>Ga0163144_10021019_pt1 | contig 13002 bp, 8 predicted proteins | sample OliLak19BULKMAT1_FD_123175 | JGI IMG/M metagenome (GOLD analysis project Ga0163144, IMG submission 123175) | Freshwater microbial mat bacterial communities from Lake Vanda, McMurdo Dry Valleys, Antarctica - Oligotrophic Lake LV.19.BULKMAT1 | ecosystem: Environmental > Aquatic > Freshwater > Lake...
CCGGTGCGGCCTTCTTCGCCGGTGCGGCCTTCTTCGCCGGTGCGGCCTTCTTCGTCGGTGCCGCCTTCTTCGTCGGTGCCGCCTTCTTCGCCGGTGCCGACATAACCGCGGCACCAATCTTTCCCTTCCCGACCGGCTTCGTCGCCGGTGCGGTCGTCGTTGCCGCGGGCGCCTTCCTGGCGGGCGCCGCCTGCTTGACCGGCGCCGCCGTTGCTGGCGGTGCGGTCTTTTTGATCGGGGCGGCCGGGACCGCCTTCTTCGCCGCCGGCTTCACCGGCTCGGGTTTGGCGGAGGGTGGTGCCTTCGTCGCCGGGTTGGTTGCCGCCGCCGGCTTGGTTGCCTCCGCCGGCTTCGCAGCTGGAGGAGCCTTTGGAGCTGCCGGTGGCTTTGAAGACGGGACTGCCTTCGGTGCTGTAACCGCCTTTGCAGCAGGCGATGCCTTGGGAGCCGGGGACACTGACGGTACTGCCGATTTCGGCGCCGGTGCCGGTGGCTTTGGTGCTTTGAGGGCAGTCGACGCACGTACCGCTGCGATCGGCTCGACCGCTGGCAGCGTTTTCACCTTGACGCCGGTGAGCGGTTCGTCGCTGGTGTCATCGTCGAGGCCGCCATCATCCTCGAGACCGAGATCGTCTTCTTCGGTCGGTTCGAGGTCGTCCGTACCGAGCTCGGCATCGACTTCCTCCTCGATCACCTCACCGGTGTCCTCCTCCTCTTCCTCGTCCTTGGCGGCATCGTCGGGATCGTCGAACAGCGACTCCCGCTTCCGCTTCACGGAAGGGGTGAAGCCTTCTTCGTCTTCGTCCTCCTCCTCCTCCTCTTCCTCGTACATGGGATCGGAGTCGTAGTAATCGTCTTCATCATCATCACGGCCACGAAGCCGGAATTCAACATCATCGTATTCGCCGAAGCGCGGCATGCCTGCCTCCAACGCAGAAAAGTACCAGCAGGATCAGGGACCAGAACACAGGTGAGTGCAATGGCGACGTAGCCGGAATAACAGCGCCGCCGCTGAACGTCAAGCAGCGGCGGCGCAATATGGTGCTCAACCCAACGTTTTTGTGCCTGTCAGTCGCCGGCCACAGGGCTCGGAAGTGGCACGGTGACCGGGCTGCTGAAGCGCTTTCGGACTGATCGCACAGCGTCATCCAGCAGCGAATACACCACAGGAACGACAAAGAGCGTGAGGAGCGTACTGGTAATCAGTCCACCAATCACGGCCCGACCCATTGGCGCCCGTTGCTCGGCTCCGGCGCCGAGGGCAAAGGCCAACGGAAGCATCCCGGCGATCATCGCGACGGTCGTCATGATGATCGGACGGAGTCGGATTCGGGCCGAGGCGAGCAGGGCGGAGCGCATGTCATCACCCAATTCGCGGCGATGATTCGCGAAGTCGACCAGCAGAATTCCGTTCTTCGTGACCAGCCCGAGGAGCATGATGATGCCGATCATGGTCATGACGTTCAGGCTGCCCTTTGTCGCCAACAGCGCCACGGCCACTCCGATGAAGCTGAGGGGGAGGGAGAGCATGATCGCCAGCGGCTGGAAGAATGAGCCGAAGAGCGAGGCCAGAATCAGGTAGATGAAGACGACCGCCAGGATCAGCGCCTCGCCCACATACCCCTTCGTCTCATTCAGATTCTGGACATCGCCGCCGAACACGGCGCGGTAGCCGGCTGGAAGGCCCATGGAGTCGATCGCGGCCTGGACCCCGACGGCGACGTCACCGACGCCGAAACCAGGCAGGACGCCGGCGCTGATCGACACCTGGCGCTCGAGCGAGGCGCGCTCGATGGCCTGCGGCCCGATGCCGGCGCGAATGGTGGCCACCTGACCGAGCGGGATGGTGGTCGCCAGCCCCGTGCGGCTGTCAATGCCGGAACCGGGGACCGGGAGCTCGGCCACGTCATCTGACGAGCGGCGGAGGGAGTCCGGGTAGATCACGACCACGTCATGCGAATAGCCCTGCGGATCCTCCCATCGGGTGGCGCGCTGCCCGGTGAACAGGGGCTGGAGCGTGGTGGAGATGGTCCCGATGCCCAGTCCGGCGGCCCAGGCCTGCTCACGGTCCACCTGCACATCGAGCTGCGGGATTTCGCCGTCATCGCTCGAATTGGGCTCGGCGATGCCCGTGACGCCTTGCATCGTCTTGAGCACCTCGGCCGCGGCGAGCTTGAGTCGTGTCGGCTCCGGGCCCTGCACCTTCACGTCGATGGGCTGTCGGTATCCGCCGAAGATCGTGGGCGTGCCGGTGATGTTGGCCCGCACCCCGGGGATGCGCATCAGCATCGGCCTGAGCGCCGTCTGCAGGTCCGCCTGCGACAGCTTGCGCTGATCCTTGGGCTTGAGCTTCACGGCGACCGAGCCACCGTTCGGCGAGCCGCGGAAGCCGCCGCCGATGTTCAGGTAGGTCGAGACGACTTCCGGGCGCTTTTCCAGCAAGGTGGCGATTTCCTGCCCCTTGCTGATCGTGAAATCGATCGCCGATCCTGGGGCGACACGATAGTTCACGTTGAACTCACTGCCATCGACATCGGGCATCCAGGTGAAGCCGAGTTTCGGGACGAGCAGCACCGAGCCGATGACGGTTGCGAGCGCCGCGCCGAGAACGATGACCCGATGCGACAGCGCCCAGGACAGTCCGCGAGGATAGCGGTCGGCGACGCGCTCGAACCAGTCGTTGAAGGCAAAGGCAACGCGGCGGACCGGATTCTTCGAGGCGCGCAGTGCGGCCTGATTGTGCGTGTCGACCTCGGGATCGGGCCAGATGCTCGACAGCATCGGATCGAGGGTGAAGCTGACCAGCAGCGACACCAGCACGGCAAAGGCGACGGTCACGCCGAACTGGAAGAAGATCTTGCCGATCATGCCGCCCATGAATGCCACGGGGAAGAACACCGCCACCACGGCCATGGTGGTCGCGAAGACGGCCAATCCGATCTCGCTGGTGCCTTCGGATGCCGCGTGTGCGTGATCCTTCCCCATCTCGAGGTGCCGCACGATGTTTTCGCGCACCACGATCGCGTCATCGATCAGCAGCCCGATCGCGAGCGACAGCGCGAGCAGCGTCATCGTGTTGAGCGTGAAGTCGAACGCCCACATCACGAAGAACGACGAGATCAGCGAGATCGGGAGCGCCAGCCCGGTGATGATGGTGGAGCGCCATGAGTTGAGGAAGAAATAGATGATCACAATGCAGAGAATTGCACCGAGAATCAGTTCGTGCTGCACGCTGTCGAGCGAGTCACGGATGCGCTGCGAGTCGTCGCGGATGACACTCAGCTTGACGTCGGCGGGGAGCGTCTTCTCCAGTTCCGTCATGGTCGCGCGCACGCGATCGGCGACTTCCACGGTATTGCTGCCGGCAATCTTCTGTACCTCGATCGAGACGGCAGGCGTTCGTCCGAGGAATGCGGCGCTGCGTTGTTCGGCGCTGCCGTCGACCACCGTCGCCACGTCGCTGATGCGGATCGGGGCGCCATTGCGGACGGCGAGCGTGATGTCGGCAAATCGGGCCGGATCGACGACGCGACCGGTGACGCGAATCAGCTGCTCACGTCCATTGCGGCGCACGCGACCGGCGGGCACCTCGCGATTCTCGCGTTCGAGCGCCGCCAGCACGACCGGTGGCGCGATGTTGTACGCGCGCATCGCATCGGGATCGAGCTGAATCTGAATCTGGCGCGTGGCGGCGCCGGTGATGTTGGCGCCACCAACGCCCGGAATGGATTCGAAGCGTGTCTTGATCACTTCGCGTGCGATGTCGCTCAGCTCACGCAGTGGACGCTCGGCGCTGGTCATTGCCACGCTGATGATCGGCCGGTCATTCGGATCGAAGCGCAGGACGATCGGATCTTCGATGTTGGGTGGCAGCTGGCGGCGGATGCGTGCCACCTTGGCACTCACTTCCTGCTGCGCCGAAATCACATCGACCCCGAGATTGAACTGCAGCCGCACCAGCGAGCTGCCTTCGAGCGACGTCGAGGTGACTTCCTTGATGCCCTGCACGGTATTGAGCGCTTCCTCGATTGGCTTCGAGAGTTCGCGCATCACCACTTCGGGCGACGCGCCCGGATACGCCGTCTGGGTCACGACGATCGGATATGTGACGTCGGGGTACTCGTCGATGGCGAGGCGCCGGTATCCAATCACGCCCAGGACGACCAGTGCCACCATGATCATGGTGGCAAAGACCGGCCGCTTGATCGACACATCGGAGATAATCATGACTTCCCGCCCGCGATGGTGACCTTGGCGCCATTACCAAGTGCTCCGACATTGCCGACGATGACACGATCGCCTGCCACGAGTCCCTCTTTCACTTCGGCGACACCGTTCCCTTCGTCGATGACGCCGAGAATGACGTTGCGCTTCTCGAGTGCCCCGCCGGCGAGGCGCCAGACGAACGGTGGCGCATCGGCGTTCTGCGACTGGCGAATGGCTGTCGTCGGCACCAGCAGCGCGCCACTCTTGCGTTCACCGATCACGCGGCCACTGGCAAAGGTGTTGCCCTTGATGGCGCCATTGGCATTGGGCACGCGCACATAGACCGTGACGCTGCGCGAGACGGGATCGACGGTCGGACTGACGCGTGCGACGCTCGACTCGACCATGCGGTCATCAAAGTTCAGGCGGACGACCTGTCCAGGGCGCACCAGATTGGCCAGACGCGCCGGGACGTTCGCGGCCAGCTCGAGACTTTCATTCCGCACCAGAGTGAACAGCGGTGTGCTGATCGAGACGCGCTCACCCGGCTGCACACTGCGGACATCGATGATTCCGCTGGATGGTGCGAGGACGCGGGTATCTCCTGATGCGGCGGTGGCCGCGCCAAGTCGGGCCTCGCTGGCGGCGACGGCGGCCTGCGCGGCGATCACCGACTGCTGTGACGCGCGATTCTCCTGCTCGGCAATGGCACCGGCCTTGAACAGGGCGGCGGACTGCTCGGCGGCCCAGGTTGCGGTCTGCAACTGCGCGCGCGCCGCTTCCCGGTCGGCCTCGGCTCCACGACGACCACTCTCCTGCTGAGTGGATTCGAAACGCGCGAGCACCTGCCCAGCACTCACCCGCTGTCCTTCCTGCACGTAGACCGCGGTGATGTCACCATTCAATCGGCTACGTACCTGGATGGTTTCGATCGGTCGCAGATTCCCGGACACCGCAAAGGCATTTTCGATCACACCAGGCTTGAGCGTCGCCACGTCAGACGCTGCCAGGACGACGCCGCCACGGCCGCCACCAGGGCCACCCGGGCGTCCGCCCGGTGCTGCGCCCGTCGCCCCGCGGGGTGCCTGCGCCGCCGGTTTTGCTTCCGCCGCGTCACCGGTCTTTGAACAGGCGGTCGCGAGGAGCAGCGCGGCACAGGCCACGACGGGCGCACGGGGGAAAACGTCAGCGATCCGTCGTGACACGATCTGCTCCACGGTCAGTGATGCGCATTGCGCCGCCATCGGGCAGCGGAATCGGGCGACCAGTCGCCCGCGCCAATTCGGCGGCGGCAAGGAATACGTCGTAGATGGCACGCGCGGCATTCACCTGCGCGCGCACCAGATTCAGTTGTGCATCGGAGACGTCGAGGGTGGTGCCGACGCCCCGTGTATTGCGCAACACGGCCAGATCGTAGGCCTCGGTGGCCTCGGCGACGGTTTCGCGCCGCGCGTCGAACAGCGTGCGCGCGCGCGCGAATTCGGCACGGGCCGCGGCACCTTCGAGCGCTACCTGCTCGCGCACCAGCGCCAGCTGGATGCCCGACTGATCAACCTGTGCGTGCGCGTTCTCGATGTTGGCCTTCGTGCGCAGTCCATCGAAGATGGGCCATGCGACCTGAAAACCGAAGTTGCGATCCGTAAACCAGCCGTTGTTCTGACAGAGCCGCGTTGCGACGGTCCCGGGGGGACAGAACGCGTTGCTGGTGGCGCCAAGAGCCCTGGGCAGGCCGTTACTGGTTGGCAACGCCAGAAAGCCTGACGTCAGCGTGGCGGTGACGGTCGGCAGGAGATCGGCCCGCGCGACCCTCACCCCGGCCTGACGGGCGGCCAGCGTCATCTCGGCCGCGCGCACGGCTGCGCGCGCCGGCCCTGTGGTCGGAGAGGTGTCGACCGTGGCGATGAGGCGCTGCAGTGACAGCGTGTCCAGTTCCGAGGTAAGCACCATCGTCCGCTCGGCGGGCACGTTCACCAGCCGTCGCAGATTGAGGACCGCGATCGCGTAATCGTTCTGCGCCTGCACCACCGCGGGTTCGAGATTGGCGCGCTCGACCTTCAGCCGCAGGACATCGTAACGCGACGCGCGGCCGGCGGTTTCGAGCTGCTGCGCCTGCGCGACGCGCTCGGTGGCGAGCTGCAGGTTGCGCTGCTGAATGGCGATCAGCCGATTCGTGAACAGCGCGTTGAGGTACGCCCGCTCCACGTCGACGACGACCTGGCCGCGCACTTCCGCCGTGCTGGCCCGGGCGGCGCCGCGCGCTGCAGTGGCCGCCCGGGATCCCGCGACGACCCGACCCCCCAGGAAGAGCGGCTGCGAGAGCTGCGCGCTGGCGGTGTAGTTGTACGCCTGCGCGAAGACCGCGCCGACGATGGCCGCACGCGCATTCTCGACGAGCTGATTGTAGCCACTGCTGAGGCGCAGCTGCGGCATGCCGGTGGAGCGGGCGAGGCCGATCTGGGCGTTGGCGATGTCGATGGAGGTGTTCGCCGAGCGGACTTCTTCGCCGTCGCGCAGCGCGCGAAGGACGGCGGCGTCAAAAGAGAGAGCCAGCGTATCAGTGGCGGCGAGACGTTCGTTGCGGGCGGTGGGTGCGGGCGGCGCCTGCGCGCTGATGGCGGTGCTCGCCACGGCGACAGCGACAACAAAACGCCCGAGCGTTCCGGTCGGGCGGTACGGAGATTGGTCTGACATAGTATCCGTTGTACGCTGCAGAGCGGGGAAACGTTTGCCCCCAAACGGATGGCCTGGCCCCGCCGGAGCGCCTCAGCTGGCGGCGAAACGCCTGGTCATGACGACCTGCAGGGCGTGCACGACCTGAGGATCGAGGAGTGCGCCCGCGACTGTTCCGAGATAGGCCAGGGTGTCGTCGGCGCGCATCGGGTCACGATACGCGCGCTGGGATGTGAGGGCGTCGAAGGCATCGGCAGCGGCCAGAATCCTGCCGCCGAGCGTGATACGCTCGCCCTCGATGCCATGAGGATAGCCGCTTCCATCCCAGTGCTCGTGGTGATCGAGGATGAATCCGAGCACGTGGTCGAGTTGCTGGAGCGGGCGGAGAATCTCGATCCCGATTCGCACGTGTTGCTTGACATGCTCGAACTCGGCGGCGGTGAGCGCCGAGGGTTTGTTCAGGATTTCCTCGCGGATCCCGATTTTCCCCACGTCATGCAGGCGACCGGCGAGGCGAATCCGCTCGACCACTTCCTGCTCCTGTCCCAGTTCGACGGCAATCTCCGCCGCCAGATCAGCGACGCGCTGCGAGTGACCGCGGAGGTAGACGTCCTTTGCCTCCATGGCGATGATCAGCGTTTCGACCACGCTCACGGAGAGCAGTCGGAGCGACTCCTTCTCCTGTTCGAGTTCGGCGGTTCGCAGCTCGACTTCGGCCTGAATCCGGGTGTCGAAACGCTCCTTCTCCATCCGCGTCTGTCGCCGGGCCAGCGCGCGAATCACCGCGTCCTGGAGTGCTCGCAACTCGATTGGCTTGACGAGGTAGTCCACTGCACCACCAGCCAGGACATGGGCGGCGGTGGGCGCGTCATTGACGGCGCTGAGCATGAGGACGGCGAGATTCGGATCGTGCTCGAGGACCTTCGGCAGGAGTTCCGGACCGGAGAGACCGGGCATCCGCACATCGCAAATCATCGCGTCGAACGTGTTTGTCTCGAACTGACAGAGCGCGTCGGTGCCGTTGGCCGCCGATTCCACGCCGTACCCTATTCGCTGCAGGAAACGCACCATCGCAACACGGATCGACTCGTCGTCATCGACGACCAGGATCCGGGCAAGCGGGGGCGGGGCGGGCTTGAGAGCCAGCTCGTGCAGTGCGGTCGTCACAAATACGATTGAGCAGAGCCAATGCGAAGGGGGATCGCCAATCGACGAATGGTGCGCCCATCGTCGGTGCGAATGATGGATATGGTAGCACGATGCAGCTCCAATTCAGAAGGGACGACGCCAATCGGCGTGCCATCATCCGCGACGGTGAGGACTGCCAGGCCCCCGTCCAGCGCCGCCCGGACCTCAATCCGCCGTCTGGCAGAGCCGAGCAAGGCGGTCTCTGACGCGACCAAGGCAGTGGCCAACCAGTCACGCATGGCGCCAGCCGGCCACGGTACGGGTGGCAGCAAAGGATCGATGTGCACATTTGCGGTGATCGCCAGCGCCCGTTGGGTCTCCGCGCGCTGGCCCATGATGTCGAGGACGAGCGCACCAACCTCGACCGCATCCATCTCGCCGTCGGCGTCGTCCGCGAGATCGCGCAGCGTACGCGTCGCTTCGGTCGCCCGGTGGGCGCTTCTTTGTATCAATACGACGAGCTCGGTGAGCTCCGCCGGCAAATCCTCGTCGGCGAGCAGCTCGGACAAAGCACTGATCCCAGCGATGGGTGATGCCAGGTCGTGCAGCCGGCCCGAGAGTGCGCTGCGAAGCGCGTGCACCGACTCGAGGCCGGGGTCGGTCGGTGTGCGCGCGACGCGAGCGAGCAGTACGCTGAGTGCACGCGCGAGCGTCCCAGCCTGCTGTTCGATGCGTCGCGTCGCGTCGTGCGGCACGGCCCGGTCGGGGTCGAACACGAGGTCGATCCGGCCGATCGCCACATCTCCATCGATCAACGCGATGGACGCGCCAGGTAGTGCCGGCACCAGCGATCGCCATCCCTCCGGCACCAGATGCCGTGCGTCGGGCAGCTGCAAAATGCGACGCTGTCGCGCGAGCTGTTCGGCGCGTTCAGGATCGAGGGGCGTGCGGACGCCACGCAGTGCAGCAAGCGCGCCGAGCGAGGCAGAAAATCTGAGGCTGCCACTGGTGCGGTCGCGGACGGCGATGCTGACGCCGAGGAGCGCGGGATCATCGAGTCGATGGATGATCGCCGACGTGAAGTCATCGACCGTTACCGCTGACGCGGCGTCGAGCAGCATCGGCACGACAAAGTTCGATTCAGTGTGTCCGGCCGTCTCGTCGGTCGTGCGACGAGTCTCAGGGCCGCGTCGGCGGAGCACCAGCGCTGCGAGCGAGCCGAGCTCGAAGGCAAACGTGCCGTCCGCGACGGTGAACAGTCGTGCCGGCCCACCGATAATCGAGATCACGCCGACGGCATGTTCAGCGTCGACAAGCAGCGGCGCGGCGACAGCGCGCACGGGCACACGAGCAATGACCGTATCGGACCACCTGACACCGGTGCTCGGATCGGCGAAGACCGCCGCGTGCGCGGTCAGAGCCCGGGCCGCGAACGCGCGATCACGCGGAACTCGTGCGCCTGCGTCAACCGGGACTTCGCCATGCGCCGCGACGACCACCAGCGCGTCGGAGTCTTCCATGGTGAGGCCGACCCACGCACCGGCGCCCTGCAGCGTTTCCACTGCAACGGAGAGGAGGCGGGCAAACGCTGCGTGCGTGGTCGGCAGCGTCTCGATCTCTGTTGCGAGCGCGCGAAGCTTGCGCGAGCGCGACCCGTCGTCGGCGGTGCCGCCTCCTCGTGATGCGCCACCTGCGGTTGATTCCGCAAATGGCGCCGGCGGACCGAGCGCCGGAACTGCGGGGACGGACGCGTCGAGGCCGCGAAACGGCGACTCAGGCATCGACGCACATCGGCATTACTCCGCGAACTCGACGTTGACCGTGTGCGGAATCAGACCCGCATCGGTGCCACGCTGCAGAAAGAGCTGCACTGCCGCGCGCCCCGCGTCGCCGTAGTCGAGTGTCCACTCATTCACATACATGCCGACAAACGTATCGGCTTGTCCGCGATCAAGTCCACGCGCGTACTTCATCGCGTGGTCGAGAGCGGCACGGCGATGCGTCAGCCCGTATGCGATACTTTCGCGCAGATGCCGGCTGATCACGCTGATGAGGTCGGGACCAAGGTCCTTGCGGATCACGTTGCCACCGAGCGGAAGCGGTAACTCCGTTTCCTCATGCCACCAGACTCCGAGGTCAAGCGCCATGTGCAAGCCGCGCTCGCCAAAAGTGAGCTGTCCTTCATGAATCAGCAGACCGAGATCAACCGTGCCGTCGAGCACGGCATCCTCAATCTCGTCGAACGGAACAAACACCGCTTCAAAATCGGGTTCGAACAGACGCAATGCGAGGTACGCGCTCGTCAGTGGACCGGGCACAGCAATACGTGCGCCCTTGATTGCGTCGGGCCCGCGCTTCATGCGGCCGACGACGCGCGGGCCGTACTTGTCACCCATCGACGCGCCGTGGGGCAACAGCGCATAGTGGTCAGCGAGGTAGGCGAATGCATGGATCGACACAGCGGTGACTTCGAGTTCCTGCTTTCGCGCACGCTGGTTCAGTGTCTCGATGTCCTGCAGTTGATGGATGTAGGTGAGGCCTTCGGTGTCGATCTTGCCCTCGGCCAGCGCATAAAACATGAACGCGTCGTCGGAGTCCGGGCTGTGCGCGACGGTGATGGTGCGAGTCGGTTCCATGATGTGTTTGGTCACTTGACGTTCCGTCGCGCACGGGCGAGCGCGCTGTCGAGATCGATCTGGGTCACTTGATACTCCTGCAGGTTCTTCGCACGTTCGGACGCGTTGGCCGCGATCAGTCGTCGATCGAAGTCGGCCTGCGCAGTAAACGCCTTGCGCATGCCGGCCGCTGTGCTGGCCAGGCTGAGGCCGAGCAGGTGCGTTGCTGACCCCGCAAGAATCGTGTCTGCCTGCGCGGTGGCGATCTCCTTCACTTCGGCCAACTCGGCAATACGACCGAGTTCGAAGCGCTGGAGCACCGTTGGCGTGGGCAGACTCTGGAATGACATCAGCGCCATTGGCGCGAAGAATTGCACCGAGTCTCGCTTGCCCTGTTCGGCAAGCGAGACGACTCGGTTGAAGAGTCGGAGTGCGCGCTCATCCGGGCTCATGGCGGAGATGTCCGGTGCGCGGACGGGGCGCTCGGGCGCTGCGTCGGGACCGCCAGCGGCGGGTGCGGCCACGAACGGTCCCGTGCCTGAACTGGTACTGGCGACGGTCGGCTCGGGCGAGGGACGTTTGCCGAAGCGTTGACCCGCGACGAGCGCGATCAGCGCGAGGAGCGCGATGGCAGCCACTGCCCATGGCAGGGTTTGGTTTGGCGCCTGCGCGCGGGCAGCGCCCGGCGCCGGGGTGCCCGCCGGCATGACGGCATCACCATCGGCCTGGCCGCACCGATGACAGAATCGGGCGCCGGATGAGAGCTGTGCGCCACAGGCCGCACAGAAAGCTGACGACATGGTTGAATCGGGAGGGGAGCGGGCGGCGCAGGGATGCGTCGTATTAACCCAGCAATCTAGCGCGGTCCGGGGTTCCCTCGCTGGCGAGATGGGGCGCCGGCACGGCCGGCGGGGCGTACTTTTCCGTCATGACACCAGACACGCCAGCCGCGCATCTGTGGCGGACCGCCGGAGCCGGAGACATCGAGGGGCTGCTCCGGGAGCAGGACATCCGTTTCCTCCGGCTGCAGTTCACGGACATCCTCGGTGTGATCAAGAATGTGGAGATCCCCCGGAGCCAGTTCGGGAAGGCACTGGCGGGGGACATCCTGTTCGACGGCAGCTCGATCGAGGGGTTCGTGCGGGTCGAGGAGAGCGACATGCTGCTCAAGCCGGACCTCTCGACGTATCGGGTGCTGCCATTCGGCCCCCCTGGGGCGCAGGTGGCACGGCTGATCTGCGACATCTCGATGCCGGACGGGACGCCGTTCGTGGGTGACCCGCGAGGCCGGCTGAAGGCGGTATTGGCGCGGGCGGCGGCGATGGGATTCACCATGAACGCCGGCATGGAGGCCGAGTTCTTCCTCTTCAAGCAGGATGCGGCGGGCAAGGCGACGACCGACACGCACGACGTGGGTGGCTATTTCGATCTCGCGCCGGTGGACCTGGGCGAAGAGGCGCGGCGCGCGATCGTCGACACGCTGGAACAGATGGGCTTCGAGGTGGAAGCGAGTCATCACGAAGTGGCGCATGGCCAGCACGAGATCGACTTCCGGTACGCTGATGCGCTGCGGACGGCCGACAACCTGACGACGTTCCGTTTTGTGGTGAAGCAGGTCGCGCAACGGTTCGGACTCAGCGCCAGCTTCATGCCGAAGCCGATCTTCGGGCAGAATGGCAGCGGAATGCACACGCATCAATCGCTGTTCAAGGGCCAGGAGAATGCGTTCTGGCAACCGGATGCCCCGTACGAGCTGAGCGAGACCGCGCTGCACTACATCGGCGGTTTGCTGAAGCACGCGCGCGGGTATTGCGCGGTGACGAATCCGCTGGTGAACAGCTACAAGCGCCTGGTGCCCGGGTTCGAGGCACCGATCAACGTGGCGTGGAGCATGAGGAATCGGTCGCCGATGCTGCGGATTCCGGCGCGTCGCGGGACGGGGACGCGGGTGGAGCATCGGTTGCCGGATCCGAGCGCGAATCCGTATCTGGCGCTGGCGGTGATGCTGACGGCGGGGTTGGACGGCATCGAGACGCAGGCCGATTCACGCGAGCCGGTGGATACCAACATTTTCGAGATGAGTCATCGCGAGAAGCGGCGACTGCGGATCGACGATCTGCCGCGGGATCTGAATGAGGCGTGTGATGAGCTGGAGAAGAACGAAGTGATCCGGGAGGCGCTGGGGGCGCACATTTTCGAGCATTTTCTGGCGGCGAAGCGGGCGGAGTGGAGCGAGTTTTCGGCGCAGGTGTCGAGTTGGGAGGTGGAGCGGTATTTGATGAAGTACTGAACCGCGCGTGTCGCCCGTTGACGCTCGGCCGTGCGCCTGTGATGTCGATGTGCGCTCCGTCGCGCCCATGTTGCGGCTCGCACGACGCGGGGC
>Ga0163144_10021021_pt1 | contig 13002 bp, 8 predicted proteins | sample OliLak19BULKMAT1_FD_123175 | JGI IMG/M metagenome (GOLD analysis project Ga0163144, IMG submission 123175) | Freshwater microbial mat bacterial communities from Lake Vanda, McMurdo Dry Valleys, Antarctica - Oligotrophic Lake LV.19.BULKMAT1 | ecosystem: Environmental > Aquatic > Freshwater > Lake...
GGGCGAGGCCGGTGCGGCCGTGCGTCGTGATCACGATCAGCTCGGCGGGCAGGGTCTCGGCGGTCTTGACGATCGCCGTGGCAGGGTGGCCCGTGGCGACGATGATGTCGGCGTCGAGGTCGGCGGTGAGGGCGCGCAGCGACTCTTCGGCGAGGGGGTGCATCGAGGCGACGGCCTCTTCGGGCGGCGGCACCGCGGTGGCACCGAAGGGCATGCCGATGGTCGCCATCCACGAGGGCATTCCGACCTCCATGGCGTGCAGCACGTGGAGCTTGGCGCCCCGGCGCTTCGCCTCTTCGGCGGCGGCGTGGACGGCCGGCAGCGCCGGATCCGAGAGATCGGTGGCCGCGAGGACGTGGCCGGTGGGAACCATGGGGCGCGCGATCACCACCGAGCAGTGCGCCCGCCGCACGACGCGATCGGCCGTGCTGCCGAGGAAGAGGCGCGCGATCCCGGTGTGCCCGGTGGCGCCGACGAAGATGTGATCGACGCCGAGCTTCTCGGACTCCTGCACGATGGCCGTGTCGGCGCCCCCGGTGCGGATGTGGATCTCGACGGCCTCCGGAGGGCGGCCGGTGAGCGTGCCGACCCGCTCGCCGAGCGCGACGCGCGCCTCTTTCTCCAGCTCGACCTGCGTCGCGACGTCGCGCGACCCGAGGCGGGGAAACATCGGGTTCGAGCCGACGAGGTCGGGCACCACGTGCAGCGCCGAGAACCTGGCCTCGCAGCGCCGTGCCCACGCGTCCGCCTGGCGGATCGCCTCGTTGGAGGCGTCGCTGAAGTCACACGCGACGAGCACATGCGCACAGTGCGCGGTCGGGCTTTTCATCCCTTTCGAGTGACGCTTTGCCGGCGGCGTGTCAATCGGTGCATGGCGGCGAGGGCCACCAATCGGTGCTCGTTGCACCAGCGCAGCGCACCAGGGCGGCGGGCCCCCGCCGTCCGCGACCGGCTCACCAGTCGATGAGCGCCGCGGCCCGCGTGATGCCCGCGCCCATGCCGTAGAGCAGCGCCGATTTTCCGGGGCCGAGCAGGCCGCGCGTGCGCGCTTCGAGGAGGTTCACGACGATGCCGCAGCCGCCGATGTGGGCGAGCTGATCGAAGGTGTGCGGCGCCTTCTCGGGGGCGAGCCCCACCGATTCGGCCACGGCCGCGGGGAACCAGCGGCGCGGCTGGGTGCAGGCGAGGACGTCGACGGAGGCGACGGAGCGGTGCGCCCGATCGAGCGTCTCGAGGAGGGTGTCGCGGCCCATGTGCACGAGCTGCGTCGACAGCATCTTGGCCTGCGCGCGGTTGCGCGTGCCGGGCGTGAACTCCGCGCCGGCCTGCCACCACGGCGGCTCTTGCTCGCCGCGCCCGCGCGCCCACGTGACGGCCTCGTGGTACTCGCCGTGCGAGACCATGTGGACCAGGCCGACGCCGCTCTTCTCGGACGGGCCGATGACCATCGCGCTGGCCGCGTCGCCGACGATCGGCGAGGCCGGGTGATCGAGCGGGTTGGCCCGCGCGATGAGGTGCGACTGGGTGACCAGCACGTGGCGCGCCCGCCCCGACTCGACCATGGCCGAGGCGAGCATGAGCTGCGCGATCGCGGTGGCGCAGGCGACGTCGAGGCCGATGCCCGCCGCGCGCGTCGCGCCGACGAGGTGGGCGACGCGCGGCGCCGTGGCCGGGGTCACGCGGTCGGGGACCATCGCCCACGACAGCACCAGATCGACGTCCTGCGCCTCGATCCCCGCGTCTTCGAGGGCGCGCTTGCCGGCGATCGCCTCGGCCTCGGCCGACGCCATCGAGGCGTCGGCGACGCGCCGGACCGTCGCCCCGCGGAACGGATCGCCCGCCTCCGAGGCGAGGTAGCGCGCGACGATCGCGTCGCACGGATCGCTGCCGGCGGTGCCGACCTCGGTCAGCTCCGAGCCGTACTGGCTTGTCTGTCGCCCGACGAAATCGGCCGGCCACCCCGCGTTCGTTCGCACCTGCTCGGGAAGGAAGCTCGCGAGACCGAGGATCTTGGATCGCATCGAGGCAGCTCTCTTCACGCCGCGGGTGGGCGGACCGACATGTGTTGCAGCGACTCGTTGCGGCCCGCGCCGCGGATGCGCGTGTCGCGATCGATGCGGATGTCGAGCACCGCGGGGCCGTTCACCGTGAGCTGGTCGAGCAGCTCTCGGGTGATCTGACCCGGCCGCTCGATCCGCGCGCCCGCCACCCCGAACGACCGCGCCCACATGGTGAAGTCGACCCACTCGGTGTCCCACGCGGCCTCGTCGCCGTAGAGCTGCTTGAAGCCGTGGTAGACCATGTTGTAACGCGCGTCGTTGAACACCGCGTAGACGATGGGCAGGCGCTCGCGCGCCGCCACGAGCAGCTCCATGCCGGCCATTTGCATGCCGCCGTCGCCGCAGATGCACACGACGCGGCGCCCGGGGTTGCCGATCGCCTGGCCGATCGCCGAGGCGATGCCCGACGCCATGCTGCCGAGCCCGAGGTGGATCGCGAACGCGTCCGGCCCCTTCGCGGTCAGGTAGTGCAGCGCGAAGAGCATGTGCTCGCCGATGTCGCTGACGAAGCGAGCGTCGGGCCCCGCGGCCTTCTCGAGATCGGCGATCGCCCGGTGCGGCGCGATGATCGGCGCGTCGTCCCTGGCGAACTCGGGGGCATCGAAGGGCGACGAGGCGCGGACCTCGCGGGCGAGCTGGCCGCCGTTGACGTTGCGCACCCCGTCGACGGTCACGGCGTCGTAGAGCTGCGCGACGAAGCTCCCGAGGTCGGCGACGATCGGCAGGTCCGCGCGGAGGTTGCGGTGGAACACGCTGGCATCGAGATCGACGTGGATCAGCCTGCCACCCGGGCGATTCGTCGCGATCGGCGGAGTCGGGCCGACCGAGCAGTCGTCGAGATCGGTGCCGAGCACGAGGGCCACGTCGGGGCCGTCCTGGGTGTACCTGCGGGCCCACCACGAGGCCGCGAGGCCGCCGTGCCGGAGCGAGTGCGGGTGCTCCTCGCTGACGATGCCCTTGGCCTGCGGCGTGGTGAAGAACGGCACGTTGAGCACGTCGAGCAGCTTGCGCAGCTCGGCCGCGTGGGCCCGCGCTCCGGCGCCCACGACCACCACCGGGCGCTTGGCCTCGGCGAGCCACTTGGCCGCCTTGTGGACGCTCGAGATCGGCGCGGGCACGTGCACGACGCGGCTGCTCGACGGCGGATCCGCCTCGGGCGCGGGGGCGCGGCCCACGTCCATGGGCAACACGAACAGGGCCGGACCCTGGTGGTGCGGCTCGGTCGCGGCGTGGAGCGCGGCGAGGGCCTGCGTCGCCGCCGATTCCGGGCGCGACGCCCGCACCGTCGCGCGCGTCACGCTGGCGAACATCTGCTCGACGGCGATGCCCGCCGGCCCGCTGTCCTGGAGCAGCTTGCCGCCCGAGGCCGCCCACGCGACGTCGCCGCAGATCACCAGCATGGGCACGCGCTCGGTGAACGCCGCCGTCACGCCGGTGATCGCGTTGGTGGCGCCCGGCCCGGCGGTGACCATCACCGCGGCCACGCGACCCGTCGCGCGGTAATAACCCATGGCCGCGAACGCGGCGTGCGACTCGTGCCGCGACTCGACGAGGCGAGCCCCCTTGGTGGCGATGACCGCCTCGAACAGCGGGCTGATCGGGCCACCGGGCACGCCAAAGAAGGTCTCGATCCCCGCTGCGAGGAGCGCGCCCACGATGTGCCGCGCCGCGCTGGCCGGCGCCACCGCCGGCTTCGGCGCTTCGAGCAGATCCTTGAGACGGACGTACGAATCGCGGACGCCCCCGGCCTTGAGGTCCACCCGCTCGCCGCGCCCGCCGCCGCTGGCCGGCAGGATCGTTCGCGCGGCGCCCGCCCCGTAACGCGTCGCGATCTCGGACTGCGGGCCTCGATCCGGCTGGTTCCAGGGGCCGCGGGGGGCCATGCCGGAGGCGGGCGCGTCGTCGTCTTCGAGCTCGGAAAGGAACCGTTGGTCGCGGGCTTGGTGGGACATCTTTCGGGTCGAGCTCTGGTCGTCGGGCACAGTCGCGGGGTCGCCTCTGGAAAGCCTGTCTCGGTGACGGTACCGGCAGTTCTTGCGCGCGGCATCGTCGGGAGTGGGGCTTCGGGCCTCGAGGCAGAGAAGCGTTGCTTCGTCTGCACCGGACAATTGGAATCGCAGGAGGCGTCTCCGCTGGGCTGCGCGTTGCGGGTCAGCGGTGTCGAGTCGACGCACGGGATCCTGGCCTCTGCGCCGTGAGCGTAGGACCGGTTAAGCGTAATCCGCTAATACCCATCTTTCGCTGGGAAGCAAGCAAAAGTTGGGATCAGGGCGCCAGGCGAGAGAGCCTGTTTGACTGCGCACGTCTCTTCGCACGTCTCTCCTCAGGTCTCTTCGCACGTCTCTCCTCAGGTCTCTCCTCAGCTCTCTACTCAGCTCTCTTCCAAGCTCTCTTCCCAGCTCTTTTGGCGCACGTCTCCGCGCAGGTCTTTGTGCGGGTCAAGGGGCGTGTCGCTGCGCAGCTCTGGACGCATGTCTCCGCGCAGCTCCGCCCCTTGCCTCTCTCCATCTCTCTCTCCGCTCGCGGTCTTGCTCGCGGTCTTGCTCGCGGTCTTGCTCGCGGTCTTGCTCGCTGTCTTTGCCTCGGTGCTCACACCGGTGTTTGCCGCGGAGTCTGCCCCGGTGCGCTCGGTGAGCCGTCCGTGGGTCCGGGGACGGCTCTCGAAAAGCAACTGGAGACGTGCCGAGCGCGTGCGATACTGCGGCGCGTGGAGGAGCGATCTTCGCCGCAAAAGCTGGTCGTCCTCATGGCGCAGGACGCGTACGGCGTTGCTCTGGCCGGGCTGCTGCGGGCCGTCGCGACCGCCTGCGACGCGACCATTACCATCGAGCACACCGAGCGCGATCTGCGCGACGCGATCGGCCAGGCGCGGGCCGCCGAGCGCCAGATGGCGCTGCTCTACGTCGCCTCGGACGAAGAGGACGCGCTCGCCGCGATCGAGGCCGGCGCCGACGAGGCGGTCGCCCTCGCGTCGTACGATCTCGAGAGCATCGATCGCCTCGTCCGCCGCACGCTCGCCCGCGCCAAGACCCGCCTGTACAGCGAGCAGCTCTACGGAAACGCCGCGCACGCCGAGAAATTGTCGGCGCTCGGCACCCTCGTCGCCGGCGTCGCGCACGAGGTCAACAACCCATGCGCGGCGCTGACCCTCTCCCTCCAGGTCGTGCGCTACCGCCTCGCGCCCCTGTTCGACCTCGCGAAGCACGCCTCCTCCCCCGAAGACTACCGCGCCGCGCTGCGCGATCTGCTCGACCGCTCCGACATGCGGCGCTTCCTGCCGGACCTCTCCACGACCTTCGACGACATGGTCCGCGCGACCGACTCCATCTCGGCGATCGTCGGCGATCTCAGGCTCTTCGCCCGCTCCGAGGAGCGCGAGCAGCCGCAGCACATCGACCTCCACGCGCTCATCGATCAGGTCCTGCGCATCGCCGGCACGCGCATCGCCGCGGTGGCCCACATCGAGCGCGACTACGACCCGCGCCTCTCGTACGTCTACGTCCCGCGCTCCCGCCTCGCGCAGGTGCTCACCAACATCTTCATCAACGCGGCGCAGGCCATGGGCGAGCTCTCGCGACCGATCCACCGCCTGCGCATCTCCACCCGCTCCGACGAAGAGGGCGCCGTCATCTCCATCTCCGACACCGGCCCCGGCATCCCGCCCGATCAGCTCGATCGCATCTTCGACCCGTTCTTCACCACCAAAAAACCCGGTGAAGGCACCGGCCTCGGCCTCGCGCTCTCGTCCGATCTCGTCCGCCGCATGGGCGGACAGATCCTCGTCGAGAGCGAGCTCGGTCACGGCGCGACGTTCCTTCTCTACCTGCCGCTCGGCACCCCCATGCCCGAGGCCGACGAGCCGGCGCACGCAACGTGGATCCCCGCCACCTACGGCCGGCGCATGGTCATCCTCGCGGTCGACGACGACGAGCGCGTGCTCCGCGCCTACGCCCGCGCCCTGCGCGACCGCTACGACGTGCTGCTCGCCACCGACGGCCAGGAAGCGATCGATCTGCTCTCGTCCGGCTCGCGCGCCGACGCGGTGCTGACCGACATGCAGATGACCGACGTCGGCGGCCGCGAGCTCATCGCCTGGCTCGAAGCCGAGCGCCCCGCGCTCACCAAGAAGGTCGTGGTCGTCACCGCCGTCCCGCTCAGCGAAACCGAAGAAGAGAAGCTCCGCAACAAGTGCGGCGCGCTGCTCTACAAGCCGGTCTCCTACGACGCACTGCACGCGGTCTTCCGCGACCTGCTCGGCTCCGGCGGCGAGCTGGCCGCGTAAACAAGCCATCCCACGAGCCCACACCCACTCTGCGATCAGCCGCACAAGCAAGGGGTTCGCGGGAGCGCTCCTCCACGCTCTGCGATTATCCGCGAGAGCGAAAAGCTCACCCACGCTCTGCGCTCATTCGCGAGAGCGCAGCGCGTCCGCCACGAGCGCCGGCCACCGCGCCATCTTGCGCGCCATCCCCGAGGGCTGCGCCGCCACTCGCCGGAGCGCGTCCGAGAGTCCCCGCGCGGCGTCCTCGACCCGGAACCGCGCGCACACCACCTCGCGCGCCGCCGCCCCGCTCGACGCGCGGAACGCCGCGTCGCGCGCCACCCGCTCGATCGCATCGGCCAGCCGCACCGCGTCCTTCGGCGGCACCAGGAGCCCGTTCCTGCCGTCCTCGATCTGCTCGGACACCCCGGCGATGTCGCTCGCGATCGACGGGATCCCCGCGGCCATCGCCTCCAGGATGCTGCGCGGCAGCCCCTCGTTCGAGCGGTCCTCGAAGACCTCGCCGCCCGCCTCGATCCGCTCGTGCTCCACCGACGGCAAGATCAGCGCGTCGGCCGCGCAGAGCAGCGCGTGCGTGTCGGCCACGAAGCCCACGACCGCCACCGAGTCCCGCAGCCCGAGCCCGTCGAGCTTGTTCGTCAGCCACGTCACGTAGCCGCCGCCCTTCGCCTCCCCCGCCAGCACGTACGCCGCGCGCACCCCGCGCTGCTTCGCCAGCGCCGCCGCGTCGAGCAGGTAGTGCAGCCCCTTGAACGGCGCCGGCGACGACAGCGACACGAAGAGCCGCACCGAAGGCCCGAGCTCGATCGACGGCGGCAGCGTCCGCGCCAGGGCGGCGCGCGCCGCGGCGCGATCGACGACGGGCAGCGTCACGTCGACCCCGTTGTAGAGCACGCTGGCGCGCGCCCGCATGCTCGGGAAGACCTCGGGGGTGAGCGCCCGCGCCACGAGCAAAATCCAATCCGCCAGCGATTGTGCGGCCAGCCAGTACAATTTCCCGATGGCCACCGAGCCGCGCTGGTGCATCACCGTGTTGCGCCCCGCGAGGTGCGCGCCCCACCCCGCCAGGATGATCCCGCGCGCCGTGTTGTAGTGGACGACCTCGGCCCGCTCCTTGTCGATGAGCCGGGCGAGCCTCTGCGCATAAGGCAACGTCTCGCGCACGATCACCGCGAGCTGCTCGGCGTACGACTTCCGCAGCAGCGCCTTGCCGAACACCGCGAACGACGGCGGCCCCGCCAGCACGTGAACGCGCAGCCCCTCCGCGCGGCACCTCTGCTCGAAGGCCCCCTCGCCCGGGAACACCATCGCGGGGTCGAGGCCAAACCGCCGCGCCCCGAGCACCGCCGAGAGCAGGCTCTTCTGCGCGCCCGCGATGCGGTGCGGAACGTCCCCGAAGAACAGCGCGCGCAGCGGGCGAGGAGCGGGGCTCATCGTGACGGCGTCGCGGGCGTCGGGCTCTCCGGCGGAACCGGAATGTTGGCGCGCACCAGCAGCTCTTCGTAGAGCGCGTCGTAAGCTCGCCCCGCCGCCCCGATCGAGAACCGTTCGTCGACCAGCTTCCGCGCCGCCGCGACCAGCCGTTGCCCGAGCTCGGGCTCGGCGCGCAGCCGCAGCACACCCGCGGCGAGCGCGGCCGCGTCGTGCGCCGGCACCGCGAGGCCCGTGCGCTCGTGCTTCACCATGTCGGGGATGCCATCCACCGCCGTGGCCACCACCGGCAGCCCCGCGGCCATCGCCTCGAGGATCGCGATCCCCTGCCCCTCGTGGACCGACGAGAACGCGAAGACATCGAACGTCGCGAGCAGCTCGTACACGTCGAGCCGCTTGCCCGCGAAGTGGACGCGCTGCTCGATCCCGAGCTCCTTCGCCTGGGCGCGCAGCTTCTCTTCGAGAACGCCCCACCCCACGAGCACCAGGTGCGCCTGGGGCACGGCGCGCAACACCTCGGCGAACCCCGCCAGCAGGTACGTGTGGCCCTTCGCCGGGTGGAGCCGCGCGACGTTGCCCACCACGAAGGCGTCCTCGGGGATGCCCAGCGACGCGCGCTTCTCCTTGCGCGAGGTCGCGGCGGCGATGCCCGCCACCTTCTGCGCGTCGATCCCGTTCGGGATGATGCGGCGGATCACGTTGCCCTGGAGCAGGCGCGGCGTGCCCTGGGTGAAGGTCTTCTCCAGGGCGGGCGTGATGTGGACACACGCCGACGACAGCCGCGTCGTCACGTCCCCCGCGTAGACCACGTCGCGCCGGTGCGCGTCGTCGCCGGTGCGCATGTCCTGCTCGTTGGTGATCACGATCGGCACGCCGGCCGCCCGCGCCACTACCCGCCCGACGATGCACGCGTACCAGACGTGCGCCTCGACGATGGTGATGCGCTCGCGTTTGAGAAACGAGTACAGCCGCCCGAACACCCCGGCATCGAGCCGCACGCCGGCCCCGAACGTCACCGTCGGGATGCCCTCGCGCTCGAACGCCGGCGCCAGATCGCCGCCGGCCCGCAGCGCCCCCATGTACGGCTCGAAGCGCCTGCGATCGAGCACGCCGATGCGGTTGAGCAAGAACGTCTCGGCCCCGGCGGGGGCGAGGCGATTGGTCAGGTAGAGGATTCGGACGGGCACGAGCGTGGGCAGGCTTTCTGGGAGGGGTTGGGGCGGGCTTCGCCCGGGATCGACAGCGACGGCGGAGCTCTGCGAGTCGCACCAACGTCAGGCGAGACGTCAGGCGAAACGTCAGGCGAAACGTCGCGCGAACGTCGCCGGACGATGGTCACGGGACGTTCGGCACGCGGGCGACGGCGGCCATCTCGCGCGGGTGCGGCTTGCGCACCTCCACGAGATCGCGCGTCCATCGCAGCAAGTCCGGCCACGCCTGCGGGTACGTGTAGCGGGTGATCAGCGCGTCGTGGGTGTCCATCACCGCCCAGTCGCGCTGTTGCTCCTCGGTCAGAGACAGCCTGTCTCGATAATCGGCCACGGGGACAAGCCGGCGCAGGTATTTGCCCACGACTGGCACGCTCCCGAGCGCCCCGCTCACCGTCATGGCGCGCGGCGTGTACCACTCGATGAAGCGCGTGGCGCGCGGCTCCTGCATCCCGCGGGTGAAGGCCCGCAGCACGTACGTCGGCTGCGGGATCAGCGTCTTGCGATAGACCCACACAGCGATCTCGCCGCCGTCCTTCACCAGGGGGATCAGCGAGCGAAACGCCCCCTCGGGGTCCGGCGTGTGCTGCACGACCCCGAAGGTGTACAGCCGATCGGCGACGTTGCGGCGGATCGGCGGGTTGAAGATGTCGCCCTGCGCGAGGTACACATTCGGCCGCTTGCCGTGGTTTGCATACGACGAGTCGATGGCGGCCGAGAGGTCGAAGCCGATCACCGTCTTGGCGTGGCGATGATGGATGTCGATGAACCCGCCGGGGCCACACCCCGCGTCGACGACGACCTTCCCCGCCATCGATTCGGGCGTCCACCCCGAATAGCGCAGCATGCGCTCGCGAAAGATCTCGGTGCCGTTCATGCTGTCGTGCTGCGTGATCGACCAGCGCGTCCACTGCCGGCCGAACGTGTCGGCGTACTGCTCGCCGGCGACGAACCGCGGCACGCCGCGCACGATGGGATAGGCCTTGTCGCACGCCGCGCACGAGAGCGAGCCAGTCTCGATCTCGGGGCCGCTCTCCGCGGTCGAGAGCGTCAGGTCACCGCGGCACGTGGGGCAAACGAAATACTGAGTGGCGTCCGGCTTCATGGTGTTGGGATCTGGCGGGGGCTTTGTCCCGACTTTGCGGCGCGGTCAACGGCGTGATCGCAGGTCGGATCCAGCCCACCGCCCACCGCGCGCTCGGGACGCTCGGATTTGTTGCGGCAGCCGCCCCACACGTTCACGGGCAGCCGCCCGAGAAGCTCAGCCGCAACCTCCCGATGAGCTCGGGGTCCGCCGCTCGAGAAGCTCAGCCGCAACCTCTCGATGAGCTCGGGGTCCGCCGCCCGACAAGCTCAGGAGCAACCTCCCCACAAGCTCAGGAGCAACCGCTCGACAAGCTCAGGAGCAACCTCCCCAACAAGCTCAGGAGCAGCCGCTCGACAAGCTCAGGAGCAACCTCCCCACAAGCTCAGGAGCAACCTCCCCACGAGCTCAACGTTCGCCGCGGGGAGCTTCGATCCCCTTCTTTTCGAGCAGCTCGCGGTACGTGTCGGCGACGATCCGGAAGACCTTCTCCTCGTCGAAGCGCTCCTCCGCCATCTTCCGTCCCGCCTCGCCGAACGCTCGCGCGCGCTCGGGGTGGGCGAGCAGGTCGGTGATCTTCGCGGCCAGCGCGGCGGCGTCGCCCTTCGCGAACAGGTAGCCGTTCTCGCCGTCGCGCACGGTCTCGCGGCAGCCGATCACGTCCGTCACAATCGCGGGACGCCGCATCGCCGAAGCCTCCATTGGCGAGCGTGGAAACCCCTCGCGGTGCGACGGCAGCACGAACACGTCCATGAGGGTGAACATCTCCGGCATGTCGCTGCGGAGCCCCGCGAAGATCGCGATGTCCCGCACCGCATCGAAGCGCGCGTCGTCCTTCGCGATCGCGTCGGACTTCTCGCCGTCGTTGGGCCCGATGATGAGCAGCCGCACCCCCGGCACCTCGCGAGCGACAGCGGCCATGGCACAGACCAGCTCCAGAATGCCTTTCTCGACCACCAGCCGCCCGACGAAGCCAACGACCTTGTCGCCCGGCCGAATGCCAAGCTCGGCGCGCAGGCGAGACACCGTATCTGGCGCCACGTTGCCCACGTCGAAGCGGCGAATGTCGATGCCGTTGCCGAGAAAGCGCAGGGCCTCGCGAGGGGCGATGCCCTCTCTCACGAACGTCTCGATGTCCTCGGGGTTCTGCGACAAGATGAAGTCCGACAGGCGGGCGCAGACCTTCTCCAGGAAGACGAGCAGGTGCCGTTTGAGCGGCGGAGTGTCGTCGCGAAAGGTCAGCCCGTGCAGGGTGTTCACGATCACCGGCACCCCCGCCAGGCGCGCCGCGAGCTGGCCCAGCAGGGCCGGTTTCGGCGTGTGCGTGTGGACCACCGTGAACCTCTCCCGGCGCATCAGCCGATAGAGCTGCACCAGCGACAGGAGGTCTGTCAGCGGTGTCACCCGCCGCGTCATCGGAATGGCAATGTGCGTTATCCCCGCGTCGACCACGGCGCTGGTGTGATTGCCCGCCGCCGAGATGCCGGCCACGTCGTACCCGGCGGTCACCAGCGAGCGGAGCTGGTTGAGCAGCAGGAACCGCAGGGACATGTCGATGGTGGCAATGTGCGCGACTTTGACGGGCTCGCTCATGAGATTTGTCTGGATACGTGACGGCTGTGCCTGCGACGGGTGGGCTCGATTCAACGTGGGTCTGGTGCGGAGATTTCGATGGGCTCGATGGCTTTGATGATTGGAGCCTTCATGTCCGCTGCCTGACGATTCGCGCCGGGACCCCCGCGGCGACCACGTCGTCCGGGAGGTCGCGCGCGACCACGGCGCCCGCGCCGACGATGGACCGCTTGCCGACTGACTTGCACGGCAGCACCGCCGCGCACAGGCCCACGTGCGACAGCTCGCCGAGGCGCGCCGCCCCGCCCAGCGCCGCGTTCGGCGAGAGGTGGGCAAAATCGCCCACCACACAGTCGTGCTCGACAACGGCGCCGGTGTTCACGATGGCTCCGGTGCCGACCACCGCCTCGGGGTTCACGACGGCGTTCGCCATGAGCACGGCGCCGGCGCCGATCTGCGCCGAGGCCGCGACGATCGCCCGCGGGTGCACCGCCGAGATCACCGTCGCGCCCGCCGCGCGGCAGCGCTCGAAGACCCGCTGCCGGGCCGCGTTGTCGCCGATGCCGAGCGCCACCGCCACGTCCCCGCGCGGCGCCTCGGCGACGAGCCAATCGCCGCCCCCCGCGACCGGGCGCCCCAGCACCACCGTCCCGGGCGCGCGGCCGTCGTCGATGAAACCGACCACTTCCGTGCCCGAGGCCACGAGGATGTCGAGCACGACCTTGCCGTGCCCGGAGGCGCCATATACAAACGTCCGCACGCGGCGCGAGCATCGCTACGATTCGCGGTGAAGGCAAGCGGCGGAGTCGCGCGACGCCGCGCCGGGTCACGAGAAAGGGTTCATTACCTTGAGCGCCGCTGAAAGCCCTCGCATCTACCTGTCGCCGCCGCACATGGGGACGGTCGAGCGCGAGCTCCTCCTGCAAGCGTTCGACTCCAACTGGATCTCGACCATCGGCCCGCACGTCGACGCCTTCGAGCGCGAGATGGCCGCCGCGTGCGCCGTCGGCCACGCCGCCGGCCTCTCCTCGGGCACCGCCGCGCTGCACCTCGCGCTCATCCTGCTCGGCGTCGGCCGCGGCGACGAGGTCCTCTGCTCCGACCTCACGTTCGCCGCCACGACCAACGCCATCACCTACGTCGGCGCCGCCCCCGTGCTCATCGACTCCGATCGCGCGAGCTGGAACATGGACCCCGACCTGCTCGAAGAAGAGCTCTCCGCCTGCGCCCGGCGCGGCAAGCTCCCCAGGGCCGTCGTGGTCGTCGACCTCTACGGCCAGTGCGCCGACTACCGCCGTATCGTCCCCCTCTGCGCCCGCTACGAAGTGCCCATCATCGAGGACGCCGCCGAGGCCCTGGGCGCCA
>Ga0163144_10021022_pt1 | contig 13002 bp, 15 predicted proteins | sample OliLak19BULKMAT1_FD_123175 | JGI IMG/M metagenome (GOLD analysis project Ga0163144, IMG submission 123175) | Freshwater microbial mat bacterial communities from Lake Vanda, McMurdo Dry Valleys, Antarctica - Oligotrophic Lake LV.19.BULKMAT1 | ecosystem: Environmental > Aquatic > Freshwater >...
CAGGCTACTTGCGAGGCGTGCGCTGCACGATTAACAGCGCCCACGTCGAGCAGCTTAGCGCCGCCTGCCCGGACACTATTGTGAGTAGCTTCCTATATGAAATAGATCGCAACCGACTAAGCTGCGCCGGTGGTAGCACCGGTATGGAGCTGATGATCTGCTGGTTAGCGCAGCAGCACGGCGAGCGCCTGCTGCAGCGCTTGCTGAGCCATTTTGGCTTAGAGCGCCTGCGCGATCCACGCGCGCGTCAAACAACGCCATCGCTGGTGCGCACGGGCGGCTCAGCGAAGCTTGCTGAAGCGGTTGCGCTGATGGAGTCCAATCTCAGTGAGCCGCTTTCAACCGAAGAAATCGCCGGGCTGGTTGGCGTTTCCAGGCGGCAACTGGAACGCCTGTTTAAACAGCACCTCGACACGCTGCCTTCGCGCTGGTATCTGGAACAGCGGCTGGGCCGCGCGCAGCGCTTGCTGCAACAATCCTCGCAGTCTATTTTGCAGATCGGGCTGAGCTGCGGATTTACCTCGGGCGCTCACTTTTCCAACGCCTACCGGCAATTTTTCGAACGCACGCCGCGCGATGAGCGCAGCGCACGCGCTGCCGCGTGGCGCGCCTCCGCCGCTATCGACATACACCCTACGCGCTCATCTGATCGCACCAATTCCAATACTTCTGAGGACCGGAAATGAGCCAAACCGAACGCATCGGCCATAATTTAGCCGCGCCCACGCAGTTCCTGCTGCGCCCCTGTGAAGCTGATGACCTACCCGCACTTGAGCGTTTCGCCGCCGCAAGCCCAGTTGGTATTACCACGCTGCCGAATAATCGTGCAGTGCTCGCAGAGCGCTTGCAGCGCTCCATCCATTCATTTGCTACCGAAGATGCAAGTGGTGAGGAAATTTACCTATTTGCTTTGGAGGACGTGCGGGACGGAAAGGTCATTGGCATTAGTGGAATCGCCGCACGCGCCGGGTTTTCTGATCGCTTCTATAGCTTTCGCAACGAGTTTGTGGTGCATCGCAGCAACGCACTTGGCGTGACGACACGCATCCACACCCTGCATCTTTGTCATGACCTGACCGATGTCACTTTATTGATTAGCTTTCATGTTGATCCCGCCTATGCGAAAACGCTTGCGCCGCAATTACTGTCGCGCGCGCGCCTGCTGTTCATTGCCCAAAACCCAGAGCGCTTCGCAGATCGAATCGCCGCAGAAAGTGCTGGCATCGCCGACGATAGCGGCCGCTGCCCACTGTGGGATGCGGTAGGACGGCAGTTTTTTGGTATGGACTACCCAGCCGTTGAGCGCTTAACCGGCGGGCGCAGCAAATCGTTTATCGCGGATCTAATGCCGCCTTCACCCGTCTACGTACCGCTGTTGCCTGAAGAAGCGCAGTGGGCCATCGGGCAGCTGCATCCGGTGGCTGAGTTGCCGTTCTCGATTTTGCTCGATGAAGGTTTCGACACGGACACTTACGTCGATATTTTTGATGGCGGGCCTACCGTGCAGGAGCGCCTAGCCATGCTTAAATCCGTCGCCCGTGCGCGCTTGCTCAAGGCTAGACTTGTCAATGAATCAGCAGCGTCAACGGCAAATCCGTGGCAGCTGGTTGTCAACACGGCGCGGCAAAAGTTTCGCGCGGTATTGGTACACCAGCAAACCCAAGCTGGCGAACTGAGCTTAGATCAGGCAACGCTCAGCGCTTTGCAGATCGGCCCAAGTGAGCTAGTACTTACGGCGGAACTGGATGATCCAAGTCAGGCTTCACCCAATCAAGGCGCAAATTTATGAGCGATTTATGGCGACTTCGGCTCGCGCGCAGCAATGACTTGCCGGCACTTTCCGGCCTATTGGCCGCAGCAGATCTAGATCTGATTGATGCTACGGACGGCAACACCGACGAACAGCTCATGATTGCGCTGAGCCTAGATAGCCTAGGCCAGGAAGCGGCGCTGCTGGGCTGCATAAGAATCCGGCGCGATATTGGCCTGGCTCAGCCACGCTATTGGTATCACTTGGGCACCGTTGTACATGCGGCCCCGGATTTGGGGCTGTTTCATCGGCAACGTACGCTGCTGATCGGTAACGACCATACCGGCGCTACCGAGCTCAGCGATCTGGCAGTCGATAATCGGTATTTGGATCCACAAAAATGCACAGCATTGATCCACTGTTTGGTTCGCGCTGCGGTGCAGTTATTATTGCAGCCAGCAGACGCAGCAGCGAGTATCACGCGCGTCATTGCGGCGCTGCCGGGCCTACGTGATGCGGATGGCGCATCGCCGTTTTGGCAAGGGCTAGGCCGACATTTTTATGGCGGCGATGTCGCCGAGGCGGCGCAGCGTTTTGGCAGCGCCTGGATCACCCACGCCGCCGCGCTGCTGCCGCGCCATCCCTTAGTCGCATCGCTGCTTCAAGCGGACGCGCAAGCAGCGATTGGCTGCATAAGTCAAGATGCAGGTGCGCTGCGTGATGCACTGACCGAAGCCGGATTTCGCGCCGGCCAGCACCTCAGCCTTTTCGATGCAGGGCCGATTTTTGAGGCTCAGCTAGCGGATTTGCCAGCGGCCAAACACTGGCGTTCGGTCACCGTTCGCGTGGCGAATACGCAAGGCGCCGAGTATGCCGCTGACGCTCAGCTAGAACGATCTACACAGGGTTTGCTCAAAGCGGGTTTGCTCAAAGCGGGTTTGCTCAAAGCCGAGAATAGCGAGGTTTTTTGGTATGTGCCGTTGACGCAAAACGCAAGCACCGTCTCTATCTCAGCGGCGACTAGCAAAGCGATTGACGCAGCAACCGGAACGCGTCTGTGGCTTTGGTCAGGTGAAGCAGCAGGCGTAATTTAGCGCCACTGCTTCGGCTTGAATTAGAATCTTGAGTGGCGGCGCACAACGGTCATTCTGCTGAATGGCGCGATGCGCGAGCCGCTGACGGTGACAATAATGCAGGAGAGCGCACTGCACACTTTTGGGCGAATGGCGATGTGCATTGCCGAGCGCAGCACAGGAAAGGGAGTGCAACGCTCTAACAAGGATCAGCCGCAGCATTTCAAAAAATTGAAATTATTTAGTCATTATTAGCTGTTTTTTAGCTAAATTAGGCGCATAATTCGCGAGTTTCCTTAAATCGGTGCGCGAATTGTGTCAAAGAAAACCATGACGCTGAATCTAACGGACGCAGAAATGCAGGTTTTAGAAGCATTGTGTGAGAAGAAGGAATTAAGCAAAACACTGCTTTTGCGCCAAGCGCTGCGTTTGTACCAGTTGGTTGAAGCCAAACTAGACGCAGGCCACAAACTTTTTTTTGAGCATGAGCAAAGCAAAGAGAAAGCCGAAGTAATGATGCTATGAGTGCGCGTATTTCACCTGCATTTTTAATGGATGCCGCAACCCAGCAGCCGCTTGCGGCAGAAGTCTGGGACGCAATCACCGAGCGTCAGCTAGTTGATTTTGAATCGCACTGGAAATTTTCATTGGCGACAGCGATTCAACGCCTAAGAACTGCCGGTGTAGAAAGAAAAAACTGGCCGCAAACTCAAAGCAGCCACTGGGATTGGCGACGTAAAGTAGGCGCTTTTAGTGGATTGCTTTCTAAACCCAGTTTTAGCGTGATGTGCCAAGGCATGACGCAAGGGTTAATGATTGTTGATTTGCTTGGGCGCTGTGAACTAGCGACTCAGAAAGCAAAACCACTTATCTACATTGATTTTCTTGAAAATGCGCCTTGGAATCGCAAAGAGCTGGATTGTGGGCAAGCACGTATTACGGGGGTCGGGCAGCTGCTAATTCGCGCCGCGATTGAACTAAGCGTCAATGAAGGGTTCTCAGGTCGGATTGGTTTGCACTCCTTACCGCAAGCCGACTCGTTTTACGCCAAAGTGTGCGGCATGACTGATTTTGGCGCTGGTAACAGTAAAGAAGGGTTGAAATATTTCGAAATGACACCCGAACAATCCAAGGCATTCATTGCAAAAGGAGAACAGCTATGAAGATTGAGTACACCAAGGAATGGTGCATGCGTATGGCGCGATTGGAAGATGATGCCGATTATCCCGGCGAAATTGGCGCAGGCACGCTTGCGCACGATGCCATGCCAGAACGGGTTGAAACAGCATCCGACGCAAATGTCGTGTTTGGGCGTTTTGTGCATCTCATGCGCCGTAAACAGGGCGTAACGCTGGAAAAGCTTGCTGAAGATGCCGATGTGGAAATTGCTGAGCTTGTGGAAATCGAAGACGATTCTAGGCACAGGCCAGAGCGGCGCACCGTTTACCAGCTAGCTCATCATTTTAACGTTCCAAGCACTAAGCTGATGCAGCTAGCGGGGCTGTCTGTGCCCAAGAATATGCGCTTATTTGATGCGGGCATTCGCTTTGCTGCGCGCTCCGAATCGGTGCAGTCATTGAGTGAAACCGAGCGTGCTGCGCTTGACGCATTTGTGTCGGTACTGAGTGAGCAGAGCTAGCGCTTATTTCGAATAATTTATTCCTGACCAAAAAGATGCAAGCGGATATTGACGTGCGTGCTGAAAGAAAAACCACTCGTCAATACATGAGGCAAAGCGCCGGACAGATTTTTGATTGGCAGTTCAAACGGTATTGAGCCCCCAGATAAAACCAACTAAGTCACCGGTCTTTTCCGAGCTGCTAACATCTAAAGCTAAGCGTCAATCTGAGCTCCCGTGATGTCATGAGCTCGCGCATCAAAAAACGGTGTTTAGCGCCACTGCGGCGGTGTTTGCTCGGAGTTGTTTCGTTTTGGCTTTAGTTTGGCTCGTACTAAAACTTAGCCCGTACTAAGCCTAACCCTGCCACTTTTTCCTAAACGCGCACTCAGCGCGAACTTCTCACAGTCAAAAGCGGTGCTCGGCAGCGACGGCCGCTCGCTGCGGCTACGGCTTTCGAACGATCAGCGCTAATCGCTTTGGATGGCGCTGCGACAGCTGCCGCTACTGCCACGTGCCAAGGTGTACGCCGCTAACCACGCAACGTGTCGGCTCGGGGTTAATGCATGAAATTACCGCACCGCTCAAGAATGTGGCGTGCAGCTTGCGCGCGGACGAGCTGGGTCAAGAACGCTTACATTTTTCTGCCGATTCACGCAGTTGCAGAATTTACGGGATCGTCAACGAAAACTTTTGGCAAGCGCAGCGCCAGGGCAAAGTGTGGGTTTATTCAGGACAAAGTAGGCTAGTTTTGGATGCAGGTTTTTGCTGATGAACGCCGAAGCGCCAAGCGGCCGTTAAAAGTTGAGCGGGTGCGGTGAGCCTATATTTTCAACTAACTTTGATAGAAATCATCGAATTGGCGCTGAAGTCTGCAAAATTGGTTCGCACATTCACCTAAGCCTTTGTTATATTTCAGCGCTATTGGAATCAAAGGGCGACAGATCGCTGCGATGTCACGTTGGATTGCACTTGGGCTGCTTGTTTTACTGGCTACATTACAGCTTAAGCTGTGGGTGAGTGGCGGCATGCGCGATGTGTGGCGGCTCCAGCAGGAAGTCCTGGTACAAACTCACCGTGCTGAAGAGCGCAAACAGCGAAATGACGTATTGACCGCTGAAGTGCTGGACTTGAAAACCGGTCAAGAAGCGATCGAAGAGCGCGCGCGCGCTGAGCTGGGCATGGTTGGCAGCGGTGAAACGTTTTATCAGCTGATTGAAGCGCCAACCGCCGCTACAACCCAAAGCGCTGAAGTGGCGCAAAACCTTAAATAAGCGCTTTTGTGGTGCGTAGATCTGTAGATGGCCCGCCGATTTGGTTTGTCATACCCGCTGCTGGTTCAGGCCAGCGGTTTGCAGCGGATGCACCGAAGCAGTTTCTAATCGTGGCCGGAAAATCCGTTTTGCAGCACACGCTTGAGTCACTCTTGGCGCATCCGCAAAGTGCAGGCGCGGTAGTGGTGCTGCCAGCAAATCAACCGCACAGCGCTTCGTTAAACGGCGAGAACCAAAAGCCCATTTTGAATGCAAATGGCGGCAAAAGCCGCGCCGAGTCGGTGCTGTCGGGCTTGCAGGCGCTGCCAGAGGATTTGCCCGCGGACGCTCTGGTGGCCGTACACGACGCCGCACGGCCCTGCATTCCAACCAGCGCTTTAACCGAGCTGTTTGCCAAAGCCGCTGCGCATCCAATCGGCGCAATTTGGGCGCAGGCACTGACCGATACCATCAAGCGCGCCCGCCTTGATTGCGAAATTGTCGAAACGCTGGATCGCAGCGAACTATGGCGCGCACAAACGCCGCAAATTTTCCGGCTCGCACCGCTAAAGTCAGCATTGCTGCAAGCACTGAAAGATGACATTGCGGTGAGCGACGAAGCCCAGGCGATGGAGCGGCTTGGGTTTTACGCTGAATTAGTGCAGTGCCCGGTGGAAAATATTAAGCTGACGCATTTGGGCGATTTGCCGGCACTTGAGCGGTTTTTCTATGAAAAAACAGCGATGCAGGAACCGATATGAAGGATCAGCTATGACACGCGCGCGCATCGGGCACGGCTTTGACATCCACGCTTTTAAAGCGGGACATTTTGTGGTCATTGGCGGCGTACAAATTCCACACGATCAGGGCGTGGATGCCCATTCAGACGGAGATGTGGCGATTCATGCGCTCTGCGATGCGCTGCTCGGCGCGCTGGCATTGGGCGATATTGGGCACTTTTTTCCACCCGGCGATCTGCGCTGGAAAAATGTTGATAGCCGCGTTCTGCTGAGAGCGTGCGTCGAAAAAGTAAACCAGCTAGGCTTTGAAGTCGGCAATGCTGATATTTCAGTTATTTGTGAGCGCCCCAAGCTAGCGCCACATTTGCCAGCTATGCGCGAGCGTTTAAGTCAGGATTTAGGCTGTTCAGTAAAAGATGTCAGCATCAAGGCGACTACCAACGAAAAGCTAGATGCGATCGGCGAATCTAAGGGCTTGGCCGCGCACGCGGTGGTGATGCTCTGGCCGCTTACCGCTTAGTTGCGCAAGTTTACTATTCGAAACTACCGCCAAAATCCGCATCAGGCGCTTCAAAGCCGCTGGATGACATGATTTGATCGCTGGCCTCAGGCGCAATGTTGATTGCGACAACAGCCCGTTCCGGGGCACTGTTTTGTTGACCGCCGAAAGCAAAAAACATCAGCAGACCAGCGCACCCGCCTGCGGCAAGCGTTCGCAATGACCAACCAAAGCCTTGTTTAGCGCTAAGAATTTCAGCGCGCTGCACAATGATGCTGGCGGTTTGCATGGCTTGATCGCCCAGTCGAAGCGCTAATTTGGCTTCTTGGGCTGCTGACGGATTTCTCAGAATCTGCGCAATTAGTAGTTGGCGCTCTTCGCAACTCAGCTCACCGGAGGAGAGGCGAACTAAAGTATCAAGCGGTACTGGCACAGCTGCGGGCTGCGCTGCGCAAGCGTTTTGCTGAATTAGTTGCGAATTCATAGCTAGACTCCAAAAAGACTGAAAACGAGCGCTAAGACCGCCGCATATTGATGCAGTTCTGAGTGTCGCAACTTCAATAGACGCAAGCGCTGCATTAATTCTCTCAATCGGCTTTTACAGGTTTAAAGCGGCAATCGGCTGAACTGCATCAGCAAATCCGCCATTGGTGCGCTGGCAATCCGAGAATAAGCGCTATTATGTTAGCCTATAACGTAACTTTTAAGGCCAAACGCGAGTGAGCGCAGTCATCGAGAATCGTGACCAAAATTTGGGAGTGGCGAGCTGGACGTCACTACTAGGCGGCGGGCTCAGCATGCTTTGCGCGCTGCATTGCGCGATTGTGCCGCTGCTATTTTTGATCACGCCAACTTTCAAACTAGCACTTTATTCAGTGCGCGACCCGAATCACAAGTTAGCGATGCTGATGCTGCTAAGCCTCAGATATGAAAAATGGCTGGTATGGGGCGGACTGCTGGTAGCAGCGATCGTACTTTTCACGGTCACTAAACCAAAACCCAAAATAATAAAGCTGTTTTTGTTGGGCGCTGCGCTTAGCTTAACCGGCGTTTACTCATACGGCTCGGCACAGGTGCTACACAGCGTTTTAATGGTGGCTGGTGGTTTTACGCTGTTTTATGCAGCACTGTTAAATGCTAAAAACTGTAGGACTTCGAGTTAACGCAGGGCGGTATTTTTGGCCTTTAATGCCACCGTCAAACGCGACACGCAGACGAGCTCGGCACTTTCGTTCTCGATTCGAATATCCCACACCTGAGTTTTTCCGCCGATATGTAGCGCGCGCGCGGTGCCCGTCACAAATCCTGAACGGGCACTTTTGACGTGATTGCCGTTGATTTCAATGCCAAGCGCTTGAAAATTCGGCCCCGCTGCGAGCTGGGCGGCAATGCTGCCGAGCGTTTCCGCTAATGCAATCGAAGCACCGCCGTGCAGCAGGCCGTAAGGCTGCTTGGTGCGGTGATCGACCGGCATACGCCCGCGCAGGAAATCTGCGCCAATCTCGGTAATTTCAATCCCCAAATTCTCGCCCAGCGTGCCAGCGCCCCAGCTGTTGACTTCCGCTAAGGTGTGGGTACTTTTAAAAATTGAAGTCACTGCGCGCTAACTTTGGGTGGATTCTTCGCACGTATCGCATGGAACTCGCTGCTTTCATACCAGCCTGGAAATGCGCTGCTATTGGCCAACTGCTTGCCCATGCTGAGCATTAAATCCAAGTCCTGCATGATGCCGCGATAGTCCGCAGCAGCGTCATATTCATCAGATGGCTTGTGATAGCGATCCTTATTGTAGGCTTCCATCCAGGCCTTACCGTATTCGAGGCCTTTTTCAAGGTGGTTCGGCCCGGTTTTGATGTATAGCGCAGGCACGCCGACCTTAGCGAAATTGAAGTGATCTGAGCGGAAATAAAAGCCGTTTTCCGGCGTGGGTTCAGGCACCACGGTGCGATTTTGTGCAAGCACCAGCGGCGCCAATAAATCTTCTAATTCACTGTTGCCAAAGCCAATCACCACCACTTCTTTGCTCGGGCCAATAAGCGGCAGTGCGTCCATGTTCAAATTCGCAACGGTTTGATTGAGCGGGAAAATCGGGTTCTCTGCGTAAAAACGGCTGCCGAGCAGGCCTGATTCCTCCAGCGTGACCGCCAGCATCAGCACGCTGCGCTCGGGTGGGGACTTTTGCAATACGCGCGCCATTTCCAGCAGCGCTGCCACGCCGGTGCCGTTGTCGACTGCGCCGTTGTAAATGCCATCAACTGGCAGCTGGAAATTGTGGCCTAAATGATCCCAGTGCGCGGTATAAATCACCACCTCATCGGGCTTTTTGGTACCACGAATTAGCGCTGCGACGTTCTGGCTTTGCGTACTGCGGATTCTATTGGTGATCACCGCGCTGGCTTTTGCGTTGAGCGACACCGGCTTAAAGCCGCGCTGATTCGCCGCTTTTCGCAGCGTTTCCAAATCATAGCCTGCATTACTAAGGAGCGACTTAGCGCTGGCTTCGGTGATCCAGCCTTGAGCTGTCAATGGAGAAATTGCCCCGTCTTGTTTCGGGAGCAAAAATTCTGGTCGGCCCCAGCCGTTTTTCAGCACGTCCCAGCCGTAGGACGCACCCGCAATGTCATGAATAATGATGCAGGCCGCAGCACCTTGGCGCGCTGCTTCTTCAAATTTATATGTCCAGCGCCCGGCGTAGGTCATAGCTTTACCGTTAAATAGCGTTGCATTGCCTTCATGGAAGCCTGGGTCGTTAATCAGCACCACCACGGTTTTGCCTTTGACGTCGATGCCGGCGTAGTCATTCCATTTTTCAGCAGGCTGGTTGACACCATAGCCCATGAATACGAGCTCTGAGCCGGTGAGGCTGACTTCTGCCTGCGCGATATGGCTGCTTAAGATAAAATCTTCGCCCGGCGTTAGCGCGGTAGTTTGGCTTTGCCCACTGCTATCTAGCCGAGTGAAACTAAGCGGCGCTTTTATGCTTCCCGTCAGCTCCATCATCGGCACGTTTTGCAAATAGCTTTGCCCATTGCCCGGGCTTAAACCAATATCTTTGAACTGCTGCACGAGCCAGGGCACAAAGCGCTTTTCGCCTGCAGCGCCGGGGCCTCGACCCTCAAAATAGTCCATTGAGATCGCTTCTAGGTAGCGTTTGTACTGCGCTTCATCTAAGTTCGCCGCCGTTGAAATTGGGGCTTGAATTGGCAGGCCGGCTTTTACTTGGGTGGCGCTTGGTGTTAGCTGCGTACATGCGCTGACAATAAAACATGCGGCGGCGACGAGCGTCGCGGTGCGGTAGGTAATTTGGGTTGGCATAGAATTCCATTTAACGGTTGCAGCGGGTCACTAACCAGCTTAACTGACAATATTGCACGATTGCGATTTTTTGTTTAATTTCGACGCAGTTTTGACTTTTAGAGCGCTGAAATCCCCGGTAAGGCTCTACACTCCGGCGCTGTTATGGTTTGTACGTGCGACCCTAAAATGATGAGTTTTGAATGCTGAGTTTTCAAAATGCCACCGCGCCGCGCCCGAAGCAGGCGCGGCACCGAGTTGGGCTTGCGGTAGCGGGCGGTGGCCCGATTGGGGGAATCTATGAGTTGGGTGCGCTGCGTGCGCTGGACGAGCTGATCCAGGGCCAAAGTTTGACCCGCCTCGATGCTTACGTTGGCGTGAGTTCGGGGGCCATTATGGCGGCCTCGCTGGCGAATCGAATGGACACCGCTGAGATGTGCCGCATTTTGCTGAATGAAGATTCCGCCGAGCACCCGTTCAAGCCAGAAATTTTTCTGAAACCGGCATTTGCCGAGTACGGCAGGCGGGTGGCACGCATTCCCGGCGTTTTGGGGGAGATTGCGCTGGATGTACTCAAAAACCCTCTTAAAATGAAGCTGACCGAGTCGCTTGGCCGCTTTGGCGCGCTGCTGCCGACCGGGCTTTTTGATAATTCTGAAGTCGAGAAATTTTTGCGCAAGCTCTTTACTTCAGGCGGGCGCAGCAATGATTTTCGTGAGCTAGATCGCCCGCTCAGCGTGGTAGCAGTTGATTTAGATACCGGGCAAACCGTGCGGTTTGGGGGCCCGGGCTTTGACGACGTGCCGATTAGCCAAGCGATTCAGGCCTCCAGCGCGTTACCGGGCCTGTATCCGCCGGTGCCCATCAAGCGCAGGTATTTTGTTGATGGCGCGCTCAAGCGCACCTTGAACGCTTCGGTGGTGCTGGATCAAGGCGTGGATTTGGTGATTGGCTTAAATCCGCTGGTGCCTTACAACGCTGACTACGCGCTAGCGCACGGGCGCAAATCTCTGCCAAGCCTGGTCAAAAAAGGCCTGCCAGCGGTGCTATCGCAGATGTTTCGCTCGCTTTTACAATCGCGTATGCAGGTGGGTTTGGCGAAGTACGATCAAGCTTATGATCACGCGGATTTGCTGCTGATCGAACCTGATGCCGATGACGGCCAGATGTTTTTCACCAACGAATTTAGCTTCGCGAGCCGCCAGCAGTTAGCAGCGCACGCCTATGAGCGCACGCTGGCGGATTTTCGAGCGAATCGGGTGCGGATCAATGCGATGTTCGCGCGACACGGGCTATGGCTGAATGATGCGGTTTTGGATGATTTGGATCGCACGCTCTGGAGCAGCCTGCAGCAGCGGCCGCCGCGCCGAACCGCGACGACGGCTAGGCTGCGGCGTTCGCTGGAAGATTTGGAGCTGGCGCTGAGGCGGCACGCTAAGAAGTAAGTTCAAAAATTTGCTTCAGAAAATCGCTTGCCAAATTAGCAAGTAGCGCTAGAGCAAAAAAATGGTGTGATGCAAATTAGGCGGGCGCGGCGGCGGCTCGCCGCCTAAAATTCGCGCTAGCTCACTCAGTTCCAGCGCGACCATGATCGGATCTAACGGCTCTGGCACGGCAATATTGACAATATCGCTGCCGGTGAACAGGCCGTCGTCAGGTTCAGTTTGGCGGGAAATTGCTAAGCAATTCGGCATAAAGTTCTTCCTTTTGGAAAAGTTGGAAATAGTCTTTTAGCTCGGCATGATTGATCGTGCTTTGGTGTTTAGCGAATAGCTTTTCAATGTCTAATAAGTCCTGCTTTCGACTTGGATCATTGGTTATGGCCTGTAGCTTGAGGCCAATCAAACCCTCAACGCTGACGACCCGCACGAACTGCGAGCCCAGCTCGCAAGGCTTAGCTTGCGCCAGTAGCGCTAGTGCTCTGGGTCGAAAGGCGTAAATGAAATCGATCGCTTCTGCCCCACGCAGATAATTTGCTGCATTATCGCTGCGATGTATGCACCGATAGCCGAGGTTCTGCAAAATAGTGTGGGCGCGATCAGCGTCTGATTTCGCGAGCAGAAAATCAATATCCAAAGTCGCGCGCGGTACCTGATGCGCGCTCAGCGCCAAACCACCAATTAGCGCGAACTGCGCGTCAACCCGCTGCATCTGCAAATTGAACTCTTCCAGCTGCCGCAATATTCTATTCATGCGCTACCCGAGCTTCAGCTGCGCCAAACCCAATCCCGCCAGCATGCCAACCATTTCACCGACTTCATTCGCCCGCGCGTGGCTGGCATTCCCAAGCGTGGCGCGCTTTTTTACACCCTGGGCAATCGCCGCTAGCCGATAAAAATTAAAGGCCAAATACCAGGGCCAGCGTTCAATAAGTGCATCCGCATTTCTAAGCTTGGCTCCGCTCAAATAGCGCTGCAGCCAGACTTCTTCGCTGGGAATGCCGAGTTCCGTGCGATTAAGCCCGGCTAAGCCCGGCAGCGCGGGGTTGCGCGGCAGCCGTAGCGCCATTGCAAAATAGGCGGCATCGGCAATCGGGTGTCCAAGCGTGGAAAGCTCCCAGTCGACAACGGCCTGCACGCGCAGTTCGCTGGGGTGAAAAATGAGATTGTCGATCCGAAAATCGCCGTGTACGAGCGCAACTTGACCATCATCTAGCGGCGCGTTCGCCATCAGCGCCTGATGCAGCGCGTGCATCTCCGGCATCGGCACTAGCTCGCTTTGACTAAACTGCTGCTGCCAGCGGTTTAGCTGGCGCTGGAAATAATCTCCAGGCCG
>Ga0163144_10021024_pt1 | contig 13000 bp, 14 predicted proteins | sample OliLak19BULKMAT1_FD_123175 | JGI IMG/M metagenome (GOLD analysis project Ga0163144, IMG submission 123175) | Freshwater microbial mat bacterial communities from Lake Vanda, McMurdo Dry Valleys, Antarctica - Oligotrophic Lake LV.19.BULKMAT1 | ecosystem: Environmental > Aquatic > Freshwater >...
CGTCCGGGCCGACCTTCGGCGCAAGGTTCGGCGGCTGCTGGCGATGTACGGCTACCCGCCCGACCTGTCAGAGGACGCGACGCAGCTTGTGCTGAAGCAGGCGGAGCTGTCTACGGAGGCGGGCGCGTAAAGACGCGTCCGATCTGAACCCGCCGCATCCAACTCCGGCAACACCAACCGGCACCGGCCCCCGCAGGCCCCGCAGGCTCGGGGCGTATCCCAATGCGCAATGCCCAATCCACCCCTCTTTCCTACCCTCCCCAATGCCCGATCCCCCCAACTCGAAACCTTTCCCACGCCCACCGATGCACCGTTTGTCGTGGAGCATGTCTGCGACGAGTTCACCAGCGTGTGCCCCAAGACAGGCCATCCCGACTTCGGCACCGTCACCGTCCGCTTTCAACCCCGCGGCGGGCGCACCGGGCCGGTCGCGGCTTGAAACCTCCGCGGCGAATGCCTCGGTCGGGGTTCTATCTCAACGAGGCCAGGAACTCCCCGAATCGGTCCATGCCCTTGTTGATCTGGTCTTCGCTGCACGCAAAGGAAATACGAACGTGGTTCTTGCCGCATCCGCCGAAATCTTCACCGGGCACGAACGCGACCAGATTCTCTTCGAGCAGGACGTTGCAGAAGTCGAGGGCGGACGTGATTTTCTTTCCGCCTTTGCTGGTCTTGCCGAAGTGGGCGCAGACGTCGGGGAACGCGTAAAACGCACCCGTCGCGGCGGCGCACTTGACACCCGGGAGGGCTTTGAGGCGGTTGTTGATGACGATCGCGCGGGCGGCGAAGGCCGTCCGGAATTGCTCCACCTGCGGGGCGCATTCGAGGATGGCGGTGCGGATGGAGGGGTAGACGAAACTGGTGATGTTGGTCGACATCTGGCCTTGCAGGGTCGCCATGGCGTTGGTGAACGTTCTGCCGAACGCGCCGGGCATGGCGGTGTATCCGACCCGCCAGCCGGTCATGCCGTAGGCCTTGCTGAGCCCGTTGAGTGTGATCGTGCGGTCGGCGATCTCGGGCATGCTGCCGATGGAGAAGTGGGGGATGCCGCCAAAGATGATCTTCTCGTATAACTCATCCGAGAGGACGACGAGGTGGGGGGCGATCGTTGCCGCGGCTTCCTCGACCACCTTGCCGATGGCCTTGAGTTCATCGGGCGTGTACATCGTGCCGCAGGGGTTGCTGGGGCTGTTGAGGATGAGCATCTTGGTGCGGGGCGTGATGGCGGCCTTGATCTGCGCCGCCGTGGCCTTGAATCCGCTCTCGACGGTCGTGGGAACTTCCACAACTTTGCCGCCCGCCAGCTGCACCAGCGGCGCGTAACTGACCCACGCGGGCACCGGGATCAAGCATTCATCGGCGGGCTCCCGTCCGTGGGGGCCGTCCTGGGGGAAGTCGAAAAGAACGTGGCAGAGCACAAAGAGCGAGTGCTTGCCCCCCGAGCCGATCGTGATATGGTCGGCGGTGACGCCCGGAATGTTGTTTTCTCGGGTGAACTTTTCGGCCAGCACGCGCCGGGTTTCGGGGTCGCCCAGGGTCGGCATGTATTTGGTTTGCCCGGCCAATAGGGCCTTGATCGCGGCGTCCTTGATGGGTTGCGGCGTGTCGAAATCGGGTTCACCGGCCGCAAACGAAAGGACGTCCTGGCCCGCAGCTTTCATGGCTTTGGCGCGGTTCATGAAGGCGATGGTGACCGACGGGCTGAGGTTGATGACGCGCGGGGCCAGGGTGGAGATGGGGGAGGGCATGGCGACAAGAGTAGAGAGGGAGTGTGGCGGAACTGACCCAGGCCCGACCGGCCTCAAGACCGGTACGGCCAGAGTTGGTCCTAGCGTTTGGCCGTGTCCATGCTCGAATCCACACTGGTCGCGCTCGGGCTGGGGTCGAACCTGGGCGACCGAGCGGCGACGTTGGAACGCGCGGTCGAGGCGGTGGCAAATCTTCCGTTGACGTCGCTGGTGGCGGTCTCGGCGTTCATCGAAACCGAGCCCGTAGGCCCGGTGTCGCAGCCGCCCTTCTTGAACGCGGCAGCGCTGGTTCGCACGCTGCTCGACCCGCTCACGTTGCTGGCCTTTCTGCACGACATCGAGCGTGACGCGGGCAGGAGACGGAGCGAAGAAGCCCGCTGGGGGCCCCGAACGCTCGATCTCGACATTATCACCTTCGGCGACCGTGTGATGGTTGCCCGAACGCTTACTCTCCCGCACCCGCGGGCCCACGAGCGCCGGTTCGTGCTCCAACCGTTGGCGTCGATAGCGCCCGACCTGATGGTTCCCGGACGCGCCACGGTGCAGCAACTGCTGGCCGCCTCGGGCGTCTGACCACCGGGTGGGGATACGAGGAAACAGTCTTTGAAGACCCGCGCCGTGTTGGCTTTCACGCTATCGGTTCTCGTCGCCACCCTGGCCCGGGCACAGCCCGCATCGGTGATCGATCCGGTGCGCGACGCGTACAGCGGGTCGATCGCGGAACGCGTCGTCGTCAACGTGGTCGCAACCGACGGAACATCCGCCGCGGCGGGTTTCGAGTGGTCGGTCGATCGGAGCGGCGAGTCGGGTGTCATCCGGTTAGACCTGGGCCGCCTGCAGATTGAGGTGGCGAGCGGTGTGTTGAGCGCTGTGCACCGGCACCACCCGCGGACGGTCTATCGCCTGACGATCGACGCCGGAAATCCGATGGGATCGATCGCCGCAGTCCTGCCGCCGCTGCCGGTGCCGCAACTGGCGTGGGCGCTTGCGGCCTTGAGCGCGTCGTCGGAAAGCGACGAGGCCGGTGTGCCGGCGGTGGCGTCGATCCATCTGATGGCGGGGATGCCCGCGCTCTCGACCGACTCATTCCGGTCCTCGGTCCCGGGGGTCTTTGAGGCCAAGTTGGAGGGCGGTTGGTCGGCGGTGTTGACGGCCCGCGAGGGCGGAGCCCACGGGATATCGAAGGTGTCGCTCATCGATTCCGAGGAGGTTCAGCGGCTGGGGATCACCGCCACGCTTCTCACCGGTCCGTTGGCCCGGTTGGCCTTGGCGGATCGGGAGCCGGTGGCTTCGATCCACGATCTTCGACCCGCGGCGGCGGACATCCCGATCGGCTCGACGCTCCCGACTCCGGGATTGATGAATCGAGGCTTTGAGCCGTGGAGTCTTTCCGAAACGTTCGCGTCGGCGACGTCGGCGGGGATCGGTCCGATGTACGCGATCCTGGTGGTGTTCGATGCCACGCGCGAGACGTCGATCGGGGATGCGGCGTCGGCCCATCGCGCATGTGTGGATGCGGTGCGGGTGCTGCGGCAGCGGGCCAAATGGGGGGAACTCGAATCCGGGGCGTTTATCTTGATGCCGGTGGCGATGCTCCCGGTGGAGGGGTTTGCGCAAGCCGGGATTGCAACCGCCCAGGAACGCTGGAGCAAGGCGGCGGAGGAGGGAGGCGAACCCGTCGCGGAACCGGTATGGAGTTCGGCGGGGCCGCGGTTTGTGTCGAGATTGGTGCCGGGCTCGGGCGCTGCGGTGATCGTGCTTGACGCTTCGCAGACCGTTCTGGCCAGCATCCCGGTGGATGCGAGGCGGCTGGAACGTGACGCGGTGCGGGTGGAGGTGGAGGCGGTGCTGGCGGAGCGGTTACGGCCGATCGAGGTCCCGTGAGGTTGATCAGATGGGGTGGAAGGGCGACCGCGGACGGCATGAACACAAAGAAAAACCAAGAAACGAAAGGCAACAACGCAAAGGGGGCTCAGAATCGCGTTCAGGTTTTTGGTGGGCCGTCGTTGCGGCGGGCCACAATGTGAAAGATGTGATGGTGTTTGATGCCGCCCAAGGCGTCGCCGCCCGGCTTGTCGGCTTCTTCAAAGTGTTCGATGGTGAACGGTGCGAGCAGGGCCTCGACGGCGGCCCGGGTGTGGTGGCTGGCGGGGCGGACAGAGGCCCAGTCGTCGCGGTCGCCGAAGAGTTGGCCGGCGAAGCGGCCGCCGGGGCGCAGTGACTTGACGATCCATTGCCACACCGAAGCGAAATGGCCGGGGTCGCAAAATGGAAGGGCGAAACTCGCGTTGACGAGGTCGAGCCCGGCGACGTGAGAAAGCACGGTGGGAACGTCCTCCAGCCGGAGCGTGAGCGGGGTCACGTCGGAACGCCGTGAGTTCGCGAGGCTATTCATCGTGTATGAGAGGCCGAGCGGGCTGGAATCGACGGCGATGCTGCGCCAGCCGCGGCGGAGGAGTTCCCGGGTGTCTCGGCCTTCCCCGCACGCCAAGTCGCAGGCCGTTCGGTTCAATCGCGAATCCCCGGGGGTCTCGGCATCGAAGAAATCCAGGGCTTTGAGAAGCGTCTCCCGCGGCGGCTTATCGTGGACGGCCTCGAAGTACGCGGGCCAGTCGCGCTGATAGTTCGAATCGATGGATTGGGGTGTGGCGGTCATCGGATACCTGAATGTATGAGAGCACGCGGGAGTTTGTGCAGGCGCTGGAACGGGCGGGGGAACTCAGGCGGATCTCCGCCTCGGTCTCACCGGTTCTCGAGATCGCAACCATCACCGATCGCGTGAGCCGGCAGCCCGCCCCCCACACAGGCAGCCCGTCCGCACATCGAAACGACCCGCGGTTTTGCGGGTTCGGCGGGCCGGCGCTGCTCTTTGAAAATGTTCAAGGTTCGTCGATCCCGTTGCTCATCAACGCGTGGGGCAGTTATCGCCGCATGGAGATGGCGCTAGGGTGCCACGAAGGGGGGCACACGCCCGGCGGTTTCGATGCAATCGCCGCCCGGATCGGGAGTTTGGTGAAGCCCCAGCCGCCCGCCTCGTTGCGTGAACTGTTCTCGAAGGCCCGTGAGTTTCTGCCGCTGCTGCGCATCCCGCCCAAGCGTCGCAAAGGGCCGGGGGCCTGTCAGGAGGTGGTGTTGACGGGCGACAACGTCGACCTGACAACCCTCCCGATCATCCGGTGCTGGCCGCTCGATGGTGATTTCGCGGCGGTCGGGTATCCGCCGGGTGTGAACGACGGGGTGGCCGGAATCGCGCGGGGTGACGACTGGAACGCCCGGTTTCGCGGCCGATATATCACGCTCGCGGGGATTCACACCATCCACGCCGACGACATCGATGCCCAGAAGCCCGCGAGCCACAACATCGGGATGTACCGGGTGCAGTTGCTCGCGAAGAACCGGGCCGCGATGCACTGGCACATGCACCATGACGGAGCCCGGCACTGGCGGAGCTGGAAGAAAGCCGGGAAGCCGATGCCGGTCGCGATCGTGCTGGGGGGCGAATCGGTGATGCCGTACGCGGCGACTTCGCCCCTGCCGCCCGGGATCAGCGAGTTGTTGCTGGCGGGGTTCCTCAATCGCCGCGGAATACCGATGGTGCGGGGTGTGACGGTGCCGCTGTGGATCCCGGCGAATGCCGAGATGGTGATCGAGGGGTTCGTGAGTGAGGCCGCCGGCGCGATCGGGTTTGACCCGCGAACCGGCGAGGCCCTGGGCCCGGGAGCCGTCTTCGAGGGCCCCTTCGGCGACCACACCGGGTTTTATTCGATGCCGGATCGGTACCCGATTGTGGAAGTGACCGCGATCACGATGCGTCGGGAAGCGGTCTATCCGACGACGATTGTGGGGTTGCCGCCGCAGGAGGATTACCACCTCGGCAAGGCAACCGAGCGGCTGTTCTTCCCGCTCCTCAAGACGGTCATTCACGACATCGAGGACTACGACCTGCCGATGTTCGGGGCGTTTCATAACGCCGCGTGCCTGAAGGTGAAGAAGGCGTATCCGCTCCAGGGGCGGCGGTTGATGCACAGCATCTGGGGCACCGGGCAGATGGCGTGGACAAAGACGATCTTCGTGGTCGACGACGATTGCGACGTTCACGACACCTTCGCGGTTCTGGCCCGGGCGTCGGCGTGGTGCCACCCGGTTCGGGATGTGGAGCGGGTCAACGGGCCGCTCGACATCCTCGATCACGCCGCGCCGCGGCTGGGGGCCGGCACCAAGATCGGCTTTGATTGCACCCGCAAGATCGCCGGCGAGGAAGTGGGGGGCGTGTCCGTGGCAGGAACCCCGCGGCGGCTCGGGAGCGACGAGGGCTTTGACCATTACGCGGACGCGGTGCGGAACCTCCCGGGCGTCACTGCGGTTCACATTCCCGCAGCGCTCGGACGGGGCTGGATGCTGGTGAGCATCAGAAAGACCGGAGCCGGCAGAGGGGCCGAGGTTGTTGCGGCGATTGCGGAGATAGCGTTTCCGCCCGGTCTTGAAGACGAATCCCTGCCGCCATTTATCATCGTCGTGGATGAGTCCGTGGACGTTCTCGATATCGATCGAACGCTCTTTTCCTGGTGCTCCAACAGCGATGCGGGGCGGGATGCGCGGGTGATCGGCTCGGCCGCGTGGCCCCGTCTGGCGTTCGATGCAACGCCCAAGGTGCCGGGTGATGAGCGTAACGGAGAAGGCGTCCGGGCGTGGCCGCCGATGCTGAAAGTCGATGCCGGGGTGGCCGCAACGGTGGCGTCCAGGTGGCGGGAATTGGGATTGACGTAAACGCGGGGGGTGCCGGTCGCGGCCTGGTTCACACCAGCGCGGTCAACCCACCCTCGGGCGAGACGCCGACGACCGCGATCCCGAGTTGATCGGCCAGGCGGATCATCTCGGCCTTGTCGAGCATGATGACATCACCCGCGGCCAAGGCCAAGCACGAAGCCCCGCTGGCTGCCAAGTTTCTCAGGGTGCCCGTCCCCACCGTGGGAACGTCGGCCCGGCGATCGTGGCCGGCCCGGGCACCTTTGCAGAGCGTCCACCCCTTGGTGCGGCAGAGCGAGCCCGCCCGTTCGATCATGCGGTCGGTGCCCTCAACTGCCTCGACAGCGATAATGTCACGCTCTCGAACCGCCACCGCCTGCCCGATGTCCAGCCGGAGTGTTTGGGCGAGCAGCGGCCACGCGAATTCGATATCGGTGCGTTGCAGGGGCGTGGGCTGCCGCTGGGTCATGACGCCCGGCGTCGCCATTTCTTGCGGGATGGGTGACGTGGAATCCAACAGCGAGACCCCACAGCGGCCCAGTTCGTCGGCGACCGCCGCGAGCAACGCAGCGGACCGGCGGTCATGCCGCAAATGCCGGTACCACATAAACATAGCACGGGCATCCGGCAGGTGCCGGAAGAGCCGCCACGGGTCGTGCATGATCTTGGCTTTGTCGACCTTGCCGACCATGATCGCATGGCGAACCGAGAGTCGGGAGAAGGCCCGCGACCACGAACCGATGCGCAGCAAACCGACTTCTCGAAAAGTCGTGCAGAGCGTCGGGAGCTCCGGCTCATATTGGTCCGCAAGCCCTAAACCGTGAACCGGGTAGCCGGCTTGCAGGAGGCTGCGGGCGATCACGATCGGGAGGCGTCCCCCGCCGGCGATCAACCCGATGGGGGTCGGTGCGGCCGGGGGCGAAGCAAGGGGCTGATATGAGAATGCGGTCATCAAGAAAGGCGAGACAGGCGGTTTCGTGGGGTCACTCGATGATCCGGCCGAAATGCTTCTTTCGGCAGCGGGTTGGAGGAGTCGGGAGAGGTCGTTTCTAAGGTCCGACCGGGATGGGAGTGTAACGTAACCGGGACGAACCTTCAACTTGGGGAGCCGGATCGGTGAAACGCCGGTTTGCTCAGCGTTGACAACTCACGCGAAACTGACGTTCTGGGGTTCCTCCTTCGCCTACGACAAACGGCATGGATTTTCCGCAGGCGGGACAGCGGGCGAGGTAGCCTTTGGACCGGGGTGAGCGGAAAACCCGGAGATACTTGGAGGAACACTCAAACCAGACTTGGATCGATGGCATGGCGTCGCGGGTCGGGACGGGCGGTTGAGTCGCCGTCGCGTCGAAGGGGTGTGGCCGGTGGTTGCCGTGGGGTTGAAGTGGCCGGTCCATCGATGGGAATTATCGGCGAGTTTGCGTATCGGAGGTGAGCGTCCGTGCGATTGGTCCGCCCGCGTTCAGTCTCTGTCGGAGCCAACTGATGCCACTATCCGGGTTCTTTGCGAAGGCCGGTCCGCCGCGGCACGAGGGGTGTGGCCGGCGCGGGCTTGGTGGGTTCGACGACCGGACGGGTCGCCATATCGACCGGCTTCATGGGGTTGGGGCCATACGTCGCTTGTTGGGTCCGATCGATGGCCGAATACCCTGCGATCTGGTGAAGCAAGGCGCGATCTTCGCGCGACATGGGATCACCCTCGGTCACCTTGGCAATCCCATACCCCGCGGCGAACGTTGCCACGCCGATGACGACGAGCGCGACCCACGGGATGCTGACGGGCCTGGATTCGCCCAACGCTTCACGGCCATGGTCATGGATGGACTTCCCGACCCGCTTCGCGGCTTCGACGGTTTTATCCCGGACGTCCGCCGCGCGTTCGCCCAGCGCTGCCGTGGGTGAGACGACCCGGTAGCGGCGCGACTGCCATTTTTCGGCGGCAGCCTCCCACCAGTCGGCGACTCTTCGGATTCCGGCGGCTACGCGGCTCATGGCTAGTCTATCGGCGGGGACGCGGCCACCAACGCCACTTACTCCCGGGGAAGGTCTCGCCCCCGAACCCCGCCCAGTGTGGATTGGAACGGAAGCAAGGCGGTGGGTGGGCACCCAGTGTAACTCGGGCGTACGTCCACGGTGCGGCTGCCGGCCTCGGGCTCAATCAGAACGTCGCGGATTTCAACGGCGACGATGCTGAGATCCGCGAGGTGGGTGTTCACCTTGGCCCGGAGGTCGGTCCAGGCAAAGTCCGGCCCTTTGTGCCGGAACTCGGCCCGGTCCCAAAGCAGCACTTTGGCGGACGGATAGGCGACATCGGCGACGGTGTTGGTTCTGATCAGGTCCGGCCCCATGTCCTCGTTGGTGCCCGGAAAGCGGGCCGGGTTGGACCACAGGGTGGCGGAATACAGGAACGAGCTGCCGAAGAGCTGATTTTCCGGCGGGGCCCCGGCCCCGGTGGCATCGCGTGAGTTGGCGAGCAACTCGGTGTCGGCGGGCGAATATTGAACGGGGTCGGAGCGTGGGCTGCCCCGGTACTCCGAGAGATAGGAGTACCAAACGGCGGAAAAGCCATCGAGTTGGGTACGGGTGCAGGTCGAACTGAAGTCCCAGCGAACCTCGGCGTCGCTGACCGACACGGCGTCGGTCCACTGAGCTTGTCCGCCAGGCATGTCCTGAGGCCACGCGGGTCGGAAGGGGTTCAGGAAGGCGTCGTGATTCTCCATGGTGTAGGTCTGCAGCATGATGCCGACCGAGCGCAGGTTCGCAAGCCCGACGGCGGAGCGGGCGGTGTGGCGGGCCGCCCCGAGCGCGGGCAGGAGCAGCCCGGCAAGAATCGAGATGATGGCGATCACCACGAGCAACTCAATGAGCGTGAACGCATTCCAGCGTCGTGAACCAGCGTCGAGATTCATGCGAACGGCACCCCGTGGAGGTTTGGATGGCCCGGCAAGCATACCGGGGCGGGGTGTCAAGGTTGCAGGACTCGGATCTCCGAGAGAGGCAGCGTTGCGGTCGAAGGCCATGACGACCGCGCGCGGGAGCCCCCCCGTAAGACCTCTCCCATCCCCGTAGCGTCACGACCTTTTGAGATCCGTACCCCCGCCCTCCGGCCGCTTACCGCTTTCGCGAAATCCCTCGCGATCCCGGATGTATTGCTCGGGTGACACGTTCAGGTCGGGCGTCTCGCCCTTCCGGTGTTGTCCGTGCAGGTGTTTGAGAAACGGCACGCACCACATGCACCCTGTTCCGGCCGAGAGGCATTCCGAAATAAGGGACGCCACCGGCGGGTTCTCCCGCGCCAGGTACGAACGAATCTTGCGCAGCGATACGTGAAAGCACAGGCAGACGTGATCGTCCGGGTTCACGGAGCGATCGTAGAGACGACGACCCGAAGGATCGACCGTGCCAACGAAAGCCAGACCGGAAGCCGCATGCGGAAAAAACTTTGAACCAAAAGACCACAAACCCGTCCGCAGCATGGGCGCTGCGGGCAGGTTTGTGGATTATCTTTCGTCCAGTTAGTTGCAGCCGACGAGATCAGCGTCTATTAACGCTTGTCTTTCTTAGCGGCGTCCTGCTGATGCGACGGTTCAACACGGCTGCCGCCGCGCGGAGCGCCCCCCTGATTCGCGCCCTGGGGTGCACCCTTCGCGTCCTGCTTCTCGCCCTGCATCGAGCTGCCCCGGCTGCCTTCCCCGCTGCTGGATGGGCCGCCCTGAGAGGTTCGACCGCCCGAGGTTGAAGCCGGGCCTTCGTTGCGCATCGGCTGCTGCGAGTCGTTTTTGCCGGAGGACTTGCTCGTCGAATTGGTTTCGCCGTCGATGTCGGTGTCTTCGTCCTGGCTCTGCCGGTTGGCCTGGGTGCCGGGCTGCGTCTTGTTCGCGTTCAAGTTCTCCGTCGTCGGAGTCTTCTGATTGTCGTTTGCCATGGAATAATTCCTTTATGAGAGGTGAAAGTCGTTGGAGCCGCTGAATACATCTAGAGAGTGCGCCACCGGACCGAGCAACGCCTGAACCGCCGATGTGAACCGTTTCATGCCGGGATTTGGGGGTGTGCACGCCGTGTGCCTAAAGCGTTCAACCCGGTGTTTCGCGTTTAGAATGAGCCTCGCTGGCGCAAAGTGCGGGTGTTCCCCTGATCGCCGTCGCCCGGGAATTCCAAATGGCCGCTGAACCTCCATCCTCGTCCCGGTCGGAACTAACGACGCTGGGGTCCGTTGAACCCTCCGGGACGCCGAACGGCGTTGGAAGACGGCCCACGGCGTTGACCATCCCGGAACGCTCCTCACCATGCAGTGCCTTGCGCTCTTCCTCGGCGACACCGATCGGTCGGACGAAGCCGAGACCCGAACCCGTCAGGTTCTTGGAAACCGCCTCCGCACCTTGGGAAGCGACCACCCCGACACCATCGCGGCGCACAGCAACGTTGGCCTGGTTCTTTCTCGCAAAGGCGATCCCGACGCCGCGGCGTTCTTTCAAGCCGCTTGGGAGCGTGCCCGGGTGGTGCTCGGCAAATCCCATTCGACGACGACGACGTCCGGGCTGAACCTGATGGGGTTGTACGAGGCCGCCGGCTGGCCCTCCGCGTCAAGCCAGCGCGTGATGGAGATGCTCAACACGATGCGGGCGATCGCGGCCCGTCAAGACGCAACCGCGGCCGACCTGAACGGTTGCGCATGGATTCTGCTCACCGTGGAGCCCGCGTCCCTGCGCGACGCCGGTTCGGTCGCGACATTGGCTTCTCGCGGGTGCGATGCGGAACGCCGGAGCGGCGGCCGCGATGTATGGCAGTATCTTCGACACCGCGGCACTGGCGCTCGCCCGCACCGGCTCTCTGGGCTCGGCCGTTGCGGCCCAGCGCGAAGCCATCTCGCTCGTCCCCGCCGATAGCGCATCCCAGGCCTTCATCCCGGAGATGCGTGAGCGCCTCGACCGCTACGAGGCCGAACGCGCGGACTAGCGCGGGTGTTCCTTCCGGCACAGCGTCAACGGGTCCAACGGGAACACTCTTCAACGATGCGAACCACTGAGGCTGCCGGGGTGAACTGTGATTATCTCGGCAGGGGCGGCGGCTCGCTCCCAAGAACGCTGTTCAGTTCCGGGACCTCGCCGGCCTTGCTCCACTGAGCCATCCCCGCTTTCCAGACCAGCGTGTCGCGCGTCAACCGTCCGTTCCTTGATTGCTCCGACAAGGCAGCGGAATCAAACGGACCCGTCTGCTGGTTGTTGACTGCGATGAAGAACATGGCGGCCGCAGGCAGCGGAGGCGGGGCGTGCATCGAGCCTCCTCCACCCATCCCCGCTCCGGTCGCCCCACCCATGGCCCCACCCATGGACTGTGCCATTTGCTGTCCCATCACCATGCCCGCTCCCAACCCAACGCCCGCGCCCGCAACGCCGCCCGGCTGCTTGGCCGCATCCCCGATGGCGTTCGCGGTCTGGAACTTGGTGTACGCATCCAGGTTGCCGATGATCCCCATGCTCGACCGCTTGTCGAGCGACGCTTCCACCTCCGGCGGCAGCGAGATGTTCTCGATGACGAGTTGCGTGACGTCGATGCCAAAGGGGGCGAAGAACGGCCTGACGCGGTCCGTGATGAACTTCCCCAGTTCGTCGTAGTTGCTCGCGAGATCAAGCGCGGCGATCTTGGATTCGCCCAGGATGTCGGCAAACTTGCTGACGATCAGGTTGCGCAACTGATCGGTGATCCCCTCCGCAGTGAGGCGCGAGTCGGTCCCCGAAACCTCGCGGATGATCGCCCCGGGATCGACGACCTTCATCGCGTACTGACCGAAGGCCCGCAGGCGGATGGGCCCGAACTCGGGGTCGCGGAGCATGATGGGGTTCTGCGTCCCCCATTTACAGTCGGTGAACTGCCGCGTCGAGACAAAGTACACCTCGGCCTTGAAGGGGCTGTTGAAGCCGTATTTCCACCCCTTGAGCGTCGCCAGAATCGGCAGGTTCTGCGTCTCCAGCGTGTACATCCCGGGCTTGAAGACGTCCGCGATCTGCCCCTCGTTGACAAAGACCGCGGCTTGGCCTTCGCGCACTGTGAGCCGGGCCCCGTTCTTGATCTCGTTCTGGTGCCGCTCGAAGCGGTAGACCAGCGTGTCCCGGCTGTCGTCCAGCCACTCGACAATGTCGATCAATTCACCGAATAATTTCTTCCTGAAGTCCACGGCAAGAACCCTCCATTGAAAACCAGCCCGGTCGTTCAAGCCGGATTGTACAGTGTTTGGGGGATGCCGCCCCGGACTTGCGGTGGACGCCCCGCCCGATCCCGACTTCCGATACGATGGTCCGATGCGCACCTCCGTATTCAGCGCCGCGGTCGGCGTTTGGGGCCGCCTCCGACGAGGATCAAGCCGCGTACGCCGACCTCGACCTCACGCAGATGTATACGGTCCATTGCGGATACACGATCGGCAAACACAAAGCCGGTGACGTCCTCATCACCACATCGGTCCGTCGTGAGACTCCCTGACATCACCTCTGAATCGCGCGCCAGCA
>Ga0163144_10021025_pt1 | contig 13000 bp, 12 predicted proteins | sample OliLak19BULKMAT1_FD_123175 | JGI IMG/M metagenome (GOLD analysis project Ga0163144, IMG submission 123175) | Freshwater microbial mat bacterial communities from Lake Vanda, McMurdo Dry Valleys, Antarctica - Oligotrophic Lake LV.19.BULKMAT1 | ecosystem: Environmental > Aquatic > Freshwater >...
ATCACCGCGACCAACTTCCTGCGCTACGTCAACGAAAAGCGCTACGACGGCGGCGCGTTCTATCGCGTCGTCACGATGCAGAACCAACCCACCAGTCCGATCAGGATCGAAGTGATTCAGGGTGGGCTGGACGGCGACTCGATCAAGCGACTGCCGGCCATTACCCATGAGACCAACGACAAGTCGGGTCTCAAGCATCTGGATGGCACGATCAGTATGGCGCGCGGTGCGCCCGGCAGCGCGTCGAGTGAGTTCTTCATCTGCATCAACGCGCAGCCCGAGCTCGATTTTGGTGGCATGCGCAATCCGGACGGGCAGGGGTTCGCCGCATTCGGACGCGTGACCAAAGGGATGGACGTGGTGCGACGCATTCAACAATCGCCGGCCGACAGCGCACCACCTCAGCGGTTGAAAGTGCTGCCCAGAATTTTGCGCGTGACGGTCGTGCGGTAGATCATCCCGCCTGCCGCGATCGCCCTCACGTCGACAGAATCGGCCCCGGATCGCTCGCGTCGCCGGTGAGAATCTGCCGCGTATCCTTCGCGATGCGTTCCGCCAGATCATCGAGCGGCAGGTCGTTGCGGTCCGTGCCGAACGGTTCCTCGATCTCCGTCGCCAGGAGCTCGAGTCCCATCGTGGCAAAGAACGTGAACATGCTCGCGATCACGGTGCCGTAGCCGAACTCGCGCACCAGTCCGAACGGGAGAATGAGCGCGTACAACAGCACGAACTGCTTGACGTAGGAACTGTACGAGAAGGGAATCGGTGTGTTGCGCACGCGCTCACAGGCGCCGGTCACATCGTCGAACGCGAGGAGCAGTGGCGTGAGCGTGATGATGGATTCTCGTTGCAGCGTACCGTGCTGAATGTCTGTGTGGACCGCGTGCGAAAGTTCCTGCACGATGGCGTTGGGCACGTGGGGCCCAGGGGCGCCGCGCGGCCGACGCAGGTGCGCGGCGAGTGCGGTTGGGAACGCGCCCAGGATGCAGGCGTAGCGCGCGCGTTGCGAAGCGTCCGGAGCGAGCTGTGCATCGAGTTGATGGGCGAGCCCACGCGACACGTTCACCAGCTGTCCCCACAGCCGCCGTCCCTCCCACCAGCGATCGTAGGACGTGTTCGTCCGGAAGACCAGCAGGAGGCCGAGTATGATGCCCAGAATCGAGAGAAAGCTCGGGCCAAGCGGCACGGCGACCCGCACCACGGACGTTTCCATCCACACCACAAAAGCGGAGTAGAGGCCGGCCGCCAGCACATCGAGCGAGAGCGTGCGAAACACCGGACGGCGCGGAAAATCCAGCAGGATGCGAATCCAGTTCTTTGGGTCGTAAATGATCATGCGGCAAGGAACGAACGATGCGTCGGGAGTGTAAGGCTCTCGACAGCCACGCGCCGCGGGTGCGCGACGTCCTGCCGGTTCGTCTCGCTTCGCTCACCGTGCGCCCCGCCTGCCGCTCTCCCCGTCCGAGCCCGATTGCGGTCGCCCCACGCACCGCGCAAGCTCCAGCCATGCATACCGCCCCACACCATCGCATCGGCGAACGCTCGTCAAGCGGACTGCACCTCCTGCAATCTCACGCTCGTGCTTATTGAACGCGTGCTGGTTGCCGATGATGAGCCACTCGCCCGAGCGCGCGTGGTGACGATGGTTCGACGCGTCGCACCAACGGTGGCCATTCGCGAATCGGGAGACGGGGACAGTACGGTGGACGTGATTCGCGGCTGGCTCCCCGACGCGATCTTTCTGGATGTGCAGATGCCCGGACGCGATGGATTCGGCGTGATCGACGCCATCACGCCAGCCGCCATGCCGCCCTGCGTGTTTGTCACTGCGTACGACGCACACGCGATTCGTGCGTTCGACGTTTCGGCGGTGGACTATCTGCTCAAGCCCTTCGACGATACGCGATTCGGTGCCGCTTGGGCGCGCTTGGAGCGTGCTCGTGCGACGGGTGCACTCGCCGGCGAAGCGCGGCGCCTCTCCGATCTGCTCATTGCCGTTGGTGCACCAACGCGAGCACCGGCGCCCTCCGCGTTTCCCGAGCGATTCGTGGTCAAGGTGGGCGAACGGACCGTGCTCGTGTCGGTGAGTGACATTCGCTGGATTCAATCGGACGGCAACTACGCCGATCTGCATTCGGCCAGCGCACGCACACCATTCGAGAGACACTCGCCAGCATCGAGTCACGACTCAATCCAGCACGCTTCGTGAGGGTGCACCGGCGCGTCATCGTCGCCATCGACTTCATTCGGGAACTGAAGGCATGGTTTGGTGGCGACCAGATTCTCGTGCTCAAGGACGGCACGAAGTTGCGCGTGTTCCGCTCGAGCGCGGGCGGATTCTTCGCGCCTTGGCGGTACATTTGCCACTCAGCGCGTTGGTCGTCGCCGGACAGATCCTCGTCATCTCGACGTCGCGAGCGCCTGCAGCCTCACGGCAAGTTCGCCGCGGGCGGCCCGCGGGGCGGTGGGACGCGACGGTACCGGGCGTCTCGAAGTTCCGGTGCAACGCCAAAGTTTCGAAAGCACCATGGCGATCGGCCTACGGCAATACGGCGACCTTCTCATCGTCGTCTACTTCGCGGTCGTGGGCGCGCACGCAGCACTGCGCTGGAACCGTCGCTGGGGCGAGGAGTCGCTGCGCACCGCGCGACTTGGCGAGGATCTCGCACAGGCGTCTCTGCAGGCGCTGCGTGCGCAACTCAATCCGCATTTTCTGTTCAACGCACTCAACTCGATTGTCACCCTGATCGGACGCGACCCGGCTGCCGCCGAAAACATGACGGTGCGACTCTCCGAGCTGCTGCGCGCGACGCTTGCGGCGGGCGACGTGCAGGAGACGACACTCGAGCAGGAAATTGCGCTGACCGCGCGCTACCTGGAGATCGAACAAGTGCGCTTCGCCGATCGGTTGACCGTGCACTGGGACATCGCGGAGGAGGTGCGACCCGCGCGCGTGCCGGCGTTTGCGCTGCAGCCGCTGGTGGAAAACGCGATCCGACACGGCATTTCTCGTCGCGCTGGTCCGGGCGAAGTGACGATCATCGCACGGCGCGAGAACGTCGATCTGGTGCTGACCACGCGTGACGACGGCGTTGGTGTTTCGTCGACGTCACCATCTGATGGGGCAGGCATCGCGCTTGCCAACCTGCGCGCGCGACTCGCGCGGTTGCACGGTACCGACGCCTCGCTGACACTGCACGCGCGCGGAAGCGGCGGCACCGACGCCATCGTGCGCTTTCCGTTTCGCACGAATCCGCCCCCGGTTTTTTGAAGGCGCCAGTGGAATCGTCGATGTTCAGGCCATAGTCTGAGTGTAGATGGAGTCCATGTGAGCCCTGCTCGACGGCGCGATCGCTGACGCGTCGCCGATGAAGAAGCAGGTCGCGCCGCTCCCGCTCACCATCGCGATCACCGGTTCGCCCTGCTCGCGTCGCACGGCCGCCCACGTGCGCAACTGTGGCAGCAGTTCTCCAACGCCCGGGTGCAGCTGCATGGCGATCTCGTCGAAATCGTTGATCGCCAGCGCGCAGACGGAATCCCAGCTCGCAAATGAATCTGCCGCATAGGCGCGCGCCGATGCGCGCGCCGACGCGATCGGAGCGCCACGTCGTGAGTCCGCGTCACGCGCCGCCGCAATCGCCGCGTAGGCTGCGGCCGTATTCACGCCGTCCGCAAAGGTGTACAGCGTCACCGGCACCACCGGCAATGGCGGCAGCAGCAGCATCCGGTTGCCGCGTCCCCACGCCAGGGCGAGACTCGCGTCGCTCACCAGGAATGCGACGTCTGCCCCCAGTGCTCCCGCGAGTGCGAGGAGTCGCTCCGCACCAATCGGCGATGGCGACATGGACTCGAACGCGCGCAACACCGCGGCGGCGTCCGAACTGCCGCCGCCAAGTCCACCACCGACGGGAATGTGCTTCTCGATGGCGATGTGCCAGCCCGTGCTCCATCCACTCGCAGTGACGTACGCTTCGGCAGCCTTCCACGCGAGATTCTGATGCATTGCGCCAATTCCACCCGCAGGCATCGCCGGACCCGCGCACTCGAGCGTCCGAGAACCCGCCTCGGCGACAGCGGCAACGCGCACCACATCATGCAACGCCAGTCGCTGAAAGAGCGTCTCGATGGCGTGATACCCGCTTGCTTCGCGCGCCAACACCCGCAGCAACAGGTTGACCTTGGCGTGCGCCTGCATCACCCGCGACGGACTCTCGCGCAGGCCATCGCGCGGGCTCACTTCGCTCCCTTCTGAATACTGCCCACACTCAATCCAAGCCGCGCGAAGTACACCGCGCCGATCACCGTGATTGGAATGAACGTGAGGATGTGAAAGCCAAGCGCCCAACTGACGGCAAGGTCCTTCGGCACGCCGTACACGCCAAGCCCCAGTACCGACGCCGTCTCGAACACGCCGAAGAAACCCGGTGAGCTCGGAATGGCCACACCGATCGCCTGGATCCCCTGCAGAAACAGTGCGGCCGTGAAGGGCACCTTGATGCCCACGGCGAGAAAGCCGATGTACAGACTGATCGCATGCACCATCCAGTGCGCGACGGCCCAGAGCAGCACGGCAAGAAAGCGTCGGCCGTCCTTGAGCACCGCGAGGCCACCGAGACCGTGAGAGATGAGCCGCACAATCGTCTCGCGATACCTGGGAAGAATCTTTCCGACGATCGCGCTCACGATCGCCATCACGCGTTCGTGCTGCAGCACCACCGCGTAGCAGACGGCGAGCAGTCCGAGTACGGCAAGCATGCCGCCGCTCGCCAGCTGCCCAACCGTACGGCCGGCGATGTTGATGTCCGGCGGAAAGGCAGGGTCGAGCATCGACGCGAACATCAGCGCGAAGAGCACGATCGCATCAAAGATGCGATCGACTGCCAACGAGCCGAACGACGTCGTGATCGCCACCGCCGGTACCTCGCGCGTCAGCGAGAACGCACGCGCAAATTCGCCGGCACGAAAGGGAAAGACGTTGTTCATCATCATGCCGATGGCCGTGCTGCGCCACAGCGGACCAAACGGCAGCACGCCGGCCACCGGCTCGAGAATCGTGCGCCATCGGCGCGCGCGCAGCGGGAAGATGCAGATGTTCACGGCGATCGCCGCAATGAACAGCGGGACGCTCGATGTCCGCAGTACCGACCACACTTCCGTCAGCGAGACTTCGCGCAGCGTATACCACAACAGCAGGGCGCTCAGCGCAAAGCCAAGCCCACTCTTCCAGTCAAACTTCACGTCGTCGCCGCCAGATCGAGTAAGTCAGATAATTCATCGAAAAGCGCGTGCGCTGCCGGATCGGCCAGCGAACCACGCTCCCAATACGCACGCAACTCATCCCGCACATCACGCGCGCGTTTTACCGCTGAGCGACCGCGATACAGCAGTGTTTCGATCGGCACGATCACCGGCTCCGCAACGGCCGGTGGAGCGGGTTCATAGACGGCACCGACCACGACGCCCGCCTGCGCGTCGGCCCACGCGAAACTGGCCTCCTTGACGCGGTGCGCGAGGTGCTGATCGGTCAGCTCGCGGTCCATCAGGCACATCGCGAAGGCCTGAATCGCGATGCGCTCGCGTGGCTGCGTCAACGGTGCACGTGCCATGCGGGTAGCGAGCGTGGTGATGCTGGCCGCGCCGTAGCTCTCGCCGACGTCGGCCAATCCGAGCAGGGCGCGGCGAATACCGTCGCTGAGCGCGAGCTGTGATGGGCCGGGCACACTGCCGGCCAGCGCTGCCGATTCCCGGGCGACGCCATCGGCGGCGGCGGCGACATCGTTGCGAAAGCGGGCCGCGATGGTGATCGGCGGTTCGGGATTTCGCTCGAGAATCGCGGGCGATCCGTCTTCCGGAAAGAAGCGCGAGATCGGCACCACCTGACTGGCGGGTGAGCCGCTCGGTGCGCTGGTCGCCAGATAGCCGGCGGCGACCGACGCGAGCGCGACCGACTGCGTCCGACTGCGGCGTTGTTCGGCTTCAGTCCACTGCTGCGTGCGCGACACCAGCGCCCGCATTTCAGCGAGCGCGCCACGCACCGCGAAGTGCAACCGCTGATCCCATCGCAATTCGCCATCGCGCACGCCGGTCGCGATGCGTTCCACCGTCGACGCGAGATCCGGCAGTCCTTCCAGGCGCGTCATCGTCGCACTGCCGCGCAGTGCACGCGCCTGCGTCAAAAACGTCGAGGCGTCGGGCGCCTGTTGCTCGGCGTCGGCGAGCAGTTGATCGAGTCGATCGAGATACTCCGTCGCCTCTTTCTGGAAGAACTCGATGAGGGCCTGCGGTGCGCTCATTGCATCTCAAGGTCAACGGGAACGAGCCACATCCATCGCCGCGCGGATTTCGCGAACGGCCTCAGCCAGTCCAACAAAGATGGCGCGACCAACGATCGCGTGCCCGATGTTCAACTCCTCGATCTCCTCGATCGCGGCAACGGGGTCCAGGTTCTCCACCGACAAGCCATGGCCCGCGTGCACCGCGAGACCCAGGCTGGCGCCCAACCTCGCGCTGTCGGCGAGCGCCGCGAGGGTCGCCGGGTCGGTCGGTGCGTGGGCGTACTGGCCGGTGTGCAGTTCGATGGCATCCGTACCTAACTCATGCGAGAGGCGAACCGACACATCGGTGGGGTCGATAAACAGACTGGTGCGGACCCCCGCACGTTTCAGCCGATCGATGGCGTCCCGGAGTGCCGAGGCACCGCGCACCAGCTCGAGCCCACCTTCCGTTGTCACTTCCTCCCGACGTTCGGGGACCAAAGTGACTTCTCGGGGCTGCAATTGCTCCGCCAGCGCGATCATCTCATGCGTTGCCGCACATTCCAGATTGAGCGCCGTCGTGATACTTGTGGCCAACCGGTGAACGTCGTCGTCCTGAATGTGACGGCGATCTTCGCGCAGATGGGCGGTGATACCGTCGGCGCCCGATCGTTCGCACAGCAGGGCGGCCGCGACCGGGTCGGGGTACGCACTGCGGCGCGCCTGTCGAAGGGTCGCGACGTGGTCGATGTTCACAAAGAGACGCTGGAATCGGCGCTGATATTGCATGGCGAGTAGAAGACGAGAGTCATCACAACAGTACTGCGCTTCGCAGGGGGAACTCGTGGTCGGTCAGCGAATGAAGGTCGTTGCGGTGGCGGTAGCGGTGTTGGTGACCGTGTTCGGCGCCTGTACGCGCCAGGTCTCAACCTCGCCGCCGGTCGTCGGCAACAGCAAAGCTCCGGTCAACGCCGGCAACGTCACGGGCGCGGCCACGTCACGCGGCGCGATCGAGTCGTTCATGACGTCCGTCAAGGCGTCCGACCTGCAGGGGATGTCCGGTGTGTGGGGGACCAACCGCGGCGCGGCGCGGGATCTCATGAAGCGCGACGAACTCGAGAAGCGTCTCGTGGTCATGCAATGTCTGCTGATGCACGACAAGTGGCGCTTTCTGGAGGACGCGCCGCGTTTGCAGACCGCCGGGCATCAGCAGTTCCTGGTCGAACTGACGCGCAAATCGTCGGTCGCCAAGACGACCTTCAACACCGTGCCCGGTCCCGGTGGCCGCTGGTTTCTTGACGACGTGGACGTCACCCCGCTGCGCGACTTCTGCCGTTGATCGCAGCCGGTTTGTCGCGCCCTTGTCCCGGCAGTGGCCACGGTCGCTAGTATTCAGACAATTCGACGAGCACCCCGCCCGTCGCACTGGGATGCAGGAAGGCGATCCGCTTGCCTTCGGCGCCGATGCGGGGCGATTCGTCGATGAGTCGGAGACCGGCGGTTCGGCACTTGGCCAGGGTGCCGTCCAGGTCGTCCACGGCGAAGCAGACATGATGGATCCCGGGGCCGCGCTTGGCCACGAACTTCCCGATCGGAGACGCTTCGGACTCCGCCGCGAGCAGTTCGACCAGCGAATCTCCGGCCGCAAGGCCCGCGATGGAGGCGCCGTCGGCGTCGTCGAGCGGGACCTCAGGAAGTCCCAAGATGTCTCGGTAGAACGGAAGTAACGCGTCGAGGGTACGTACAGCGATGCCGATGTGGGCGATGCGCGTACCACGGCGGACAGGTTCAGTCATGTGGATTTGGCATGGGCTGGCGTCTGAATTCTAATCCTGACGACACGTGCGGGTGAATCCGGTTCACACCGGGGCCGCACGATGGAGCATACGATGGCAAACGCAGTGGAAGTGAAGGACGATACGTTCGCGACGGAAATCGAAGAGCAGCCGGGACTCTCGGTGGTGGACTTCTGGGCGACGTGGTGCGCGCCCTGTCGCATGATCGCGCCCATCGTCGAGCAGCTGGCAACGGAGTACGCGGGCAAGGCCAAGGTCGCCAAACTCGACGTCGACAACAATCAGAAGACCGCTGCGCGATTCAACGTGCGCTCGATCCCGACGATCCTGTTCTTCAAGGACGGCAAGCTCGTCGATCAGGTCGTCGGTGCCGTGCCGCGTCCGGCTCTCGAAGCAAAGTTCAAGGAGCACGTCTGATCCGGACGTGTCCCACTCGCAACACCAGTGCCCGGGGCCACTCGCTCCGGGCACGTTGCGTTGCGGCTGTGCGCATCCGTGTCCTCGCGCTGACGGTCGCGCCACGTGCGACCCTGCCTGCAGTCCGGAGTCCGTCATGAGCGACAACCTCGCCGAAGAACACCCAACGCAAAGCCCCGAACCCGAACTGGAAGCTGGAGACTTGGTGGTTTCCCACGCCCGGTCAATCGCCACCCTTGCCACCCAGCTGCTCCCGACCGCGGCCACCCCCGGCGCCCTGCACGTCGTCTCCACCCCTATCGGCCACCTCGCCGATATCTCCATTCGCGCCCTCGCCGTCCTGCACCAGGTCGCCGCCGTCTGTTGCGAGGACACCCGCACCTCCCGCACGCTCCTCCAGCGCTACGGCATCCACACGACAATGGTCGCGCTCCACGAGCACAACGAAGCGCAAACCACCCCTCGTGTCCTCGATCGCTTGCGGGCCGGCGAGTCGATCGCTCTCGTGAGTGACGCTGGTACGCCGCTCGTCTCCGATCCGGGCGCGAGGCTGGTGGACGCGGCCGTGGCGGCGGGTCTTCGGGTGGTCCCCATTCCCGGGGCGTCAGCCACGCTCGCGGCGCTCGTCGCTTCAGGCATCACACCGCACCCGTGCACCATCCTCGGGTTCCTTCCGCGAAAGGGCGGGGAACGGGTCGAGGCGATCAAGTTGGCCACCGCGCTTCCGCACGCGGTCGTATTGTTCGAAGCCTCCCATCGCGTTGCCCAGACCTTGCGCGCTCTGGCTGCGGTGGGGGGGGGAGATCGACCGGTCGCCGTGGCGCGCGAGCTGACAAAAAAATTCGAAGAAGTCCGACGCGGAACGCTCGACGAACTCGCTGCGTACTACGAAGATACGGGACCACGGGGAGAAATCGTGCTCGTACTGGGGGGAGCGACCGTCGTCGCTCCAACCGAGAGTGATCTGGCGGCCATCGCTGCGGAGCTTCGCGCCGAAGGCAGACGTCCACGCGAGATCGTCCAGCTGCTCATGGACGAGCACGCCGCCAGCCGCAACCTCGCCTACCGTCTCGCTCACGATACCTGAGGGGCTCCCGATACCGATGCGGCGTCTGCGTTCCGTTCTCCTGTTGGCCATCGCCGCCGGCACCGCAATCGCCGCGGTGCCCTATCGCCCGTCCGTCAACGCGGTGCGCACGCGTCCCGCGCCGTCTCCGCGCGAGGCGCTGGCCGGTCCCGGTCGACTCGCCATCGCGCGTCTGCAGTACGACGGCGGCGGTGACTGGTACGCGAACCCGTCCAGCATCCCCAACCTGCTGGCCGCCATCGCGGAACGCACTGCCCTGCCGGTGGAACGCGCTGAAGCCAAGGTTCGCCTCACCGACTCGGCGCTCTTCGATTTTCCGTTTCTCCACGTAACCGGACACGGCGCGATCAAGTTGAGCGAGATCGAAGTCGAGCGACTGCGCGAGTACCTCAAACGCGGTGGCTTTCTGCACGTGGACGACAACTACGGGCTCGACGAATCGTTCCGTGCCGAGATCAAGCGCGTGTTCCCCGATCGCCCGTTGGTGGAAGTGCCGTTCCGGCATCCGATCTATCATCTCGTGTATGACTTCCCGCACGGTCCGCCCAAGGTGCACGAACATGATGGCAAGCCCGCGCAGGGATTCGGCATCTTCATCGGCAATCGGCTCGCGGTGTACTACACCTACTCGGCCGACCTTGGCAACGGATGGGAAGACGTGGGCACGTACCCTGATCCACCCGCACTGCATGAGCAGGCCATTCGCATGGGCGTGAATCTCTTCACGTACGCCGCCACCAGTCGGGTGCAGCCATGACGGCGCCGGCGCTTCGCACTGGCGCGTCGACGAGTGCCACGCTGACACTCGAAGAACGCTTGCAACGCGAACAGAGTGGACTCCGTGTTCGCTCGGTTGCCGTCGTCGTGTTGACCGTCGTCGCCATCGTCACGTTGTCGCTGGCCATTGGAGCGCTGGTGTTGGCCGACGGACGTTGGATGTCGCTGCCGCGCCCGGTGCCGCTGCTGTTCTGGGGAGTCGCGGCAGCATTGGCGGCGTTCGCCACCTACTGGTTGCGCGGACGGGACGCCGAAGTGCTGTCGTTGCGCGCGCTGGCGGGCACGGTGGAGCAGGAGATGCGGCTGCGCTCGGGTTCCTTGCGTGGCGCGCTTGAAGTCGGCCGCGAGGGCGTGCTGGGCGCGCGGGCGGCGACGGATGTTGCCCGTCGACTCACACCCGGCGTGCTCGCACCACAGCTCGCACAGCGCTACACGCGCGCGTTAGCGGTCGTGGCGGTCTTCGCGCTCATCGCGATTGCATCCCTGATTGCCGCAGCGGGTGGTTCGCGCGATGGCTTTGCCGCCGTGGTGCATCCGATCGCGGCGTGGCGTGGTCTGTTGCTGCCGCCGCTTGGCTTCGATCGACTGCCGGAATCGGTGCCACGTGGCATGCCGCTTACGGTGCGCATCGCGGCCAGTGGTCGTCGTAGTGTGGTGGTGAGTCGTCGGGCCGCAGGAGAAGCCTGGCGTGACACGACGTTGAACGTGCCGGACGATGGCGACGGCATCGCGCTGATGGCGCTCGGCCCCGTGCGCGCGCCGATCGCGCTGCGCGTCACCGATGGACGTGCGCCCGCTGCCGAAGCAACGGTGACGGTGGCCGATCGCGGCTGGATAGGCGACGTCGCGCTGTTCGCGCAGTACCCCGCGTACCTGCGGCGCGTGAACGAGATCATGGAGCCGGTGCCGCCCATTCGCGTGCCGCGCGGCACGCGCGTGCGTGTGACGGCCAATCTGCGAGGCGGCGTGCGCCATGCGTGGCTCACGGACGGCGTCGACACCGTTCGCTTTGACGGCGACACGGCGGTCACGGCGACGATCACGCTCGATCACGACAGCCGGTGGAGTTGGATGGCGGAGATGACGGCGCGCGACGGACAGGCGACGCTGCCCACGGAAGTGCCGGACGCGCTCGCGTTCACCGTCGTTCCCGATCGATCGCCCGATGTGGTGATTCGCGCACCGCTGACCGACACGACCATTGGCGCGCGCGGCGTGGTGCCCATCATCGTGCAGGCCGGCGATGACCACGGCGTGAGCAATGTCGCGTTGCAGATCTGGCGCGAAAGCGCCGCCGGGAATGCGGCCGACAATGTGGTCGCGAGGGGGCAGCGCGAGCGAGTGGAGGTCGCGGATCCCGCCGAGCCGTTCTTCATCGGCGGCGTGACCGTCGGACTCGATGGACGCGATCTGCAGCCCGGCGACAAGTTGCACGTCGTCGCCGTAGCCACCGACGACTCGCCGTGGCGTCAGCAGACGACGAGCCCCGAAGTCATCCTGCGCGTACCCAGCTTGAGCGAGCAGCGCGCGATGGCGCGCTCCCTCGCCGATTCGCTGGCGTCGCGCGCGGCACAGATGGCGCAGCAGGAAAAGCGGCTCCAGCAGAACACGGAAGACGCGTCACGCAGTCGCGAGCTCAAGGACGGCGGTAAGACCGATGCGTCGAAAGCGAACGGGGCGAAGTCGCCGCAGGGCAAGAACCAGATGAGCTTCACCGCTGCGGAGAAGGCCAAGCAGCTCGGCCGCGATCAGCAGCAGCTTGGCGCGAAAGTGGATTCGCTGCGCAACAGCGCCAGGGAACTCGAGGAGCGTCTCAGGAACGCGGGCGCGCTCGACAACGAACTGCAGAAGCGCATGAGCGAAGTGCAGCGCATGCTCCGTGAGGCGATGACGCCCGCGATGCAGAAGCAGCTCGCCGCGCTGGAGAAGAGCACCGACCGATTGAGTGGCACCGAGGCGCAGCAATCGATGGAGCAGTTGGCCGCGCAACAGAAGCAGATGCGTGAGCAGCTGGAGAAGAGCGCCGAGATGCTCAAGCGTGCCGCACTCGAAGGCGCGATGAGCACGTTGCGCGATGATGCGAACGAGCTGGCGAAAGCCGAGAAGGCGCTGGCCGACAAGCTCGATGGTGACAAGCGCAATGGAACACCGGGCAAGGACGGCGAGAAGTCGACGCGCACCTCCCAGGACAAGTCGGCGCCAAACAGCGCGGCGATGGATCCGAAGACGTTGGCCGAACGCTCGCGTGAGCTCGGGAAGGAGATCGACAAGCTCGCCAAGCGCCTCGAACAAGCGGGTGCGAAGCCCGGCGCGACGAAGACCAAGGCCGCACAGCCGATGGTGAATGCAGCGGCGGATGCGATGCAGAAGGCGGCCGAACAGGCCGCCGAAGAAGCCGCCAATGAAAGCGCCGCGCGACAGAACGCGCAGCAGGATGACAAGGGCGACGCCTCACCTAACGCCGCGAAGAAGACTGATCCGAAGATGGCAGCCGGCGCCGCCACGCAGGCCGGCAAGGACGGCGAACAACAGAAGGGTGCGCAGAAGGGCGAAGCCAAGGACGGACCGGCCGGTTCGGAGCAGGGGCCGCCAAAGGATGGCCAGCAGGGGCAGAAGCAGCAGGGGCAACAAGGCCAGCAAGGCCAGCAAGGCCAGCAAGGCCAGCAAGG
>Ga0163144_10021028_pt1 | contig 12999 bp, 26 predicted proteins | sample OliLak19BULKMAT1_FD_123175 | JGI IMG/M metagenome (GOLD analysis project Ga0163144, IMG submission 123175) | Freshwater microbial mat bacterial communities from Lake Vanda, McMurdo Dry Valleys, Antarctica - Oligotrophic Lake LV.19.BULKMAT1 | ecosystem: Environmental > Aquatic > Freshwater >...
CAAAACGTTAAAATTGGATCTGCCGGCCGCAATCGCCGCAAAGGTATTCGCCCAAGTGTTCGTGGTATTGCTATGAATGCTGTCGATCACCCTCACGGTGGTGGTGACGGTGGTGCGCATGGTATTGGGCGTACCCCGCGTACTCCATGGGGTCAGCTGACCCTCGGATATCGTACTCGCCGTCGTAAAGATGTAAGCAAGCTGATAATAAAGTCTCGCCATGATGCGAAGAGGAAGAAGTAACTATGAGTCGTTCACTTAAAAAAGGCCCATTTGTTGATTTCAAGCTCGCTAAAAAAGTGGCGGCACTATCAACAGATGACCGAACTATCATCAAGACCTGGGCCCGTGCCAGCACAATTAGCCCAGAAATGGTTGGTCGTACCATTGCCGTTCATAACGGTAAGGTTCACGTACCGGTACTTGTTTCGGAAAATATGGTTGGACACAAGCTCGGTGAGTTTAGTCCAACACGTAAATTCCGTAAACACGGTGGAAAGGATAAAAAATAATGTCACATCAATTAACTGTCAGGTCATACGCTAAAGGTGTTGATCAAACACCACGTAAAGTGAGTTTGGTTGCGAGCCTTGTTCGTCGCCGTACGGTGGCTGATGCACTTGTTATTTTATCTCACACACCTAAACGTGCCGCACTTCCTGTCGTAAAGGCAATAGAAAGTGCAAAGGCTAACGCAGTTAATACACATGGTCTCGATGCAAAAACGCTTACCATTACCACGCTTTCTGTCACTGCCGGTACTCGTTTGAAACGTTTTAAGCCTGCGGCACGAGGACGCGCACTCCCATTCCAGAAGAAATCGTCAAATATTTTGGTTGAAGTAACTGGTGATGTGAAGCCAAAGAAAACAGCTGCTGAGCCAACAGTAACTGACGTAAAAGTATTAAAGGAAGAGGAGAAATAATATGGGCCAAAAAGTTAACCCAATTAGCTTCCGCTTACAGATTCACAAGAACTGGGACTCTCGCTGGTTCGCTCACAAGCGTGACTTCGCGAAATGGCTTAAAGAAGACATTTTACTACGCGCGCTCATAGAAAAGCGATTTGAAAGTCGCCCAACTATTAGCCGCATTGAAATCGAACGTTCTGCAAACCTGATTACTATTACTATTCATACAGCAAAAGCAGGTGTCGTGATTGGACGAGGCGGAGCAGGAGTCACAGAACTAAAGACCGCTCTTGAAAAAATTGCAACACTTCCAATTCGTATAAACATCGAAGAAGTCAAGCGTCCAGAGTTAGCCGCAAAGCTAGTTGCTGAAAACATTGCACGCCAACTTGAGCGTCGTGGTAATTTCCGTCGTGCTATGAAAATGGCTGCAGAAAATACAATTAACGCTGGTGCAAAAGGTGTTCGTATTCAAGTAGCTGGCCGACTTAACAATGCCGAAATGGCCCGCCGAGAGAAAATAATCCAGGGCTCAGTGCCACTTCATACGCTTCGTGCTGATGTAGATTTTCACACTGCGCGTGCAAACGCTCCGGGTGTTGGTATTATTGGTGTTAAAGTATGGATTTATAAAGGTGAGAGGAGCTAATCGATATGTTACTACCTAAGAAAACGAAGTATCGAAAAGTTCGTATAGGCACCAACACCGGTAACGCTACTCGCGGTAACTATATTGCATTTGGTGATTACGGACTACAATCACTCGGTAACGAACGTATAACGAGCCGACAAATTGAAGCTTCTCGCCAGGCTATGACCCGTCATATCAAGCGCGGTGGTAAAATATGGATCCGAATCTTCCCGCATACACCTGTGACCCGAAAACCACAAGATGTAAAAATGGGTAGCGGTAAGGGTAATCCTGAATTCTTTGTCGCAAAAGTAAAAGCAGGAACAGTATTGTTTGAGATGAAGGGTATTGAAGAGTCTGTGGCTCGTGAAGCGATGCGCCTTGCATCACATAAGCTTCCTATTAAAACGAAGTTTATCGTAAGGGAGCAATCGTAATGGCTGATTCTAAACTAGCAAAGACAAAACTTGCAGCAAAGACGAAAGTCACAAAGAAAGCAGTTGAAGTACCAACTATTGATTCGCTTCGATTAGAATTATTGACCAAGAAAACCGACCTTTTGGAAGCTCGCCGTGGCAATGCTGCTGGCGAACTCACAAACCCTCGGGTTATTACTGTTACACGTAAAGAAATCGCTCGTCTTAACTTCAGCATCCATGCTTTAGAACGTTCAGCGAATAAGGAGAATAAATAATATGGCCAAGACATTGACCGGTACCGTCAGCTCAGATAAAGCTGATAAAACAATTACCGTCACTGTTACTAGTCGTGAAACGCACCCAATATATGGTAAGCAGTACACTGTAAACCGTAAATATGCTGCACATGACGAGAACAATGACGCAAAGCAAGGCGACACAGTCGTTATTGTTGAGACTCGTCCAATCTCAAAGAGTAAAGCATTTAAACTCGAAAGTATCGCAGCAAAATCACGCGGTTCTGTCGAGTTAAAAGACGAGGCTGCATAATGATACAGCAAGAAACTCGTTTGAAAGTAACTGATAATAGCGGAGCTAAAGAAATCCTTACAATCCGTGTTCTTGGTGGCACAAAACGTCGGTATGCCCGAGTGGGTGACATTATCGTCGCTACGGTTAAAACTGCTAATCCAACTGGTGTCGTAAAGCGCAAATCAGTTGTAAAGGCTGTTATTGTCCGCACACGAGATCAAATCCATCGTAAAGATGGCAGTACTATTGCATTTGACGACAATGCAGCAGTCATAATTGGTGATGATAAAAACCCTAAAGGAACTCGTGTTTTCGGGCCAGTTCCTCGCGAGCTACGAGACCTTGGTTACGCCAAGATTATTAGCTTAGCACCGGAGGTACTCTAATATGGCAACTGTTAAACGTATTCGTACAGGAGACATGGTTAAGCTCATTAGTGGCGCACATAAGGGTACAACAGGTAAAGTACTAGCCGTCCTAACTAAAAAGAACGCTGTTCTTATAGAAGGTATTGGCAACAAGCACCGTCATGTTAAGCCAACACAGTTGAATCCACGCGGGGGGCAGCGTGATATCCATGTACCAACACCTATTCACAAAGTTGCTCTCGTTGTCGATGAGAAATCTGGCAAAACGAGCCGTGTTGGACTCATTAAAACTGTTGATGGAACCACCACTCGTGTTGCCCGACAACTTAAAGATAAGGAGATAAAGTAATGGCTAAAGATGCGACACTGCCTACCGCCATGCAACGAACTCCTCGCCTGAAAGCCTTGTACAAAAGTACATACGTCAAGGAACTACAAGCCGAACTTAACCTCGCGAATATTCACCAGGTACCTAAGCTAGAGAAAATTGTTGTAAGTGTTGGAATAGGTAAGAACAAAGACGACAAACGTTACTACGAAGTGGTGCGTAATACGTTAACAAAAGTGACTGGCCAATATCCGGTCGATCGTATGGCTAAAAAGTCAATTGCTGGTTTTAAAATTCGTGCAGGACTTAATCGTGTAGGTATTAGCGTGACACTACGTGGTAACCGAGCGTATGAGTTTCTAGATCGTTTTGTCAGTGTTGCATTGCCTCGTGTTCGTGACTTTCACGGTGTGAGTGCCAAAGCGTTTGACCGCGAGGGTAACTACAACCTCGGTATCGTTGAGCAGTCAATTTTCCCAGAGTTATCATTTGAAGAAACGCAAGTGCTTCACGGATTACAAATTACATTTGTTATAACTGGCGGTACGCCTGAATTCAGTCGGGCACTACTAGAAAAATTTGGCATACCATTTGAAAAGCAAGGAGGCATACGCTAATGGCTAAAAAATCTGCAATCGCGCGCGATAAAAAACGTATGAAAATGATTCAGAAGTATGCTGCTAAGCGTGCTGAGCTCAAAGAGCTAGGAGATCAAGAAGGTCTTGCGAAGTTACCGCCTAACAGTTCGCCAACTCGTGCAAAAAATCGTGATGGCCTAGATGGTCGACCGCGAGGTTACATGCGCCGGTTTGGGCTTGGACGTATAAACTTCCGAGAAAAAGCAAGTAAGGGAGAAATCCCTGGTATAACAAAGAGTAGTTGGTAGGAAAGGAAACGAATATGTCATTACAATCAACTGACCCAATCGCTGACCTACTAACTCGCATTCGTAATGCAGTTATGGTCGGGAAAAACGAAGTCCGCGTTCCTTCAAGTAAGTTGAAGCTCGTGGTAGCAAAAGAATTACAGAAAGCAAAGTACCTCTCCGATGTAAAAATCGAAAGTGCTAAACCGCGTGATATCTTAGTTGTTACTATTAACAAACCTGGTGAAAACTCGACAATAACTGAGATTACTCGTATGAGTAAGCCTGGCCGTCGTGTGTATGTATCAGGAGCAGATATCCCACGTTACAAGAGCGGTCGTGGATTGATCCTCATTAGCACCAGCAAAGGTGTTATGCCTGGTCATATCGCGTACAAGCAGAATATCGGTGGCGAATTACTGCTAAAGGTATATTAAAAAGTTTAAAGGAGTATATATATGAGTCGAATCGGAAAACTACCAATTCAAATTCCATCTGGCGTGACAATCACGATCGACACTGATGCTCTAACTGTTGTAGGCCCTAAGGGTCAACTAGTAGTGCCTCATTTGTCAGACGTGACTGTTGCTGTAGAAGATGGTTTTGCTGTCGTTACCCGCAAGGATGACCAGCGAATAGCCAAAGCGCAGCATGGACTGCAACGAGCACTACTTAATAATGCGGTAGATGGCGTAACAAAAGCATTTGAGAAAAAACTAGAAATTAACGGTGTTGGTTTCCGTGTTAGCGGTGGCCCTCAAGCAATTGAAATGGCCCTAGGCTTCTCACACCCGGTGAAATATACGGCGCCGGTTGGGGTCACTCTTACTGTTGATAAAATGACTATCATAGTAGGCGGTATCGATAAACAGCAAGTCGGACAAATTGCGGCTGAAATTCGTGCACTTAAGAAACCTGAGCCATATAAAGGCAAAGGTATTAAATATGCTGACGAAGTTGTCCTTCGTAAAGCAGGAAAGGCAGGTAAGTAATCATGGCTAACCTCGCAAATAAACTACGCAATCTTGGTCTCCGTAAGAATCGTGTTCGTGCAAAAGTATCCGGTACGTCAGAACGTCCTCGCTTGACTGTAACAATCAGCAATAAACACATCAGTGCACAGATTATCGATGATGTGAAGCAGCACACTATTGCATCAGCAACGACTGTTGGAACAAAACAAGTTGGTACGCTTTCTGAGCAAGCCGCACTTGTTGGTGCGGATATTGCAAAAAAAGCAAAAAAAGCAAAAATCACAACGATAGTATTCGATCGTAATGGTCGTCAATATGCCGGTCGCCTCAGCGCTTTAGCTGATGCAGCTCGCAAGGAAGGTTTGGAGTTTTAATATGGCCGAAGAAGTAACAACAACACACGCTGCCCCAGCTCGTTCACCGCAGCCCCGTCGTGACAATCGTCGCGATCAAGCTCCGGCCGAACCAAAACAATTTGAAGAGCTTGTTATCAACATCGATCGTGTATCACGTGTCGTTAAAGGTGGCCGACGCTTCCGATTTAAAGCGTTAGTCGTTGTGGGTGACGGTAAAGGCAAAGTCGGTGTAGGTGTCGCTAAAGGCGCTGACGTCCAGGCAGCTGTTGCAAAGGCAACAGACGTTGCTAAGAAACACCTCATTATCGTCCCTATAGTCAATGATACAATTCCGCACGATGCCGAGCTTCGTTTTAGTGGTGCACAAGTGCTCATTAAACCTGCAGCACCCGGTACAGGAATTATTGCTGGCGGAGTTGTACGGACTATTATTGGCGTAACTGGTATTCGTAATCTGCTTACAAAGTCACTAGGTTCAACCAATAAGGTTAATATTGCCTACGCAACAATTGAAGCACTTAAATCACTCGTCCCTAAGGATCAGTGGCTTAACGCTCCAGTTAAAAAAGCTGCAAAGGAGACTAAGTAATGACAAAATATCATGAACTACAGGTCGAGGCAACGCCAGACCGCAAGCGTAAGGGGCGCGGTATTTCTGCGGGTCAGGGCAAAACTGCTGGTCGTGGAACCAAAGGGCAAGGCGCACGTACCGGTAAAAAACTACGAGCGACATTTCAAGGTGGTTCAGGAGCACTTGTACGTCGTGTCCCTAAGGCGCGTGGTTTCAAATCTCTTCGTACCCCTGCACAGGTTGTATATCTTGACCATCTCAATGTATTTAAAGGTAAAACTGCTGACAATGCCTCTCTTTTTGAAGCTAGCTACATCTCAACACCTTTCCATGCAGTTAAAATCATCGCACGCGGTGTATTGACTGAAAAAGTGACCGTACACGTGGCAGGCGCAAGCAAGAGTGTACAGGAAGCAATTGTGAAAGCTGGTGGAACTTTTGTTAAAACTGCGGTACCATTAAGACAGAGTACAAAAGAAGCTGAAAATGCCGACAAGGTTATAAAAAAATAGTTCGCTGAACTTTCCTGTTGCCCTGAGCTGGGCTACAGCGGAGTACCAACGAATAGGCTGATACGAATAACTGATGGTAGTAAAGGTAATCGAAACATGAACTGGAAAACAATTTTTCAATCTTTTAAAAACCGTGATATGCAAAAGCGTATTATTATTGTGCTTGGTGTTATCGTTGCATACCGATTACTTGCACACATCCCAGTGCCACTTGCTGAGCCAGCCCAACTAAGAGAAGTTATTGATAGCGTGGTGAACGGTACAGACTTCGGAGGCTTTCTTAATCTGCTATCAGGCGGCGCATTAGCGAGCTTTTCAATTGTTTTGGTGGGACTGAGTCCATTTATTACAGCGTCTATCATTACTCAGCTGTTAACTAAAGCAATTCCAAAACTTGAGGAATTACACAAAGACGGCGAATCGGGACGCCGGAAAATCAACCAATGGACACGTATGATTTCAGTACCTTTGGCGGTAGTACAATCGATAGCTTTTATATATATATTACGAAATACAGTACTAGCTGGAAATACAACAGTATTAACAAGTGCATCACCTATGGAATGGATTGTCGCAGTATCTGCTATGACGGCCGGGGCAATCCTGCTTATGTGGCTAGGTGAGCTTATGACTGAGCAGGGAATTGGAAACGGTATTAGCTTGCTTATTTTCGCTGGTATTATTTCGGTACTTCCTGCTACACTTGCAAGTCTCGGTACATCCCTGCTTGATACATCACGAGGTGTACTAGACGTATTTGGCTGGTTTAGTATACCAGTAAATCCGCTGACCTTTTGGATATTATTAGCGCTTACTACTGTGTCGCTTTCGGTGTTATACATTCTTGTTAAAATTAACGAAGCGCAGCGAGTGATTACTATTAACTATGCAAAACGTGTTCAGGGTAACAGTAGCTACGGCGGCATCAAGAGCATACTCCCTATTAAGCTTATCGCAGCTGGAGTTATCCCGGTAATCTTCGCCGTAGCGTTCCTGTCTTTACCTGCTTTTATTGGTCAAGTACTTAAAGCAACTGGCAACGAAGCGTACGCCGCTCTTGCAAACAACCTTATATTATGGTTCCAAACTCCTAACCCAGGTGCCTTTACGGGTGGTTCACTCGAAGCCTTTATTTACCCATCTATGTACTTTGTATTAGTTATTCTGTTTACTTATTTCTACACTGGTATCGTATTCAACTCGAACGAGATTGCAGAAAACCTTCAAAAACAAGGTGGTTTTATTGAAGGAGTGCGCCCGGGTAAGAAAACAGAAGAATATTTGAGTCGTACGGTCAATCGTTTAATTTTATTCGGCTCACTCGTGCTTGGACTTATTGCCGTGCTTCCGTTTGCAGGTGAGTTTATACTGTTTAATGTTGCAGGAGTGCAAGACAGTAACTTGTCAATTGGTGGAACAGGACTCTTGATTGTAGTAGTAGTTGCACTAGAAGCGCTCCGCCAAATTAACTCACGTGCCCTAATGGTAACCTACGACGACTATAAGTAGACCTGTATGGCGCTTCAGATATACGATACACCGAAACGCCACATATTCCGTAACGTTGTTCTCGTACTAACACTGGTTTCTATTCTTGTTGCTGTGGCGTGGTATGGATATAAATGGTACACAAGCGGCGAACAGCCTCCCATGTCACTACCAGTTGTCGGGGCGACACATTCAGTTGATGAATCAGCGGTAAACGAAGAGGATATTACCAATTTCACTGTAGCTAACGACGCACCTCGCTTTCTCACAGTGCCAGGACTACGTGTAGAGATAAAACGTATAATTCCTGTAGGTTTTGACGATAATCAAGTATTACAACTACCATCAAATATCAATGATATTGGTTGGTACAATAAAAGTGGTACACCCGGTAGCAATAAAGTGATAGTTATGACAGCTCATGGATCAGGTATCCGGTCCTCGGGACCCCTTGCGAACGCAGCTGTACTACAAGCTGCTGATATTATCCGTATCGAGCGTGGTGACGGCGATATATTTACGTACAAAATTGTTGATGTCACAACCTACGGCGTAGAAGAGTTCAATAGTAAGATATCTGTGTCGCTCGGGACGCCAGCCGTTAAAGATATAGAAGGTGTCAATATTATTATTACAACTGGTAAGTGGGTACCGCTATTTGGCACGTATGACACACGTACACTGATGCGCGCATCTCTTGTAGATTAATACTGTACAAACATGTTGACACTCAGTACGCGTGCGATATAATAAAAGTACATACATAACGCGGGTTAGATACACGAGCGTTATATTTTACTTGATATTTACTGTTTACCTTTCGCGCATGGTAGTGTATAATTTACTACTGTAACTTATGGCTAGTATCAAGGAAGTAATTAAATTGCAGGGAAAGGTGGTGGAAGCACTGCCTAATACGCAATTTAAAGTCGAACTTGAAAACGGTCATAGTATTATTGCTCACATCTCGGGTAAAATGCGCAAGCATTACATCCGACTTGTTCCGGGTGATAAGGTAGAAGTTGAGTTGACCCCTTACGATCTTAGTAAGGGCAGAATCACCTTCCGCTTAAAAGATTAATAACGTAGAACGTAATGTGCTACATAAGGAACAGGAGTTTTTGAACGCTTATGAAAGTTCGTGCAAGTGTCAAAAAAATCAGTCCAGATGACCAGTTGGTGCGCCGCAAGGGCATTCTTCGTGTTATCAACAAGAAAAAACCTAAGAACAAGCAAAGGCAGGGTTAAGCATGGCTCGAATTTCTGGGGTTGTAATACCCGCTGAGAAGCAAGTGCAGATCGCTTTGACGTATATTTACGGCATTGGTCCACACTATGCGTCTACTATCCTAGCTAGCGCAAAAATTGAACCAACCACTCGGGTTAAAGATCTGACAGAATCTGAAGAACAACGACTTCGTGAAGTAATCGATGCAGATTACACCACCGAAGGAGACCTACAGCGTATCGTCACTAATAATATTAAACGCCTTAAGGATGTGAACGCATACCGTGGCTTACGCCACAAAGCGGGACTTCCTGTAAATGGCCAACGTACTCGTACGAATGCACGAACTCGCAAGGGTAAAGGTGTGGCTGTGGGCGGAACTCAGAAGAAGGCAGCGTCTAAGACGTAGAAAGGACTAGATTATGGCAGATATTAAAGCAACACCATCAACACGCAAAAAGACACGCCGGTCTATTCCGTCTGGTCAGATGCATGTTCAAGCAACATTTAATAACACTATTGTTACTTTTACCGATAAAAAAGGTAACGTATTAGCTTCAAGTAGTGCCGGCGCGACTGGTTTTCGTGGGAGCAAAAAAGGCACAGCATATGCTGCGCAAGTTGCTGCTGAGAAAGCTGCTGAAACCGTAAAGGGACTTCACGGTGTCAATACAGTCGATGTATTCGTAAAAGGCGTTGGTCTTGGACGTGATGCAGCCGTACGCGCGCTCGGAAGCTTCGATATTACTGTCGATAGTATTAGAGACGTTACTGGCGTTCCTCACGGTGGTGTACGTCCACGTAAAGCGAGAAGGGCTTAAATTATGGCACGAGATACTTCTCCAATTGTTAAACAGAGCCGTCGTGAAGGGTATGCGCTTCATCCGAAAGCGTACAAAATCATGGCTCGAAAAACTGGTATTCCAGGTCAGCACTCAGGCGGCCGTGTAGGTAAAGCAAGCCTTTATCTTACACAACTACGTGAAAAACAAAAGGTCCGCCGTACATATGGATTACTAGAAAAGCAATTCGCACGTCTGCTCGTAGAAGCAAGTCGGCGCGATGGACTTGCAGGTGAAAACCTACTCCAGCTACTAGAGTTACGCCTTGATAACGCAGTATATCGTGCTGGATTTGCAACGAGCCGCCGCGCTGCTCGTCAACTTGTAGGACATGGACACTTTATCTTAAACGGACGTCGTGTCGATATTCCATCAATACGAGTAAAGCCAGGTGATGAGCTAGTTGTTCGTCCGAAAAGTTCCAAGTCTGGCTATTTTAGTCAACTTACTGACATCGTAAACGATTCTATACAGCAGCCACTTAGTTGGCTTAAGAGCGACCATAAGAAATTTACGATTTCTATCACCGGACTACCACTACGAGCAGAAGCAGAACCAGAAATTAACGAACAGCTAATCGTCGAGTATTACTCACGCTAACCGCCTACAAGCGAAAAGGAGAACCTGATATGACAAAAGTAATTCACAACCCAGCACTCGCGAGCATCGATGAGCACAGTGCAACTAATGCAACTTTCGTTATCGAACCACTTCACGCTGGTTACGGTAATACACTTGGTAACAGCCTACGTCGCGTACTGCTTTCGAGTATTCAAGGTGGGGCTATTGTGTCTTTCAAAATTGAAGGAACAAGTCATGAATTTACGACAGTATCTGGCATTAAAGAAGATGTCGTAGACATCCTTTTGAACCTAAAGAACGTCCGCATTAACGTATTTACTGATGAAGCCGTAGAGCTTCGTATTGAGAAAAAAGGACCCGGTGTTATTACAGCTGGAGACATTAAAGCTAATGCTGATATCGAAGTTATTAATCCTGGTCAAGTTATCGCTACTATCGATGACCCAAAGAAATCCATCGTATTTGATCTCGTAGCTGAATCAGGCCGCGGGTACCGTACAATCGAAGAATCAAGCGTCAGTCGTGTTCACAGTGACCACATTGCACTTGATGCGGTATTTAGCCCAGTACTTCGTGTGCGATTCAAAGTTGATAGCACGCGTGTTGGTCAAGAAACAAATCTTGATAAGCTTTCAGTAACTGTTGAAACCGATGGCTCTGTTACACCACGAGCAGCATTCGAAGAAGCAGCTGCAATACTTGTTAACCAATATACAGCACTTGCTGGATCGACTTCTGTTGAAGCCGCTCCTGCACTTGGACAAGACATTAGTGATGAGACAAACGAACTTAATACACCAATTGAAGAATTAAATCTGACTGCTCGAACTGCTAATGCATTGATTAACAACGATATCCGTACCGTCCACGACCTTGTGACATTAAGTGAGCAAGACCTTCGTGAACTCAAGGGATTTGGATCAAAAGCACTCGACGAAGTGAAAGATAAGTTAGCGGAACTGGAACTTTAGATATGCACCGACACGGATATAAAGGACGTAAATTTGGACGAGAGCGCGATCAGCGCCGAGCGCTCTTAAAAGGACTTGCAACAAGTCTTGTAGAGCACGGTAAGATTGAAACAACGCTTCCTAAAGCTAAAGAACTCGTCCGCTACATAGAAAAATTAATCACCAAAGCAAAGAAGGGCGATCTTCATAATCGTCGCCAAGTTATTGCCGGCTTGTCAACACAAGCAGCTGCATTTAAGCTTGTCGACGTGATTGCACCACAGCTAAAGGGTCGAACAAGTGGCCACGTACGCGTGGAGCGCACTCGTCTTCGTATTGGTGATGGTGCACAGCTTGCGACTATCGGATTTGTCGATGAACTCACAAGTACGCCTAAGGAGGACACAAAGTAATGGCTATTAACCCAAAACAGCTGACATACTCTCAAAAACCAACTGAAGTCACACGCAAGTGGATACTTATCGATGCCTCAACTGCGCCTCTTGGCCGCGTATCGACAACCATTGCGAAATACCTTATTGGTAAGTACAAGCCAACCTACACACCGCACATTGATGCCGGCGACTACGTTGTTGTTATCAACGCCGCAAAGGTTGTTGTTACTGGTGAAAAAGAAGATGACAAGAAATATTACCGTCACTCAGGCTTTCCTGGTGGTATTTCAGAAGAATCTCTGAGTGAGCTCCGTACGAAGTATCCAGAACGTATTATTTCCGAAGCGGTGAAAGGCATGATACCTCGTAACAAGCTAGCTGCTGAGCGCCTAAAGCGCCTTCGTATCTTTGCAGGCGAAGATCACACTCATGGCCCACAAACACCTGAAAAAGTGGAGGTAACATTCTAATGGCTGATTCTACATATTTTTACGGCCTTGGCCGTCGCAAAAGCGCTACTGCTTCTGCGCGTCTTTACGCCGGTAAAGGTAAAGTAACAATTAACGACAAGCCAGCTGTCGAATACTTTAGCGACAACAAGACGCATGCAGGTGAGATATTAGACCCACTTGCACTTGTAAACAAGCAAAAAGACTTTGACATCACTATTCTTGTAAAAGGTGGTGGTATCGCCGGTCAAGTTGACGCTATAAAGCTTGCGATTGCTAAAGCACTAACCGTTGGTCATGCTGATTTACGTAGTACGCTAAAAAAAGCCGAATTCCTAAAGCGTGATTCTCGTGAAAAAGAGCGCAAGAAGTACGGTTTGCGTTCAGCCCGCAAACGAGAACAGTTCTCTAAGCGTTAATATATCAAACTATGTTTATACATTACCCTCTTTTACAAGGAGGGTTTTTGTGTTAAAATGGATAGTAATGAACAAACGAATCATATCAGCTAGAGTATATTGGTTTACCGGCACCCATCGTGACGGTTTGTTCCGTGTTTTGAAATAACACATCCTAGAGTTTAAAAATATCGACTAAACC
>Ga0163144_10021030_pt1 | contig 12999 bp, 17 predicted proteins | sample OliLak19BULKMAT1_FD_123175 | JGI IMG/M metagenome (GOLD analysis project Ga0163144, IMG submission 123175) | Freshwater microbial mat bacterial communities from Lake Vanda, McMurdo Dry Valleys, Antarctica - Oligotrophic Lake LV.19.BULKMAT1 | ecosystem: Environmental > Aquatic > Freshwater >...
TAGACTGGACATACCGGATCAAACTATTCTACTATACCGGCGCGGGGTGGAGCAGCCTGGTAGCTCGTCGGGCTCATAACCCGAAGGTCGTCAGTTCAAATCTGGCCCCCGCAACCAATCTTTTTTCAATTTACACAATCGCAAATTAAAATCTAAAATATTCTTATGGATAAAGCTAAACTTATAAAATATTGGCAAGAAGGTTCTGCATTAGATTTTGCTAGCGCCAAAGATATAATTGAAAAAACAAAACGTTACACCCATGCTGCTTTTTTCCTACATCTATCGGTGGAAAAAAATCTTAAAGCAAAATATATTGAACGACATGGAAAGCATGCTCCTTTTAGTCATAACTTACTATTTTTAGCGCGTGAAGCTTCTATTAACCTAAGTGATGTTCAAGAAAAATTATTATCGGAAGTAAACGAATTCAATCTCGAAGCTAGATATCCTGACGACATTATGGCACTACAAGCTAAAATTAATAACGAGTTCATTCAAAAATATTTGCAACAAGTTGAGGAATTTCTAAAATGGATATCGCAGAATTAAAGCAAATTGCCATTGATCTTAGACTTGCTCTAAAAAAAGAAAATGTCAGGGCTTCACTAATTATTTTGTTTGGGTCACAGGCCAATCAAACAGCAACAGAAAATAGTGATATCGACCTGGCCGTCATATCGCCTGATTTTGGCAATGATCGCTTTCTAGAAGGCTCTATGCTTAATCGGATCGCTTCTAAAATTAATCATAAAATTGAGGCCATTCCGGTTTCTCTTCACAGTTATTTTGATTTAAAGAGTATTTCTCCCATCATGAATGAGATTGTGACGAAGGGAAAAGTTTTACTGTGAAGAATAATTTTTAGGTCATACCATTTTTTTAAATTAAATCGCTCCCTAAAATTTCAATGTTAAATATGCTAGGCTAACCTAGCAAAATATGAAACAGCTAGTAAAACTTAATTTAATTGATGAGTTAGATTTCTTTGTCGCACATGGAAATGGCTTGATAAATGTTATTTTAGGGCCAAGACAGGTAGGGAAAACCACAACTCTTTTAAAATACTTGGAAGATCATTATCAAGATCGGGCCGATTATTATAACGCTGATCAAGTGTTTAATTCTCAGGCGCAGTGGTTGCTTGAGATTTGCCTAAAAGCACAAAAAAATAAAAAGATGCTTGTTATTGATGAAATTCAAAAATGTGAAAATTGGGCAGAAGTGATAAAAAAAAATTATGATCAATTTAAACGAGAAAAAAAAGATTTTAGTTGTGCGCTCTTGGGTTCTAGTTCGTTACAAATTCAAAAGGGTTTAAGTAAAAGTCTAACTGGACGTTTTAAATTAATTCCTGCTTACCATTGGAATTTTAGTGAATCAAAAAAAGGCTATGACTTAACATTCTCTGAATATTTAAAATTTGGTGGTTATCCTGGCGCTTATCAATTTATAGGAAGCAAAGATTGGATTGATTATGTTAAAAATTCGATTATAGCGACTGTTATAGAAAAAGATATATTGCAGTATAATAAAGTAAAAAGTCCGGCATTATTTAAGCAGGCCTTTTTAATTAAAGCCTTGGCGAAATTTTCAACCAATACAATTAAAACGAAAACTTCGTCTCCTAAAAATTTACCTCTTGCTCCCTGTCTTTATTATTTAACTATCCTTGATGAATATTCCGCTGAAGAGATGGGGCGTGTTTTTGAGTTACTAGTAGGGGCGCAACTTGTTCGTACAGGAGAACAAATTTATTATTGGCGTGAAGGCAATCTGGAAGTTGATTTTGTTTTAAAAAGAGGAAAAAAAATTGGGCCATTGAAGTTAAGAGCGGCCGAAAAAAAATCTTAAAGGTTTAAGTGCTTTCAAAGAAAAATTTCCGCAGGCGACATGTGTGATTATTGATCAAGATAATTATCATCAATTTGAAAATGATCCGATGACTTTTTTATCGACTTAATATTTCGCTTTTTTAGCAAAAGTAAGTTGCACACTCATCCTCTGTGTCTCATCCGAAATCCACGCTTCATCATCTTCAATCGAAATCGAAAAATCCATTCCTTTTTGCGCCAGACTCTCAAGCGACTGACCTTCTTCAACTGTAAGGTGAACAATATTTAAATGATCAAATCTTTTGGCCATTGATTCCACGGCATTAAACCACTGTACAGCTTGATTGCCATGATAAGTGTAAATCGTAACTTTTTTGGCCTTCGAGCAAATTTGGCGAATGTGTCTCTCATCAGGAAGCCCTAATTCAATCCAATGCTCTATGGTGCCATCGTAATTTTTTTTCCACAAATCGGGTTCAGTATCATCGCTAATGCCTTTGGTGAATTCTATTTCTTCGTGTGCCGACAAAGCAAAAGCTATTAGGCGAACCATCAGGCGCAAATTATTTTCTGAAGGATGCTTAGCGACGGTTAAAGCATAATCTTCATAATGATGAATATTTAAATTCGAAAGATTTATTCTTGCTTTATAAATGGTAGATTTTAGTGCCATAATAGAAACATATCACAAAGGAATCGATATGATGAACGCAATTTTAGGCGGCGCCATTATTGGAATCGCAGTTAGTTTAATGTTATTTCTAAACGGCAGAGTGACCGGCATTAGCGGCATCGTTGCTGGGATTATTTCACCCAAAAAAGGTGATATGATCTGGAGAGTTTTTTTTCTTACGGGATTAATTCTTGGTGGATTTATTTTAAGAATATTCTATGCACAAAGTTTTGAACAAATCTCAAATGCCAAGACCATTGATTATGTAATCGCGGGATTATTAGTGGGATTTGGAACAATTATGAGCGGTGGTTGCACGTCGGGCCATGGAGTTTGTGGAATTTCGAGGCTCTCGCTGAGATCAATTCTGGCAACAGTGACTTTTATTTTTTTTGGTATTGTAAGCGTACAGGTTTTTAAATTAGTGCGAGGTGCTTTATGAAAAACGTGATCGCATTAATGGTGGGATTTATTTTTGCCCTGGGCCTTGGCTTGGGTGGCATGACGCAAGTGCAAAATGTTCGCGGGTTTTTAGATATATTCGGAGCCTTCAATCCGGCGCTCATGGGCGTGATGATTGGAGCGATTGGAGTTCACTCAATTCTTTATTTTTTAATTATGAAAAGAGCGGTGCCACTTCTGGACGCAAAGTTTCATGTACCCACCAGAAAAGATATTGATAAAAAGCTTTTAACGGGCGCTGCGATCTTTGGCATTGGGTGGGGCTGGGCGGGAATTTGTCCGGGGCCAGGAATTGTCGCCTTAGTCAGTGGCAATATTAATATTTTATATTTTGTTTTATCGATGTTTGTTGGAATGCAGCTTTATAAATTGCTAGAATCTAAACTAATTAAATTGGGCTTTTAATTTATTCAATTTTTTTCCTGCGAATTCTTTTTCAATATCAACTGCGTTATTGCCTTTGGGAATAATAATCCAGTCAGTCATATCTAATTTCTCATTTTTCTCTTCCAGGAGTTCTCGCATTTTCTTTCGTTCATCAGGATATTTTTTAGAAAAATCATCGCTGTAATCTAAATTAAAATCAAATCCCTTGAAGCTTTTGCGAAGTTCATCGGCCACTTCAAACTCCATGAAGGGGTGGTGATCATCATTTACTTTCATGAGTAGTGGCTTAAATGAAGGCGAAACAATTTTTTCAATTCTATCATCTGCATCAACATAAATTTTGGCGGTTAAATTAAACACAATAAATCGCCAAGGATCATTTTCTAAATCCAGAAAAGTTTTGACTGGCTTAACGCTTTTGCCATTTTCACTTTTTAAATACAACAGACCATCTTGCATTAATTTTTTTATAAAATCATCTTCATTTAAATCGCTAAAGTCTTGTGTGATTTTTATGGGAAAACTTTTATCACCTAAACCAACTTGTGTGAAAAAACTGTGATGGCCATCTAGGAGAATAACTCCCCATGGGGCCAAAATCGCATCAACCGCAGTTTCTTTTTTTAAACTTGAGCGACCATCATCTTTAGTCAGCGGTGTTATTCCTTTTTTTAAAATTCGATCAATGCGCAATTGTATTTGTTGATAGCTAATACGATTTTGCCCCGGTCTTAAGTGATGAATGTCAGCATAGATGGGTTTATTTAAATTATTTCTATAATTTTCAAAATCTTCTTTAGTTAGTTGTGTGGGAGTTAATTCTTGTGCAAAATGTTCCTGAAACTTTTCAAATGTTTTATATTTAACAATTTTAGATTTATCGGTGATGTAGTGGTTAAAATTGGAAAATAAATCTAAATCTTGAAGACAAGATTCACTGGCCCAAGCCTGTGAGGAATAAAGAATAAACAATAGCAGTAACTTCATTAAGAAATGTTAACTTACTTTAAATCTAAGTTAACCACTTAGAGTAGTATTTACGGGCAAAACAAAGCTCTTAGGCAATATCAGCAACTTGGGTGGCTTGCATGAATAGATGGTTTATTTTTACTCATTAAGTGTTCATTATTAGCATGTTTTAATGTGTATAATGCCTCATGATCGCAAAAGACATATTATCAAACTGATTAAGAAAAAACTTAGCTTCTCACCAATTGTCACGATTCAAGGACCAAGGCAATGTGGTAAAAGTTTTTTTACGAGAGAAATTTTACAAAAATCTTTAAAAGACTCTCAATATTTTACACTTGATTTAAGCTCAGAGCGCGATTTTGCCAATTCCAATCCGGATACTTTTTTAGAAGGCAAAAAAAAATTCCATCCGTTAATTATCGATGAGGCGCAAAAAGCGCCAGCACTTTTTGATGCATTTAAGTATCAAGTTGATCAAAACAGACGCCCTGGAATGTATTTACTTTTAGGTTCAACTGAATTTTCAGGGGAATTATTAATTAAGGAGTCCTTAACTGGCAGATTAAGTAGAACCAGAATGTATCCCATGACAATGGCGGAAGTTTTTGAAAGGGATTACTGTTTAAAGATTGGCTTAATACTGTTTGTTACAAAGACTTGGGGCAATTTAAAAAAATTAAAACAGATGGAGAATTGGCCTATCAGATTCTAGAAAAAATTGCCACACTTGAACTACCCACAGCAGGAAATATTGCGGCTTCGTTAAAAAAAGATTTAAGACGAATAAATACACATTTGAATTTATTGAAAATACTTTTTGCTATTGATGAAGTCTCTCCTCACTCATTTAGTTCAGGAAAGTCAGTTTATTACCTTTGTGATCCAGGCATAGCAAATTTTTTAGGGGCCAATTTCGAAAAGCAATTAGCGACGACAATTCTTCAAGAATATCGCTCTCAGCTCGTGCTTCCATTACTGATCTTGAAATTGAGTTTTATCCATGGGAGTCCTTATGCTAGAGAAACTCTACCCTTGATTTTCCGTAGGAGCAATCAGCTCAGCAAAACTAAATGGCGCTCTTTTTACAAATGGGGATTGTCTGATGGGACAATCGGCCAATTCACAAGCAGTGCAATAGGCCCGACGGCAAGGATCTTGGTGTACGTGTAGCTCTCCAGTTACTGGATAATCTTTCATGATTTTTTCTTCAAACTGCTCACTAAATTCATGAGCTTCAAGTATGGTCCAAAATTCTGGAATAACCATATGACAATCAATGTGGTGATGACTTCCGCTGCGAATCACTCTGGTGTAATGAATATGAATGACACCAGGAACATAATGCTTTTGAAAAAGTTTAGCGATTATTTCTAGAGTTGCTTGATCATGGCCATCGATTAAAATATTTCCAGAGCGAATTAATATTTTTCCGCCGGCAAATACTAATATTGCGCCAAATATTGCCGCCACCACAGGATCGATCCAGTCAAGACCTGTAAACTTGACTGCAATAAGTCCCAGGACGATTCCCACACTTGTGAGTGTATCAGTTAGAAGATGAATTCCAGATGACTTAAGCGCCTCTGAACTAAATTTTTTCCCTCGTAAATAGAGAAAACTTCCCAAAACTCCGTTGGCCAATCCGGCCAAGATAATAATAATTAGGCCGCTGTCAATTTCTGAAACTCTAGCGCCATGAAAAAATATTTGTACCGCTTGGATGATAATTAAAATTCCCGCAAATAAAATAGCACCGCCTTCAAAGGTGGAGGCCATACTTTCAATTTTGCCATGGCCATATGGATGTTCATCATCGGCCGGGGCCGAAGCTATGATAATGACAATGACAGTTATGATGGCCGCAATGACATTAACGATACTCTCTAGGGCGTCTGAAAAAATAGATTGTGAATTGGTTAAGTGATAGGCGTAAAACTTAAAACATAAAAGAATAAATCCCACACAAAGGGAGAGAATTGAAGCAAGCTTTTTATCCATTTTTCTCTAATGCGTTTATTCGCTCGAGTGCAGGAGGATGTGAATAATAAAATGTGCTGTACCAAGGATCACTGGTCACGCAACTAGAGTTATTTTTATAAAGTTTTAATAGCCCGCGAATTAAAAACTCTGCCTTTGAATGTTTCGCGGCAAAAGCATCCGCCGCAAATTCATTCTTGCGTGATAAATAAGAATTAATGGGTGTCACAAAAAAAGAATAAATCGGAAGAACTAAAGAAAAAAGCAGTAGTGTTGAATAATTTGTCATCGTTGCTAGGCCATGACCTTGATGAAAACTTATCGACAGACTTAAAGTATTTAAAATAAAAAAACTAAAACCCAAAATAATAAATGCTTTAGTAATGCCCCATTGAATATGCTTTAACTTAAAGTGTCCCAGTTCATGCGCCAGCACTCCAATAGTCTCATCATCATCTAAATTTTTCAGCAGCGTATCAAAAAAAACCACGCGTCTATTTTTTCCAAAGCCAGTAAAATAAGCATTGCCGTGCGAGCTTCTTTTTGAAGCATCCATGACAAAAATTTCTTTAAAATCAATACCGGCATTCTTCATTAATGTTCCAATCTTTAAGCTTAATGTTTCATTACCTAGCGGTGAAAATTTATTAAACAAAGGTGCAATCCATTTCGGGTAAGCAAAAAATAAAACGATTTGAAAAACTGCAAAAAGCGTAAAGGCATAAGGCCACCAAATGGGAAACGATTTAATGATCCATAAAATGCCATAGAGAAGTGGGCCGCCTAAGAGCGCACTTAAAATAGTCGCCTTTAAGATATCCAGGGCAAAAGTTTTTGCGTTAGTTTTATTAAAACCATATTTTTCTTCCAGCACAAAAGTACTGTAAATAGAAATAGGTAAATCAATAATAAAATTGATGCCAGCAAATAACGTAAAAAAGAAAAGCCCAGTTAATTCAATCGAAGTAAAAGGTGAGTGAGCTTGCGTCCACAAAGTTAAGCTTTCAATCCCATGTCCCATGGTCCAGATTAAAAGCACAATAATCGAAAAAGAAAAATTGAATAGTGAAAAACGCAATTTTTCATTGGTGTAAAGGCAAGCCTTTTGATGTTCTGGCAAAGTTAAAAAACTCTCAAAACGATTGGGTATTGCTGAATACGCATTTTTAATATGTTTTTGATTGCGTAAATTTAAGCAATAGACCAAGATAATTTTAATGACTAATAAACTCAAAAAAACGTTTGTCCAAATATTCATACTTATATGATCCAGATTCATCAGAAATTCGTCAATAACCAACTCCGAAATTACACTTATATTATCTCTGTGGGGAGCGATATTATCTGTATTGACCCATTTTCTTTAGAAATTGTGGAAAAGACTCTTGAAAAGATTCCCGGCGCCCCTAAAGTTTTGGCCATCATAAATACTCACGAACATCATGATCACACCGAAGGCAACGCCGACGTGATTAAAAAATATGACTGCGAAGTTTGGGGCCATCAGGAACTTTTAGCGCACGATATTCCGGTCGCTAAAAGATTGCAACATCTAGAGGAAATTAAATTAAGTAGCAGTGATTCTCTACGAATTTTACACACACCAGGACATTCTGCCGGAAGTATTTCTCTGCTTTGGCGCGAAAAAAATTGTGATCGGGCAATTTTTTCAGGCGATACCATGTTTAATGCTGGAGTGGGAAATTGCCGCGACGGTGGCCGGATTGATTTACTTTATGCTTCGATTCAGGAATTTTATTCAGGCTTAGAAGATAAAGTCTTGTTATATCCCGGACATGACTATTTAGAAAAAAATCTCAAATTTACAGAACATATTTCTGGTAAAAAGTTTTCTACGCAAACCGATCTTAGTTTTAAGCGGGAACGTGAAATTAATCTTTTTTTACAAACTAAAAGCTTTGAAGAGTTCCGAGAACTACGCGCCAAACGCGACATCTTTTGAGGCCATTTTGGCCCCAAAAGACCTTTATATTATTATCTTTTCTTACAAAAATGACGCGACTGCTACAATTCTTACACAACGGTTGTGATTAGTGTGCCGATTTTGCTAAAGAGTTAGTTAGGTAGCTTTTATTTTCTTATAAGAGGAGGCATATGAAACTAATTTTATTTTTGATGACTTTATCAATTGCGACTGGAGCTTTTGCTTTTGATCGCACTGAAAGATTGTCTTTTTCTGGCCAAGCATCTGATTATTTACGTTTAGAAAACGAGGTGACTGAAACTCGTTACCGAACTGAAGAGTACGCTGATACTTGCACTCGCGAAGTGCCGTATCAAGATCAAGAATGTGAAACAGTAACTCGTTATCGCCGTGACTGTCGTACCGAAATGGAGCCAGTTTGTCAGAACGTAACTCGTTACCGTCGTCAGTGTGAACCATCGCAAAGAGTTTGTGAACCAGGCCGCAGAGAATGTACTCCAGGAAGAAGAATTTGTGAAAACATTCCAGGTGGTGTTGATTGTCGTATCGAAAATGGTCGTCGAATTTGTGAAAGAAGACCAGACAGACAAGAGTGCCGCGAAGTTCCAGGACAGTGCCACGAAACTCCGGGATACTGCCGCGAAATTCCAGGCCGTTGCATGGACGTCCCATACACTGAGCGCGAGTGCCGTGATGTTCCTCGTCAAGTTTGTCGTGATGTTCCTTACTACGAACAAGTTTGTCGTACAGTGACTCGTTACAGAACTGAATCATATTCTTGTATGAAGACTCGTCAAGTTCCTTACCAACATACAGTTCGTCGTGACACTGCTGAATTAGAATTTAACTTCAAAGATATCGCAGGTCAGTCACGTATGGAATTCGAAGCTTTCTTAACTGATGGCGGAGAAGTTATTGTGAAAGGATTTGATCGTTCATCTCGTCCAGTAGTTGCTGTGGCGAAAAAAATTGAAGAAGATCCAAGAACAGTTGGTGTTGATACTAATAGAAAAATTAAATTCGATGTGACTTTCTTAGATCAAACTAGAGAACTTGCTCCAATTATGAGAGATATTTCCAATGCACAAATGCTAATGGGAAGAGTGGTTTTTGAAACTGGCCGAATTTTTAACAAAGACACTTTCAAGATTCGTATGAATGTAACGGATCGTTTAGGAACTCTAGTAAATAGAGATCTAGATTTAAGAGAGTACGGAATTCGTGATATGGAAACGACTTCACAAGTGGCGATTGATTTAGCTGCCTTAAATCTTCCAAGACGTGGTCGTGTGAATGTAGAATTTCGCATCGCTGTTGATCTGGGTGGAATGGTGTTAAATGATGGATTGGTTCTATTTAGAGATGGAACGCTTCAAGGTGACTTTTAATTAGTTTCTAAGTTTTAGTAAAAAAAAAGAAGGGGCCCTGATCAAATCGGGCCCCTTTTTTTTATGAATTTTCGTGCCAATCTTTTTTAGTAATCAATCTCGCTCCTCGAGCAAAGGTCATATAAGACCAGGCCCATTGAATCATCACTAAGGTGCGAGACTTAAAGCCAATGAGATAATAAATATGTACAAACATCCAAGCTAGCCAGGCGAAAAGCCCGCGCGCTTTGAAGCCGTGAAACTCCATCACTGCTAGCTTGCGGCCAATGGTCGCCATCTGACCCTTATCAAGATAGGTAAAATTTTTGGTCTTCTTGCCTTGCTGCAAACGTAAGATATTTTCTGCTGCTCGCCGACCTTGTTGGATTGCTATCGGCGCTAAACCTGGTAGCACTTTTTGCGGCGATAGTTCAAAATGAACTTGATCACCGACGGCAAAAGTATGAGAGAAATGGGCGACGGAGAGGTCTTGATTAACTATCAAACGCCCGCCCTTATCTAAGCTGGTGCCAAAAGTAGCGTTAAGGGGTGAAGGTTTTACTCCCGCTGCCCAGACAATCGTTTGGGCCACCACAAATTTTTCTTCATTTTGATTTTTTAACTTGGCACCTTCGGCGTTGATATCAGTCACCAAGGTATTGGTTAAAACTTCTACACCTAAGCTTTTTAAATCTGTTTCTGCACTCTGTGAGAGTGAAGGATGAAAACTATTTAAAATACGCGCTCCCGCCTCGACTAAAAAAATGCGAGTTTTCTCAGGATTCAGTCGACGAAAATCTCGGTTCATAGTTTGACGAGAAATTTCGGCAATCGCCCCGGCCATTTCGACACCGGTCGGTCCACCGCCCACCACGATAAAGTTTAAATACTTTTGTTGATTTTCTTCCAGCGCCTCTTTTTCTGCCGCTTCAAAAGCACAAAGAATGCGGCGGCGTATTTCTGTTGCCATCTCTAGCGTTTTTAATCCCGGTGCAAATTCTTCCCAATGATCTTTACCAAAATAACTATGGCCAGCGCCACAAGCGGCAATCAGATAATCGTATTTAAATAAAGCTTGATCACTGCTGACGGTTTTATTTTGCGCATCTATTTTTTTAATTTCTTCCATGCGCACAGAAATATTTTTATATTGAGAAAGAGCGGCGCGAATGGGCGTGGCAATATCGGCCGGTGAAAGTCCCGCCGTGGCCACTTGATACAGTAAAGGTTGGAAAAGGTGATAATTTCTGCGATCAAAGACAACTACATCAAAAGTTTCTGGATATTTTCCTAGAAACTTCGCCGCTTGCAGCCCACCAAATCCGCCTCCAATAATAATTACCATTTTTTTCATCTTCTGTTAGATAACAAAGATTTTTTGAAAGGTCATGTAAATTAAAGATTGACCACTTTTTTTTGAAATTGTTTTGTTTCTAAATAATTTTTTAAACGTTGCAGATTAAGAGCGATGAGATCATCGGGATCTTTGCCTAATAATCTAATCACCGTTTCAGTGAAAACTCCTCCAGGAATGCTATAATCCACGGTAAATTTTAAGACAGTATTACCATGAGTATTCTTTTTGAAAGTAGCGCTACCAATTTGTTCAATATCGGAATTGCCAATGGTTTTCCAGCAAATTGTTTCTAGAGGAATTTCTTGCACAATTTTTGTTTTCCAATCAATGCTAGTTAAGCCGGCTTCAAGCACCCATAACGTTTTTAGGGTTGAGACGCCTCTGACATTGGTAAGTTCAGGAATAAATTTAGGAAAATTTTTAAACTGACGACAGAAAACAAAAACATCTTTTATATTTCTTTTGATGGTAACTGAATGAACTGAATGACGCATGATGGATTCCTTGACATCAAAGATGAGAAATTTTACCACGCAAGAAATACGCCGCAAAACGCCACTTATTTAAAGAGGGCCTTGGTTAAGGCGGAAACACTGCCATCAACACGGCCGAGAAAAAATTGAGTATAAAAGAGCGCATAAGCTAAAATAACTTCGTTCGTTTTTTTCCCTTGGATTCGCGTCAAAGGACATTTTTTATTGTAAATTCCCTGATCTTTTTCTAAACTGATCATATGAATAATTTTAAATATTTTAAACTAGATCTAGTTGTTACCATTTTTGGCGCCTTCGCGGCTTTTTTTATTGGGAAACATTATCTGGGAACTGTTGCAGGTGGCTGGCAAATGCTCTTTTTGGCCATGGTTCTGACGACTCTAGAGATTTCACTATCGTTTGATAATGCAGTGGTAAATGCGACCGTGTTAAAAAAAATGAGCCCTTTGTGGCAGAGGCGTTTTTTGACTTGGGGTATTTTCATTGCGGTTTTTGTCATGAGACTGGTTTTTCCACTGACCCTGGTGGGAATTATCGCTCAAGTAAATCCCTGGGAAGCTTTAGTGATGGCGGCCACTCGTCCCAATGAGTATGCCCAAATTATGCTTTCGGCCCATCATAGTATTTCCGCTTTTGGCGGGGCCTTTTTATTAATGGTTTGTTTGAATTATTTTTTCGATGAAGAAAAAGAAATTCATTGGTTTGGACTGCTGGAACAACGATTAGTAAAATTAGGTAAGATGAAGGCGATCGAACTGGGTTTGGCCTTGGTGATTATTTGCACGTTTGCTAATTTCATTGCGCCACAAGAGCAACTTACTTTTGTGGTGAGCGGAGCTTGGGGCTTGGTTACTTATATTATCGTGGATGGAATTGGTGGTATTTTAAACGCTCCAGATGATGAAAAAGTAGTTGATATAAATAAAGCTTCTATCGGTATGTTTTTATATCTGGAAGTTTTAGATGCTTCATTTTCTTTTGATGGTGTGGTCGGAGCTTTTGCTATCACTAATAATCTTTTTATTATTATGATTGGTCTGGGAATCGGAGCGATGTTTGTGAGATCTATGACGATTATGCTAGTTGAAAAAGGGACATTGAACGAATTTCGTTTTTTGGAGCACGGAGCATTTTATGCCATTGGATCTCTTGCTGTAATTATGTTTGCTGGAACTTTATTTCATATTTCAGAAGTACTTACAGGATTTTTAGGAGTAGGGTTTATTGCTCTCTCTCTTGTCTCTTCCATTAGCTATAACAAAAAAAATGGAAATTGATGAATTAGATAAAGCGATTCTTAATCGTTTATTGCTCGATGCCAGAACTTCTTATCAAGAGATGGGGCAAGAGTTTAAGGTTTCCACCGGAACGATTCATGTTCGTTTGCAAAAATTAAAAGATGGCGGAATTATTTTAGGCTCAAAACTTATTTTGGACTTTCAAAAATTAGGACAAGAAGTTTGCTCATTTATCGGTGTAAATTTAAGATCGGCGGGTGATTATCAAAATGTTTTAAAAAAAATGGGCAAA
>Ga0163144_10021033_pt1 | contig 12998 bp, 11 predicted proteins | sample OliLak19BULKMAT1_FD_123175 | JGI IMG/M metagenome (GOLD analysis project Ga0163144, IMG submission 123175) | Freshwater microbial mat bacterial communities from Lake Vanda, McMurdo Dry Valleys, Antarctica - Oligotrophic Lake LV.19.BULKMAT1 | ecosystem: Environmental > Aquatic > Freshwater >...
CGCAAATCGCCCGCACCACCGAAACGGCGCTGATCACCGGCGAAAGCGGCACGGGCAAGGAGTTGGTCGCGCGCGCGTTGCACGCCCAAAGCGGCCGCGCGGGAAAGCCGTTGATCGGCCTGAATTGCCCGGTCCTTTCGGCGCAATTGCTCGAAAGCGAACTGTTTGGCCACGAGCGGGGCGCGTTCACGGGGGCGGATACCGCACGCGCCGGTCGGTTTGAGTTAGCCGATCGCGGCACGATCCTGCTGGATGAAATTTCCGAAATCGAACTATCGCTCCAAGCCAAGCTGCTGCGGGTGTTGCAGGAAAAAAGTTTTGAACGCGTCGGGTCGAGCAAGACGATGCGGGTCGATGTGCGCGTATTGGCCACGAGCAACCGCGATTTGCCGCAAGAGATCGCGGCGGGGCGGTTCCGCGAGGATTTGTATTACCGCCTGGCGGTGGTGCCGGTGACCTTGCCGCCGCTGCGGCAACGCCGCGAAGACCTGCCCGAGCTGACTGCGCATTTTTTGCGCGCCGCCGCCGCGCGGTTGGAACGCGCGCCTTGTGAATTGGAGCCAGCCGCCTTGGAATTGCTCGGTGAATATCATTGGCCCGGCAATGTGCGCGAGTTGGAAAACCTGATGACGCGGGCCGCCGTGTTGAGCGCCGAGACGCGGATTCGCGCCGAGATGTTGCGCGATTGGCTGCCGCGAAACGGGAACCGGCAACCGCCCCAGGTCGTTGCAATGCCCTCGTTAACAGCAAGTCATTTGCCCACGACCGAATATCATTCGCAAACAGCAGACAACGCTCCGGTCATCCTGAGCATGAACGAAATGGAACGCCAACTGATCGAATCGACGTTGGAGCGATTCGGGGGACATCGCGCCAAAACGGCTGCCGCGCTGGGGATCGGCGTGCGCACTTTGTCGGGCAAGCTGAAGATGTATGGCTATAGCCCGCGCGAAAAGCCGGCGGCGAAAAGTGCTTGATGGTCGTTGGTATGCAATCCTAGCGGGGTACGTAAGTCCCCCGGTAAAACATCGCATTCATTTCCCCACCGGCAATTCCTGCTAGCAACCAATCGGCAAAAATTGCCGAATGGGCGGAAATCGCCGCAACGCGGCAAGTTGCGAAGAATCGGGATGTTTGGCGACACGGAGAGATTCGGTGGTTTTGGCGAACGGCGTAACGGCAGGTCGTTGTGGAACTTAGCGCGGTTTTGGTTCCCCGCGCAGTCGTGACTATAACACGGTGAAGTGGAACTGGCACACTGGTTGCTATTGATTCGCGTCGGCAAACGCGGTCTTTGGCAATTCGGAATTTCAAACGGCATTTGGCCGGGAGGCCGCGATGATCGACGGCATGTTTCAAGCCACCACGTTGCCCATCCTCGAAAAGGTGGTCAATTTCTCGCAGGCGCGGCACAACGTACTAGCCGGCAATTTGGCCAATATGGACACACCCGGTTATCAGGCCCAAGACCTGAGCCCGGAAAAGTTCGAGGAACGGCTGCGCGAGTTGATCGAAACGCGGCACAACACGGCGGCGATGGGAAGTTTTGCCGCGGCGGACTTGGAGTTAGGTGATCTCCAAGGAAAGCAACGGGGCGATGACGATTGGGGAAATCTGTTGCGGCACGATTTGGCCGACGTCTCGATGGAACAGCAAATCGCCCAACTCTCGAAAAATCAGTTGCAGCACAATCTGGCGATCACGATCATGACCAGCCAGTTTCGGCTGCTGCAAGCGGCGATCAGCGAGCGGGTGTAGCGTTGGGTTGCGGGTGGCAGGTGTTGGGTGGCACTGGTAGCTTGCTACCAGTGTGCAGCATGACGCACAGATCGAACACGGGTAGGTAAGCTACCCGTGGCACCCTCCTTTCTAGCTAGAGCGCATCCACTTTTGGTGTAGCGACATTCCTAGCTAGCACTTAGCTCAACTGTACGCAATAACCGTAAATAGCAATGGTAGCTAGCAACGCTACACACTCATGTAACCGCTCTAGCGTGGCCGCTTGTAAAAACTTCCCTTGCTCCGCGCGGCATGGTGAAGGCATAATCCGCCGCCCCTCTATGCGGATCGCGGTCCCTTTGCGGAGTCATGCCATGTTTTCAGCCTTGGATATCAGCACTAGCGCGCTGGTGGCGCAGCGGGTCCGGTTGAACACGATCGCCAGCAATCTGGCGAATATGACGACCACGCACAACGAGGCTGGCGAAGCGGCGCCGTTTCAGCCGCGGTTCACCGTCTTTCAAACCGACGAGGCAGTCAGCGCCGGCAACGGAGCGTCGGGCGTGAAGGTGGCGGGGATCGAATACGTCGAGCAAGAGCCGCGTTGGAAGTATCAGCCCGGCCATCCCGATGCGGTCGCCGAAGGCCCACGTGCCGGTTGGGTCGCCTACCCGGATATCAATCTGGTCGAGCAATCGGTGGACGCGTTGGAGGCGACCCGCGCGTATGAAGCGAACGTGGGGGTGATTGAAATGACCAAATCGCTCAGTCAGATGACGCTCAAAATTTTGGCCTAACCGAACACGAATCAGAGTCGGTCGCGCGAGCGCGCGCCGCGGAGTTAAACCGATGAACGGCATTCAAACAATTTCGCCCGGAGGCATGACCCCCGGCTTAAGCGGGCTAGGGAGCGTGCAGAACGCGCCCGGCGAAGGGGGCTTTGCCAATTCGCTGCTCGATTCGCTGAAGCAAGTGAACACGCTGCAAAAAGACGCCGACCAGGCGGTCGAGGCACTCTTCAGCGGCGAAGGAACCAACCCGGCCGAAGTGTTAACGGCGGTGCAAAAGGCCGATTTGGCGTTTCGGACGATGATGCAGATCCGCAACAAGTTGGTCGCCGCTTACGACGAGTTGAAGAACATTCGGGTGTAAGGGTGGGTTGCAGGTTGCGGGTGATGGAGATGGCTGTAGGTCAACCACGGCAGAATAGTTACCTTTCGCTCCGCGAAAGGATGTGAACTTTCGCGGAGCGAAAGTCAATAATTTATCACCAAGGAGAGTTCCAGGATGGACTTTCTGAACCAGGCCTTTGCGCAGATCAACAACGTCTTCCGCTCGCTCTCGGTCGGCGCGCGGATCATGACCGGGCTGTTGGTCGTGTTGGTGGTGGTCAGCCTGGCGTTTCTTTTCAATCGCCAACTCGCTTCTCCCGAGTCGTTTCTGTTCGGCGGCGAGCCGGTCAGCGCGGCGGAGTTGCCGGGGATCGAGGCGGCGTTCGGCAAAGCGGGGCTCAAGAATTACGCCGTTGAAGGGAATCGAATCCGCGTGCCGCGCGGCGAGGAATCGAGCTACATGGTCGCGCTGGCCGAAGGGAGCGCGCTCCCCGCTAATGCCGGTTCTTATTTCTATAAGGCCCTCGATGGCGGCTTTTGGGAAAGCAAAAGCAAGCAGGCCGAACGGTCGAAATATTCAATGCAAATGGAATTGGGTCAGATGATTAGCAAGATGCAAGGGGTCGAAAACGCGAACGTGATCTACGACATCAAAGAGGAAGGGGGATTGAACCGTAAGAAAATCTACTCCGCCAGCGTCGGCGTGAAAACGCTCGGCCGCACGCCCCTGGAAGAGCAGCGCGTGCAGGCGATTCGCCATCTGGTCGCCGCGGCCTTCGCCGGCATGGCCCCCGAAAGCGTGGCGGTGACCGATCTTTCGAACAATCGCGTCTTTCCCGCAGGACGACCAGGGGAAGTCGCTTCGGGGAGCATGGACCCCTACAACCAAACCAAAGCCTCATACGAAAAGACCTGGACCGAAAAAATCCGCGAGGCACTCGCTTATGTGCCGGGGGCGATCGTGGCGGTCAACGTGCAGCTCAATCCACACATAGAAGAGACCGAACATTCCATCAAATACGAATCGAAAACGGTCTTGGTCAATCAGCAAGAAACCTCGGAAATCAACACGCAAACCATGCCCAGCAGCGCGGGGCGGCCCGGTTTGGCGGCGCAAGGGGGAGTGAGCAATCAACCGCAATCGCTGAACGCCGCGGTCGCCAGCAGCACCGGCAAGTCGGAAAAAGATGCATCGAGCGTCAACAATCGCTTCGCCACGCCCGGTACGGATTTGACAATCCGCAAAGCGCCCCTGACGCCCAACATGGTGACGGTGAGCGTGGCGCTGCCGTATAGCTATTACGAAAAAATCTGGCTTCAGCAGAATCCGACTCTCGCTGGCCAACCGCCGAAAAAGCCGACGCCTAACGAACTGATGAAGATCGAAACCGATGAGCGGGAGAACATCCGCAAACATGTGGGGCGGCTGCTGCCGTTGAAAGAAGGCCAAGACCCCGATAAGGATACGCTCAGCCTCGTACAGGTCACGACATTCCAAGACTTGCCCGTGCCCGAGATCGCCGCGCCGGAATTAAGTGAAACGGCGTTGGTCTGGTTCGAGCGGAATTGGAGCGCGCTGGGGACCGGATTGCTGGGGTTGGTGGGACTGGTGATGTTGCGATCGGTGGTCAAGGGCGTGCCGAGCACGGCGGCGGACAAAAATGAAGATTTGGTCGAACGGGCGAATTCAACCGCCGCGACGACCGGCGAGGGAGGCGAGGCGATTGCCGCTGAAGGGGGCGAGGGGGCGACGGCTGCGATTCCCGCCAAGCGTTTGCTCCGCCGGAACCGGGCCGGTTATTCGCTGCGTGATGAATTGGCCGAGATCGTCAAAGAAGACCCCGACACGGCGGCGAGCGTGTTGCGGAGTTGGATTAGCAACGCGAACTGAGTATTTTAACAAGTTATTCCCGCACCTGAAGAATTCCGCACGACATGACCGCAAGAACCAAAATTAACGTTCGCAAAATGCTTCCTTTGCAAAAGGCGGCGATCCTGATCACGGCGCTTGACCGGGATTCGGCCGATCGCTTGCTGGAGCAAATGCTTCCCGCGCAAACGGCGGCGGTGCGAAACGCCGTGCTGGAGTTGGATGACGTCGATGTCGAGACGCAACAAGCGGTGCTGGAGGAGTTTTTCGCCAACTCTCCTCCGACGCCAATCGCGCGGCAAAAACAGAGCGTTTCTGAAAAAGATTCGTCGGTTGTTGCTCCTCGCGGCAAGGGAACATCGCACGTCGATACCGGTGTGGAGTTGATGCTTCAGAGTGCTGCCGAAGAGGATGATGTACCTCATGCAACGCCGCGATTGACGACTTATTCGGATTATTGGAACGCGCCGGAACGCAACATCGCGAGCGAACATCCGTTGGCGTTTTTGAGCGCGGCCGACGGCGAGGTTTTGCTGCCGCTCTTGGAACGCGAACATCCGCAAACGGTGGCCGTGGTGCTGGCGAATTTGCCGCCGCGCCGTGCGGCCGAATTGCTGGAAGGCTTGCCGCCGCGGACGCAAAACGACGTCGTCCGGCGGATGCTGGACTTGGAAGAGACCGATCCGCAAGTGCTGCGGGAAGTCGCACAAGTCTTTTCGCGGCATTTGGAAGATCATCTGCGGCAACAGCGCCGCCGCGCCAATGGCGTGACGCGGTTGGCCAACATCTTGGCGGTCGCCGACGACACGGCCGAAGAACGGATTTTGTCGAACCTGGACGCGTTGTCGCCGCAGCGCGAAGAATTGTCGCCGCGGATCCTCGCCGCCCGGCAAGCCGCCGCGCGGCCGATTGGCCTGGTTGCTCCGGCCGGCGAACGTGATTTGAACACGCGCGCGGCGGGGCAAACCGCAGCGCCGCAAACGGGCTTTCGCGAGTTTTGTGCCTTGAGCGCCGACGAGGTTCTGCAGGTGCTGCAGCACGTCGAGTCGGAATCGGTCGTGCTCGCGTTGGCGGGGGCGGAAGCGGCCTTTATCGAACGGATCGCGCGCCGCTTGCCCGCCGACCAAGGCCGATTGTTAAAGCGCGCCTTGGCCCATTTAGGTCCTGTGAAGTTAATCGCGATCGAAGCGGCCCAAAACGAACTGGTCCGCGCGGCGTTGCAACTCGGCGTGTTGAGGCGCACACGCGCGGAGCAGCGGCAGTTGCGGGCGGCGTGAACCAACGGGGTCGGGAGTTTTTGGCGGGCGAAGTTGGTCCTAGTTAGATCGATGTTTTTCGCCAAAGACTCTCGACCCCCTAACGATGTAGTGCGGCATTAACGTGAGTTCAGAGGTCCGAACGGGACGTTCGGACCTACTGCAGAGATCCGGCGACTTCCGTCACAAGGATGAACATGCCAGCGGTCATCAAAAATATCTCCGCCCCGCGCGCGCCGCAACAGGTGGCGTTCAACCTCGAGGATCTGACTATCCAGGCGAAGCAGTACCTTGAGCAAATGCGGATCCAAGCCGCGCAACTGGTGGTCGAAGCCCAAAAGCAAGCTGATCTGCTCAAAGCCAGAGCCCAGGCCGAAGGCCGCCAGGAGGCCGAACGCGCCGCCGAGAAAATCCTCGACGAAAAGATTACCAAGCGTTTGGAAACGCTGTTGCCCGCGCTGCAGCAGGTGATCCGTGATTTGCACGACGCCAAACAGAATTGGCTCCGCCACGGCGAGCAAACGACAGTCGAATTGGCCGCCAAGATCGCCGCAAAAATCCTTCGCGACGAACTGACCCGCCGTCCCGAATTGCCGCTCAAGCTCGTTCGCGAGGCATTGGAATTGGCCGCCGGCACGACCCAGGTCCGCATCGCGCTCAACCCGGTCGATCACACGGCCCTCACCGGACAATTGGAAAGTCTGGTGAAGGAATTCGGCAAGATCGCCCAAGCGGAATTCATCGCCGATCCGACGATCAACGCGGGGGGTTGCCGCGTCAACACCGAGCAAGGGGTGATCGATCAAACTTATGCCGCCCAACTCGAACGGATCGTCGCCGAATTGACTTCGAGCAACGCCGACTAACAATCCACATTCTTTCCGCTCCGCTAGATTCCGCATTTACTATCGTCATTCTTTCAATCGTTTATTACCGCGCCGATGACCGCCTTGTTAGACCATCTCGAACGGATCATGCCGACCATGCTCACAGGAAGCGTGGCGCGGACGGTAGGGATGACCGCCGCAGTGGCCGATTTTCCCGCTCCCGTTGGGGCGCTGGTCGAAATCGACCGCGAAACGGCCGAACCGCTCCGCGCCGAAGTCATCGGCTTTCGCGATGAGCTGACGCTGCTTTACCCGCTGGCCGCGATGTCGGGCGTGCGGCGGGGGAACAAGGTGCGGTTGCTCCGCACGGCTCGTTGGCTGCGCGTGGGAGATGGTTTGCTCGGTCGCGTGATCGACGCCGAGGGGCGCTGCATCGACGGCCGTCCGCAACCGTATTTGTCCGAGCGATTGAACATCGAGCGTGATCCGCCGGCCGCGACCGCGCGGCCCCGGATCGACACGCCGCTGGGAACCGGCGTCCGCGCGTTGGATGCGCTGCTGACCTGCGGCAAGGGGCAGCGGATGGGGATTTTTGCCGGCTCGGGCGTGGGGAAGAGCGTGACGTTGGGGATGATGTCGCGGTACACGGCGGCCGATGTCAACGTGATCGGCCTGATCGGCGAACGGGGTCGAGAAGTCAACGAATTCATCGAACGCGATTTGGGACCGGAAGGCTTAGCGCGGAGCGTGGTAGTCGTCGCGACCAGCGATGAACCGGCGATTCGCCGCGTCAAAGCGGCCTTCACCGCGACCACCATCGCCGAGTCGTTCCGCGACACGGGGCGCGACGTGCTGTTGCTCATGGACTCGGTCACGCGGTTCGCCATGGCCCAGCGCGAAATCGGCCTGGCCGCGGGCGAACCGCCAACCACGCGCGGCTATCCGCCGTCGGTCTTTGCGCTGCTGCCGCGGTTGGTCGAGCGTGCCGGGCGGACGGAACGGGGGAGCATTACCGGATTTTATTCGGTCCTGGTCGAAGGGGACGATCCGCAAGAGCCGATCGCCGACGCGGTCCGCGGGCTGCTCGACGGGCATACATGGCTGTCGCGCAAGCTGGCCGCGCGGGGGCATTATCCGGCGATCGACGTGCTCCCGAGTTTGAGCCGGTTGATGAACGACATCGCGCCGCGGGGGCAATCCGACGCGGCCAACGCGGTCCGCGAACTGTTGTCGGCGTTTCACGATCACGAAGATTTAATCAGCATCGGCGCGTATCGCAAAGGGGCGAATAAGGCGGTCGATGCGGCGATGGATTTGCAGGATGAGTTGAACAAATTCCTCCGCCAGCGGGTAGAGGAACGGTGCGGTTTGGGTGACGCGCAAGAGTTGTTGCAGCAGCTCTACCGCAAAATCCAGGCGCGGATGAGTATGGCGGTTCCCAGCACGGCCGGCGCTGTCAATGCTCCGGCAGCGGCGGTGCCGGTACGGACTTCCTAGCAGCCAGTTGAAAATGGGTGCCATTCGCTGCGGCGAGTGCATCAGAAGTTCGAACTCCAAGACACTGGTGGATAAGCCACCAGTGCCATCCGGCCGCTACGAGATTTTGAACTAAACGATTGATGGCCGCATTTCGGTTTCGCCTGGCGACGTTGTTGCGACTCCGCGAGGCGGATCGGGATGACCGCCGCGCGCAACTGGCCGACGCTCAGCGGGCCGAAGAGATCGTGCGGCAACGAGTGGGGGAAATCGAACGGGAAATTGAGCAGACCCGCGAAGCGGGACGGCGGCGGACGCAGCCGGGGCAAGTGAACGTCGATCAAATGCTCGAATTGCAGCGGTATGAGATTCAACTCCAAACCGAATCGGCGGCAACCGAGCGGCAGCGTGCGTTGATTGCCGAAGAAGTCGAGCGCCGCCGCGAGCGGTTGACCGCGGCCGACCGCGAAGTGCGAATTTTGGAACGGCTCCGCGAAACGCAACAGGAACAGCATCAAGCGGACGAACGACGAACCGAGCAACGCCTGTTTGATGAAATCGCCGGGCGGACCGTACCGGCGGAGTTGAGGGAGTAACGCGCCATGGGAAAAATTTTCGGCTTGTTGGGGACCGTGACGGTCTATTTTTGCATCGCCAGCGTGATCAGTTTGGCGTTGTTGCTGGTCTATGGCAAAGCGCAAGGCTACCTGGTGCCGGAACGCGTCGCGCGGATGTTGGCGGTTGCCCGTGGCGAGGAACCGACCGAAACCGAGACCGCGGCCTTGGCGTCCGTCAAGGCGGCACCGTTGCCGCCGAGTTATGAACAAAGCGAAAAGCAACGCCAACTGCGCGAACGGCATTTGGATTTACGCGAACAAGCGTTGCGCAACGAGTTGCAATTGATCGAGAGTGAACGGGTCAAATTGTTGGAAAAAATCCGCGGCTTCAACGCCGAGAAGACGTTCTACACCGAAAACCTCAACAAGCTGCTCACCACGAAAGAGGACGAAGGCCGGGCGTCGATCCGCCAGATTTGGGAATCGGTCAAACCGAAGCAAGCCAAGGAATTGATGCTGGCGATGTTGGACAAAGGCGAAAATGAAGAGGCCGCGAAGATCTTCGCCTTCATGCCGATCGCCAAGCAAGCCAAGATCGTCGCTGAGTTCAAGACCCCCGAAGATCAGACCAAGCTCGACGACTTTTTGCGATTGCTACGGCTCGATCACAAGAGCCTCCCCAGTTATTCGCCCGACGGCGATAAAGACGGCGCAGCCGCAGCGCCCTAAAACCCAAAAGCGAATACCGCCATGCAAGATTTGACAACCGAATTTGCCACGCGACTCTTTTCGCTCCCCGCGCCGGCGGCGAGTCCGCTCGCCGCGCGCGACGAAGGTCCGCCGTTTACCGCGGCGCTGGCCGACGCGAATCGGTCGCGCGACCTTGCGCGAACGGGCAATCACGAATCGCCGGCTCAGCTCCAAGCGTCGTCGGATGTGCGGGATTCCACCGCCGGGGATGATTCGCAAGAAACTTCGCAAATTGAAATTAAGCTGGGAAAGGCGACGGATTCCGGAGCAACTCCAGCCGCGGGCGAGAGCGGTTCGTTTCAGGGCGGGGATTCCGAGCAAAAGCAGCATCCGGATGCGGTGAATCCGGATGCCGATGCTTATGCGGAACCGGCAAATCCCACCTCCGCGGAAGCGGCGATTCTCGCCGCCGCGCAACCGCTGATCGTCGCGGCGTCGCAAGCGCAGCGGTTGAGCGAACAGGAAATTGCCGAAACGGACGGCCTCGGCGAAGGACAACCAGCGGGCATAGCCGGTGCTCGATTAAATGCGCTTTTCGGGAAGAAATCCGGCGGGTCGAGTAAGCAGCCAACATTGGCAATCCCAAGCGCTGCCTCGGCAGCCGAAAGCGCCGCCGATCCCAATGCCGAACCGAGCGCGCGGAACGAGCCGGTCCCTGCGGTTAAGGAATTACAAACCGAGTTCTCGGACGAAGGAATTCGCTTGCCAAAATTGAAAATCCAACCAGAGCGAAAGGCGGGGGAAAAAACAAATCGCTCAACAAGTCAGGCCGTCTTAAATCCGGAGCAGTTGCCTGCCGTCGAGTCTAGCAACGAGCCGACCGCCAAAGTGGAACCAGGTGTGGAATTGACGGCAGCTACCGCCGCATTAACCAAGGCCAAATCGCGCGGCGAGGCCAGTCGAGCGACTGCCGCGAAAGACCATGGCGAAGCGGAACCGACCGACGGCAATCTGCTTTCCGGCACGTTATCGCTCTCCCCGGTCGCGGAACAAAATGCCGCTTCCGTAACCGCGACGGCCGCCGCGGAGATCTCCGCTCCCGCCGTTTCCCCCGCTGAGCAATCCGTAATCAATTCGCCCGGTCATTCGGCAAATCCCCCGCTTCCGCACGATTCCCGCGATCAGGCCGCAAACAACGTCGCCGCGGCCCGCGGCGATTCGCCGCGCGCTTTTCACGGCGTGGAGCGCGACTCCGCCCTGAGCGAAATTGACCGCGTCCGCTTTGTGCAGCGCGTGGCGCGCGCTTTTCAGAATGTGAAGGAAGGCGAGGGCGAAGTTCGGCTGCGGCTCAGCCCGCCTGAGTTGGGCGCGCTCCGGCTCGAGGTCACGCTGCGCGACGGCGCTTTGACCGCGCGGCTGGAAGCCGAAACGGCGACGGCACGCAACCTTTTGATGGAGAACTTGCCGCAGCTCAAGGAGCGATTGGCCGAGCAAAACGTGCGGATTGAATCGTTTGAAGTTGAAGTCCGCGATCAACCTCGCGGCGACACCGCACGGCAGTTCGCCGAGCACGCGAAAGACCAAGCGGCCCAGGCGCGGAACCGCGTTCATCCCGCGACCGAAGCGACCGCACGCGGCACGACCGCGACGATCACGCGGAGTGTCGGCTTGAAAGGGAATTCCGCACAGTTGAACGTGATCATTTGACGAAACAATTTTCAGCGGCGGAAGCGGCGACTCGCAAGTGACTTCACGTTGAACGTGGATTCAGATCGCTCGATCACATCCGCCCGCGCATCTTTTTTACGAAGGGACGATTTCATGGCCGCTTCAGCGATCAACAGCGCGAAGGGAACATCCTCCGGCGCCAACGGGGCGGCGCAGAATACTGCGCTGCAAGATATTGACACCGATCACTTTCTCAAACTGATGATCGCCGAATTGCAGAATCAAGACCCGCTCAATCCGGCCGACAACACTCAATTGCTCACCCAGATTTCGCAAATCCGCCAGGTCGCCTCCAGCGACAAATTGAGTAGCACGCTGGATTCCGTCTTGCTCGGCCAAAACCTGACTAGCGCCACGAGCATGATCGGCAAGCAAATTTCCGCGCTGGGCGATGACGCCAAAGAGATCAAGGGCAAAGTGGACAAAGTTTCAGTCGCCGGCGGAACGGTCAAACTGCACATCGGCGAGCAGACGGTCGGACTGAAAAACATCAAAGAAATTCTCCCCGCCGCATAATCGCACTTCCGCGGCGGCTCGGATTTCTCCTTCATTCACTCATTTTCGCAGTCGAGGATTCGCACATGGGTTTGGCATCCGCACTCAGCACCGCATTGACCGGCTTGAACGCTTCGGAGACCACGATCGACGTGGTCGGTAACAACCTGGCGAACTCCGGCACCGTCGGATTCAAGGCCAGCGAGGCAAACTTCGCCACCCAGTTGCTGCAAACCCGCAGCCTCGGCTCGGGTCCATCCGCCAATTCCGGCGGCACCAATCCGCGGCAGATCGGCTTGGGCGTGCAAGTCGCCGAAATCACCCCCGACTTCAATCAAGGGACGATTGAAGTCAGCTCCAGTCCTTCGGACCTGGCGATCCAAGGCGACGGCTTCTTCATCGTGCAAGCCAACACGGGCGAGCCGCTTTACACTCGTAATGGAATTCTCAAAACCAACTCCTCGAACGAATTGGTTAACCTCACCGGTCAACGGCTGCTCGGCTATGGCATTGATGCGGATTTTCAAATTGAACGGACCGTGCTGGTGCCGCTGACCATTCCGCTCGGGTCCGAATCGGTCGCCCAAGCGACGGAGAATGTCTATTTTGAAGGGACGTTGACCCCCACCGGCGATTTGGCCGACACGGCCGAAATCATTCAGAGCGGCGTACTCGGCGACGCGCAATACGACACGCCCGTTTATCCCACGGCGTTGAACGATATTCAAGTCGCCAATCCCCCCACGCCCGGCGCCTTCGCCGGAGCGAGCGCGGGAGCGGGGGCGACGTTGGCTGCGGGAACGTATAACTACAAAGTCGTCTATACCAATTCGTTGGGACAAGAAACCGCCTCCAGCACCATTAGCGTCAACTTGGCGGGGGCTTCGTCGGGGATCAACTTAACGGGGATCCCGACCGACGGAACCGGCGATTATTTTGGCCGGAATGTTTATCGGACCGCGGTGAATCCGACGGCCGCATCGCCGTACTTTCTCGTCGGCACGTTGGGCGATCAAACCACGACAGCACTAGCCAATTCCACGACCGACGCCGCGCTCGTCACGGGAACGGCGCTCAATACCGACACGCTCACGGGCCAGTACACCTATTACATCACCTACTTCAAGGCGGGCGTTCCCGAGAGCCGTCCCTCAGACTTGGTCGGACCGATCAACGTGACGGGCAATCGGGTTCGACTCGACAATCTTCCGGCGCCGACGGGCGAATACGCCACTCCCCCCAACACGATCCGCATTTATCGCAACACG
>Ga0163144_10021034_pt1 | contig 12997 bp, 11 predicted proteins | sample OliLak19BULKMAT1_FD_123175 | JGI IMG/M metagenome (GOLD analysis project Ga0163144, IMG submission 123175) | Freshwater microbial mat bacterial communities from Lake Vanda, McMurdo Dry Valleys, Antarctica - Oligotrophic Lake LV.19.BULKMAT1 | ecosystem: Environmental > Aquatic > Freshwater >...
GATCCTTTTCTAACCTACCGGCAATCTGCTCAGGACTCCAACCATCTTTAAGTTTCCCTACAACGTAAGTAAAGGTCACTTTATCCTTCAGTGTTTCCCGAGCACGAGCCTTTTTCCACCTGTCTTCGGTTACGGTCTGTGCATGGATGGCTACGTAGTTTCCTTGGTACTTGTTCCTCTTAATCTCATCACTGATACTTGAAGCACTTCGTCCGAGTCTCCTGGCAATTTCCCGAACCGCTGTCTTGCTTCCAAGCCATAAAGCTATTTGATCCCTTTCTTCAGATGTAATCTTTGTGTGATGCTTTATCTTGTCCATAATCCTGTATTCTAACTTATACAGGTGTTCGGATTCCATTTAGAACTCGTGAAGTATAATAATTAGCTCAATATCTAGTAATATATATCAAGATATTATAAAGCAATTTGACTAATTAGATTTAATTTTTGAATTCTAGATAGTTTTTTTATTTGGCGCTCTCTTTTTATTGCATCTTTAAATGATTCAGAGCTTTCTAAATATTTTAAGACAACTGGTCTCCTAATTTTAGTATATTTTGCACCGCCGGCGATTTGGCCATTGTGTGCCCTAATTCTTTTTTGAATGTCAGTAGTAATTCCTGTATAAAGTGTTGCATCCGAACACTCTAAAATATATAAAAAATATGGTTTTTGAATATTTGACATTTAGTGTATATGCTTTTCGATGATCGACAATAAATCGTCCAACTCAAATGGTTTTGATAGAAAATCGTCAGCTCCGAATTTCGATGAGCTTTCCTTTGCACTTGGATGTGCCGATATCATTACGATAGGAATGTTTTTTGTTTGATCATTGTTTTTCAAAATTTTACAAATTGTTCGGCCATCTTGTCCAGAAATTAATACGTCGATTAAAATCAGCTGTGGTTCGTATGTGATTACTTTTTCTACCACTTGATTACCGCTTGACTCAGTGCGAACATCATAATTTGATTCTATTAAAATTAATGAAATTGCGTCAAGAATTGCCAGATCATCGTCTACAATAAGTATTTTTTTATTCATTTTTCGCCACCCAATGATAAACTAAAATAAAATTTTGATCCCTTTCCTTTTGTGCTTTCAACCCATATTTTACCACCATGACGGAGGATTATTTCTTTTGAAATGTATAACCCCATGCCAAATCCAGGAAATGTTTTTTCTGTGTCGTCAGCGGCTTGGTATAGACGTTCAAATATTTTTTCGTGTTGATCTTCTGATATCCCTATCCCAAAATCTTGAACAGTGATAATTAAATTTGATTGGTCTTTTTCTAGAAAAATATTTATATCAGTTCCATTTGGTGAGTACTTTATAGCATTGTTAATTAAATTTGTAAGAACTTGATAAATTCTAAATCGATCTGCATCTATTAATATTTGCTCATGGTTTTTAATAGTGATTTTGTGATTATTAGTGGAGACCTGTAACATTTCTATAACTTCCGCAAGAAGTTCGTTGATTAGAAATTTTTCGAAAGTAAAACTTAATTTTCCTGTTTGTAATCTTGATACGTCTAATAGATCGTCAACTAATTTTTGAAGCCTTAGGGTCTGTTTTACAATATTAAAAGTAATTGCTTCAACTTTAGAGTCATTAAATTTTTTGGTTTGGCTTTTTAATGCTTCAATATAAAGTTTCATGCTAGTGAGTGGCGTTTTCAATTCGTGCGACGCCATGCTTATAAAATCATCTTTTCGACTCTCAACTTCTTTTTGTTCAGTTATATCACTTACTATTGATGCTGCGGCTATAATATCTGCGTCCTTATTTTGAATTGCCGTAGTACTAACTCTTAGGTGTCTTTTCTGTTGATCATTTCTTGTGATTGTTATTTCTTCGCCCAGTGTCGATTGACCTGTCTTTACTGCTCGGGCGAGCGGTCCATCTGCTGGCTCGAAGATATTTCCGTTTCGTTTTGATTCTAATAAGAGTTTTGATCCTAATTTAAAACCGATCGGAATCGAGATACCAAGAATTTTTTCAATTTGATTATTTGATTGAACAATTATTCCTTGGCTATTTGCGATAATAACTCCAACTGGAAGTTGTTCTATGATATCTTGAAGTCGTTTTCTTTCATCCGCTTCTCTCTCTATCAGACCATCAATCATTTGCTTTAACCAACCAATAACAGTTGCCAAAAAACAATATAGTATCGCAAGAATCAGGGTTGTTTCTAGTCCAGAGTTCAACTGCTTTCCAGAATAGTTGCGGGTAAAAATTATATATAGATAATAGATTATTGTGACAATTGCTGAAGCAAAGCCGCCACGAATACCTTTTCGAAAAGAAAAGTATATTATTAAAGCTATAAATATAAAAATTGCCGGTAGCCCAACTGACTCTGGATTTTTTAATAAATAACGTGCTACTATTTCTAAGATTACCGCCGACAAAGTTGTTCCCAATGCAGGGAAGATTGTAGTGTAATCCCTGTTTCCGAGATTCTCAATTGGGTTTAGATAATGTAGTAATCGCCTCATATCTATACTATTATATAACCGATTTATTTATATTAATAGTATACCCTAACAGCTTAAAAACTTATATAGTTTATGAGTATATATGATTATTTTCTTTGTGAATTGAAGAATTCTCTGATTATTTCAACTATTTGTTTGGGTAAAAACTGACTTTTGATAATATAGTTCAAAGCGCCTTTTTCCCTAGCTATAATCACGTCTTTCTGATCAGCTATATTGGTTAGCATAAAAACTGGCGTTTTTTTTGTTTTTTCAGATGCTTTAATTTTATCCAATACCTCAAAGCCAGTAAGTTTTGGCATCATAATATCTAGTAAAATAAGATCATATTCTGATTCTTGGCTTTTAGCGAAACCCGCAGCTCCATCCTCTGCTGTTACAATAGTAAAGCCTTCCTGTTCAAAAACTAATTTATATAAATCTAGTAAAAAATTATCGTCTTCGACAATTAAAATTTTCATTATTAATTACTTTCAACATACTGTTTAACTTCATCAATCAATTCATTGTTGGCGATTTGTGACTTGATGAGATATCCTGTCGCGCCGAGACGGAATGCGTCAGTCAAAACAGCATCGTCACTTAGATTTGTTAGTAGTACTACTGGGATATTTTTTGTTTCTGGATTTTCTTTTAGTGCTTTTAGGACATCGAGTCCATTAATCTTTGGCATCATAATATCAAGCACAATTAATTTAGGTTTTTCTGAAAGTGCTAGTGACAAGCCTTCCTCTCCATCTTTTGCTACAACGGTTTCAAATCCGACATAACTAAATAGTTTCTGATACATCCGTAACATCAACTCATCATCTTCGACTATTAAAATTTTTTTGCTCATATAAAATCTGCCTTTCTATGAGTATATACTCATAGAAATCAGGTTTGCAAATTTCACCAATTGCAAACCATTTAAATAACGTATAATGCCCACAATTTATAAACTATTTCTAACTGTAAGGGTATAGATAAGTTTTAGAAAAAGTCAAAGCTTTTACGCTGACGGTAATGCAAAAGCAAATTTTGATCCTCGACTTACAAACGACTCCTTGAGATAAATCGTCCCGCCCATGCCCTCGACCATTAGTTTACAAATATATAATCCTAATCCTGTTCCTTGTGAACTATCGCGTGTATATATATTTGAGTTGGCTTGTTGAAATTTTTTGAACAGTAAATTTTGTTCATGTTCGGGGATCCCTTTTCCTGAATCTTCAATTGATATTTCCACAAATTGATCTTTTTGTTCAACTAGTATTGCTATTTGCCCCTTATCTGTAAATTTTATTGCATTGCCTAAAAGATTGATTAGTACTTCCTCTGTTCTTTGTCTATCAGCTGATATATAAATTGGCTTTTTAGTTTTGTTTTCGACCTTTATATCTAACCCTTTAATCTTGATATTTGAATTTAAGGATTTAATTACTTCTTCTATTAAAATCACCGAATCAAATTTTGTTCGATTAAACTTTATCCTACTTTGCTCGAGTCTCGATGTTGTTAAAAATGTGTTTACTATACCAATCAATCTAACACTTGCAGTATAAATATCATTGATAATTTCTTCAAAGCTTGGATCTTTAATTTCTGACAAGAAATGTGATTTTATGATTTCTGTGTTTCCTTTTATTGCGGTTAAAGGCGTACGCAATTCATGAGATGCAATTGAGAAAAATTCTTCTTTAGATCTTTCTAAAATCGTAGCTTCGGTAATATCATTTATGACTGTAACGACGCCGACAACTTTTTCTTTAGACCCACCTAAAAACACCGGTGCGATATATATTTTTAAATATTGGGTATTTAGTGAAACATTTTCATAAACCTTTGTGCTTTTTTCTTTTATACAGGCGTCAATATCTTTTATTAGATCAAAATACCCCTTAAACTGCTCTTGGACTAGAGATAGTTGAATCTTCTGATCTTTAAGGTCTAATATATCTTTCAATTTATTGTTTGAGACTAGTACATTTCCGTAATTATCTGTAAGTAAAAACCCTGCAGAAATACTCTCTATAGCAGAAAGAAATCTTGCTTGCTCTTGGTGTAATTCTTGAGTGCGTTCATTTACTTCATATTCAACTATTTGTGTTTGATCGTTTAAACGTTTGTTTGCTTCGATTAAACTTATATCATTTTTTTGAAGCGAGCTAAGCATTTTGTTTATATTTTTTGATAGCTGCGTGAGATCTTGCGCTCCATCGACTTCTACGCGCAGGGCAAAATTGCCGGTCGAACTAATTTCGTCAACAGAATTTAATAATTTTTTCAGTGGCTTCAGTGTAATCTTTTCGAGGAAAAGTATTCCGGCGGCACAGGATAAAAATACTATCGCGATAAGTGCGATAAAGAAATATTGCAATGACTGCTTGCCAATATTGTGTATTTTTCTATCAGATGAAATTTTTGACAATAACTGCGGTTCTCCATAAATATCATTTATTAAATGGTATCCGACTATTTCTTGTTCATTTACGGCTTTAATATATGAGTGGTCCTGCAAAAAAGATTTAATATCATCCATAAAAGACAACTCCTGTTTATTTCGGTATGGGATATATTCAATATTTAGATTTGCGGTTGTATTTAATTTGTTTTTTTCGTCGTCATCTAGAAACGTTGCCATTATAAATGTTCCATTTGATTTGGCTTTTTTGTCGCTTGTTGTGATTGGATGGGAGGATACGAGTAAAATATTTTCAGATAATACCAAGATCCCAGATGTACCTTCTTTTTGATTTTTTTGGGAAATAAGCTTATCGTTTTGGTTTAAATGCGCTTCCAGTCCTTTTGGTAAAACTAGCGGTGTGTGTTTTTGAAAATCATATGCTTTAGCAAAGACTTGATTGGCATCTTGATCTAATATTATCATCAGATCAATTTTGCTATTCTCAAATGTTTGATCTATCAAATTTGCTTTAATATATTCATCATTTTTGTCTTTTACAAAACGATAGGTGTCATCCCAGATAGCGTAGTCGGTAGTAAAATTTTCTACTTCCTTGGTTCTGGCTTCTAATACTTTATCTGCCCGTATCAAGTTGTTGTTCACGCTTTGATTTTCTAGACTTTTGTAGTTTGATATTAATATTTTATCTGCAAATATATAAACTGTAGTACAAAATGTTACACTGAGTATTAGGATAAATAGAATAACTCGAACCCTTAGAGACATATGTCTATATTAGATAGCTTTTTTTCAAGAAGCAAGTCGGGAAATTACTTTATGAAGCGTTTTTTTGGATTTACTTTTATTCTAATATTTTTGATGATCGGATATGGGGTTTATTACATAATTTCGACTCCTGAGTTTAAAAAATATATGGTAGAGATTGGACTCGGAGGTACATACCCAATTGAACTTTCAGGAACTGGGTCTATGTATCCTACTTTTCCAAAAGGGGTAGGTAAAACTTATCAAGAGTTGAGTAAAGAATCTGTGGCAACGGCTAGCATGTACAAATATCCGACAGGATTTGTTTTTAATAACAAACCTTTTTATCAATATAGTTTAAATGATGGTGATATCGTGTCGTTTAAAAATGATATAACTAAATCGATCATACAATCCCGAGGGGGAGATTCTTGGGGGTTTGTTAAGCGGATTGTTGGTATTGCAGGCGACAAAATCGAGATCCGCGATGGATCGTTGATGAGAAATAAAAAAGCTATTGCTGAGCCATATATAGCTCGTGCGCGTTCTACGTTTGGCGGGACATTTCTTCGCGACTGTAAAGAAATTATTGTACCTGAGAATAAAATATTGGTTATGGGAGATAATCGAAAAGGCAGTAACGATTCGAGATTCCAGCTTGGTTTTGTATCGCTTGGCGACGTTGATTTTGTTTTGCCACTTGATAAACAGGTCGGCAAATATGACAAATATTGGAGAGATACTTCTTCTGACCAATCGGACTCAGCAAAAATTCATTTAGATAAACAGAAACTCGTTGATTTAATTAATAAAAAGCGGCAAGATTCTAAATTAAAAATGTTGAAATATAATGTAAAGCTGGAAAGGGCTGCAGAAAAGCGCGGAACTTATATGATTTCTAGCGATGATTTTTCAAGCGTAGCATCGGGTAGTGGTTATACTATGAAAAAAGCCTTGAAAGAGGTTGGATATAGTAATATTATTTTGGCAGAAGCTCCGATTCAAGGGTATTACGAATATGATGAGATTTATGACTCACTATTTGAGTTTGATACTCGGTCTTCTTTTTTGCTCGAAAAAGATTTTGATGACATTGGAATTGCTGAGGTTGATGGAAAGATTAATGATTGTCCGACTCGAGTAATTGTTATTGATGTTGGAGGGTATCGACCTCCAAATTATTCTGCAGAATACAAAGATAGCTGGAACAAGGTTTTAAAGAATTTGGTTGATGTTCAGCCGTCTTGGGAAAGATTGAAGGACTACCCTATTTATAATACTAACAAAAAAGAGGTGGACCGGCTGTTGCAAATATTGAAAATACGAATCGACGCATTACAATCTATTGTGGCTTCGATTGAAAAGAATCAATGGTTTTCTGACGAACAGAATTTATATATTGCAAAAGAGACAGATCTCCAAAAGGAGCAGCAGGATTTGATTGAGAGACTGTTGAAAGTATTATCAGATGATCATTAAGGATAAATTATGAGAAAACTAGCTTTAATAATTTTGGACGGTTGGGGTTTGGGTGAAAAGCGCGATAATAATGCAATTCACAAAGCAAATACTCCGTACTTTGATTCTTTGTGGAGCTCTTTTCCTCACACAAAGCTTCAGGCAAGTGGTGAGTATGTTGGGCTGCCAGAGGGGCAAATTGGAGGGAGTGAAGTCGGACATATGACAATAGGTGCTGGTAGAGTGATCTATCAGGAGCTGGCTAGAATTAATAAAGCGATGAGTGATCCGGGGTTTAGTTACTATATTGATTATAATGTTAATTTTTTGAAATTAATTGAGAAAGCTAGAAGTGAGCGCTTACATATTGTCGGTCTTGTTTCAAGCGGTGGGGTTCACTCGCATATTGATTATTATTTAAAACTTCTTGAACATTTGAAACTTCACAATTGTCAGGAGCCTTTAATCCATTTTATTAGTGACGGACGCGATACTATGGCTAGACTGGGGATAGGATTTGCAAAAAAACTTTTGGACAAGACGCGAGAGCTAAATTTTGGGAAAGTTGTAACTTTGTGCGGTAGGTATTACTCTATGGATCGAGATAAAAATATGGAGAGAACAGAATTATCTACGAATTTAATATTAAAAGGTCAGGCTGACAATAAATGTGCTGATTTAATAGAAGCTTTTGAAAATAGCTACAACAATGATATAACCGATGAGTTTATCGAACCAACTTTGATTGATCAAGAATACAAAGGTGTAGGAAAATCTGACTTGTTTTTGTTTACCAATTTTCGAAGTGACCGAATGAAACAAATCGTATCGAAAATCGGTGAGACCATAAGCTCTGAAAATATTTACACTTTGACTCAATACGATATTACTTTTCCTTTTCCGATGCTGTTTTCTAAAAATCAGGTCGATAATACTTTTGGAGAAATTATTTCGAAAAATAAATTAAAGCAACTGCGTGTGACAGAAACTGAGAAATATGCGCACGTGACTTATTTTTTTAATGGAATTGTCGAGGTTACATTTGATGGCGAAATTCGTCACTTGGTTCAAAGTAATAAAGTTAAACATGACGAAATTCCTGAGATGAAGGCGTCTGAGATTGCTGAATCGATTAGAGAAATAGCAACAAAAGAAAATCCGGATTTTATATTGGTTAATTTTGCTAATCCAGATATGGTTGGACATACTGGAAATTTTGATGCGGTTGTCCGAGGAGTTGAACGAGTTGATAGTGAATTAAAGCATCTTTGCGAATTTCTGTCTGATAATCAATATATTTGCTGTGTGACTGCTGATCATGGAAACGCTGATATTATGTATGATCCTGATACCCATGAGCCTCATACGGCCCACACCTTGAACCCCGTTCCTTTTATTATTTTTGATAAAGTTGATCCTGAGAACAAGCAGATTAAGTTAAATCAAAATCCTGCTAATGGATTGCACCTAATTGCTGGAACCATGCTTAGACTAATGGGGCTATCTGAATCGAAAGATTTTGAGAGTTTGATTATGTAAAAACGAGATAAATTAGAATTTAGCTCTATAGAATTATCAAAAATAGATACAGTAATCCAATCACAATTCGGTAATAGCCGAAAATAGCTAAGCTGTGATTTTGGACGTACTTTAAAAATCCTTTAATTGCGAGTAATCCTGTTAAGAATGATCCTATAGTTCCTACTGACAGTATCATGTATTGACTCGAGTCGAAGGAAAATCCTATTTTTGCTAAATCAAGTAAAGTTGCAGCGGCCATTGTAGGAATTGCTAAAAAGAATGAGAATTCAACTGCGGATTTTCTAGATAGTCCTTGGAGAACTCCGCCAATAATAGTTGCGGCTGACCTAGAGACTCCTGGAATCATTGAGATTGCTTGGAATAAACCTATATATGCTGATTTTTTATAACCAAGATCAATTATTTCTTTTTGTTCAAGTATTTTTTTACTAACAATTTTTTCAAATAGTATAAGGATTATTCCGCCAACGATCAAACTCACCACTACTACAATCGCGTTTCCGATTAGCTGTGATTTAATAAATTTATATAATGCTAATCCTAGAACTGCTTGAGGAATGAATGCAGTTATGACTTTTTTCCATGTTGGGAAATCGGTTAGGATTTTTTTGTAATAGACTACAGCAATTGCTGCAATTGCGCCGATTTGGATTATGATCATGAAACTTTTTACGAATTCTGTTTCTGGAATTGCCATCAAGTGCGTCGCTAGTGTCATATGTCCGGTTGAGGAGATTGGGAGAAATTCTGTAAAACCTTCGATTATTGCTAGAATAAGAGCTTGTAATATATTCATGATTTAATTTTAATCTATAGGTCTAGATTATTCCACAGGGATTCAATAAGAGGATCTCTCAAGATAATATGTCACGAGATTCCCATATCGTGTTAGTGATTTCACTCACGTTTCCGGAATGACAAGATAAATATACTGATTACATCAAGCAGCTCAACAACGTAAATTGGTATAATGATATTATGATTTCGATAGAGCAGGAGAAAAAGAGCCGTCAGACATTTTTATCTGTGGTTTCTCATGAATTAAAAACTCCAATAACCTCTTTGCAGGGCTTTATTCAAGCATTGCACCGAAAAATTGCTCAGAAAAGATCTATATATTCTCCTTATATTTTGATCTCTGACGCTGATCTTTCTCAATATCAAAACCATTTAAATACAATGCTTGTTCAAGTAAAACGATTGAACCGCTTGGTCGATGATCTACTTGATACTTCTGTAATTGATAGCGGTCAAATGTCGTTTAATTGGAGTGATGTAGAGATTTCTAGTTTGCTTGAGGATTTGTGTTATCAGGCAAAGTTGAGCAATCCTGAACATTTAATTCAATTGCATTTTCCCTCAAAAACTGATTGTCTGGTCGTGGGTGATGAATCTCGTCTTGAGAAATTATTTTCAAATTTAATTTCTAATGCTATCAAATATTCTCCAGATTCAAAAATGGTTGATGTGAGTATCGAATCACTTCAAGATGTTTATAAAATTTCTATCCAAGACTACGGAATTGGAATAAATGAAGATGAAAAAGAATCGATTTTTTACCTTTATTATCGTGGTAGGGATGTTAAGCGAAATAAAGTTAGTGGTGTTGGACTTGGATTATATTTATGTAAACAGATTGTTGACTTACATAAAGGAAAATTAGGTTTTGAATCAGAGATAGGCAAAGGAACGACTTTTTTTGTGGAGCTTGCGAAAAAGCAATAAAAATCTGTATAGTTGAGCTATGACCCATGAAGAATATCATGAATATGAAAATTTTATTCAACAATTTAAATCGATTACCCTTAATCTGTGGTATACATGGGATCCTGAAGCTCAAAAATTAGTCGATGTTTTGTTGAGCAAGACTAACCATGAGTTGAGTTCTTATCAAAGATTTAATGATTTGTCTGAAGACCAAAGACAGGAGCTTTTCCGAAACACTCATTTGCGTGCGAGTGTCGACCACGTATACCGAGATTTACAGGACTACCTTTCGAGGGTGACTTGGTTTGATGGAATACTCGATAAATATCCAGAATATGAGTCACTGACTGTTAATCCAATTGCTTTTTTGTGTGCAGAATACGGTTTTACAGATTGGTTAAATATTTTTTCTGGAGGCTTGGGTGTTTTGGCCGGTGATTTACTTAAAGAAGCGAGTGATTTGGGAATACCAATAGTTGGCGCCGGTTTACTGTATCAATACGGTTTTTTTAAGCAAGAAATAAATGAGAGCGGCTATCAGACTGAGACGTACACAAAAATTGAGCCCGAGAGATTGCCACTAACTCAAGTCAGAATCTCAACAGGAGCACCACTTTTGATTGAAGTTACGATCGTCGATCATCCAGTTTATTGCAGAATATGGCAGATGGATGTTGGGCGTATACCTTTATATTTACTAGACACAAATATTGAAGAGAATGTCAGAGAGGAAGATAAGTTTATTACGGGACATCTCTACGGAGGAGATCAAGATACAAGAATAAGGCAAGAAATTGTTTTGGGGATTGGTGGAGAGAGAGCTTTGTCTGCACTCGGATACCACCCTACTATTTTTAGTATGAACGAGGGGCATTCTGCTTTTGCTGGGCTTGAGATTACGAAACATTTTATGCATGAGCGAGGAATGAGATTTGACCGAGCGCGTGAAGAAACTAAGACAAAATTAATTTATACAAATCATACCGTTGTTCCTGCTGGAAACGATGTATTTACTTATGATTTGGTAAATAAATATATGGGTCCATATTTGATTGGCTTGGATATTAGTTTTGATGAACTGTTTAAACTTGGTATCAGCCCGATCATGGAGCCCGGATCTTTTTCGATGTTTGAGCTTGCTTTTCAAATGTCGATGCGAACGAATGCTGTAAGCCGCCAACACGGGGAAGTTTTGAATTCTCTATATCCGGACCGAGATATTATTGCTGTTACAAATGGTGTTCATCTACCGACTTGGATTCATCCAAGAATGCAAAAACTGTACGACGAGAAAGTGAGCTTTGATTGGAGCTGTAGTGTTGAAGATTACGATCTCTGGCCACAGGCATTGTCGATTCCGGATAAAGATCTTTGGGAAGCTAGGACGTTTGTCAAAGAAAATATGATAAAAAATCTGAACGCTGATTATGGATTAAATTTATCGAAAGAAGCGATGACTATTACTTGGGCAAGACGTTTTGCAACATACAAACGAGCAGATTTAATCCTTGAAGATATTGACCGGTTGCTTCGAATAATTTCTGATCCAAATAAACCAGTTCAAATTATTATTGCAGGGAAGGCTCATCCTAAAGATACAGAAGGAAAAGCTGTGATGAAAAGAATTATCACAACTATTCGTGATGCAAAATTTCAAGGTAAAATTGTTTTTGTGCCAAATTATGAAATAAGCTTGGCAAGGACTTTGGTATCTGGATCTGATGTCTGGCTAAACAATCCTATCCCGCAAGATGAGGCGAGCGGAACCAGCGGTATGAAAGCCTGTTCAAATGGGGTTTTGCACTGCTCAACAAACGGTGGTTGGGTTGCCGAAGTGGACTGGATAGATAAAGGGTTTTTGCTAAAGGCCGAAAATACTGCTAATGATTTTTATGAACTTTTGGAACAAAAAATAATTCCACTTTATTTTGCTAGAAATAGTGATAATATTCCAACAGCTTGGCTTTCATATATGAAAAATTCTATTGCCGAGGTCTGTTCAAAATTTAGCACTAAAAGAACTTTGAAAGATTATTTTAATAATTTATACACTGCAGCGTTTCACAAACAACATTAATATGGCAAAAACTGATTCAAAACCTTTTATTCTCGTGATATTCGGCGCGACTGGAGATCTTACAAAAAGAAAATTAATTCCTGCTATTTTTTCGCTATATAAACTGGGACTTTTGGCAGATGATTTTAAAATTATAGCCTTTGCTCGAAGACCATTTGATAACCGAGGATTCGTTGAAACCTTGCTGCCTTTTATCGAAGAAACTGATCACGATAATTTTAAGAATAATTTTGCGAAAAATATTAATTATTTGATGGGTGATTTTGATAGTCAAGATTCATATCAAAGTTTGAAACAAGTCATACGAGAGTACGAGACTGATAATGATCAGTGTTTGTCTAAGCTTTATTATATGGCTGTTTCACCAGATATACTTCCTGGTGTAATCGACAATCTTGGATCGGTTGGTTTACATATTGGTTGTGGTGAGGATGGAAAATGGTCGAGGATTATTGTCGAAAAACCTTTTGGTCACGACCTTGAGTCAGCGAAAGTTTTAAATAAACAGTTGTCGACGTATTTTAACGAGGATCAAATCTATAGAATTGATCA
>Ga0163144_10021035_pt1 | contig 12997 bp, 14 predicted proteins | sample OliLak19BULKMAT1_FD_123175 | JGI IMG/M metagenome (GOLD analysis project Ga0163144, IMG submission 123175) | Freshwater microbial mat bacterial communities from Lake Vanda, McMurdo Dry Valleys, Antarctica - Oligotrophic Lake LV.19.BULKMAT1 | ecosystem: Environmental > Aquatic > Freshwater >...
CGCAAAAACACGCATCGCTTGGGTCGTCGCCTGATCACCCTTGCCTGCCGTCGCCCCGTCATAGAGCTGCAGTGACGCCAACCCGCGCTGGATTTCCTCGATCGCCTGCGACCGCTCTGCGCCAAGCGACACAAGCCGCTCCTCCGCAGCTCGTAGCATTGCGCCCGGCACCTCACCCGTCACCGGGAAAGCCTGAAGGTAGGCGCGATAGGCTGCCTCGCTGTCGTCCGTCACAGCCTTGACCCATGCCTGCGCATCAAGCACGCGCAGCGTTGATCGCGCCGTCTCGGCTGTGCTCGCGCGCGGGAAGGCCGACACATGGTCGCGCAGGGCCTCCGCATCGCGGGTGTCGATCCTGCGCCAGTCTTCACCGGACTCAGCCGTATCCTGGAACGTCCCGGTTGCGGGCGCCGCGTTCGCGGTCGTCACCTCCGCCAGACCCTGCACGGGTATGCCCGCGGCGACCTGCTCCTGAGGTGCCTCGCCGCCGCGCCAACCAAACGGATCTACGAACCACAGTCCGACGCCTGACCCGATCAGCGCAACTGCCGCGACCAAAGGCACCGCCGCAAACGAACGCGGGTGCTTCTGATAGCGCGACTCGTAACTGGTGCGCCGCCCGCCCAGCTCGGGGACATCCAGTCGCTCCTCGCGCCGCTCCTGCGGCACCCGATAGACGGAGTCGGCCAGCCGCGGCCCACGCGCGCCTTCGGCGCGATCGACATATCGTGTCGTGTCGCTTTCCGCGTAATGTTGCGAAGGCGGTGGATCGTAGCGGGGCGGCGGCGGCGGATCGTAGCGTGGTGGTGGTGGCGGCTCAAATTTGGGAGGCGGCGGCGAGTCGACATAGCGCGGGGGCGCGGGGGCGGGGTCAAGAAACTCAGCCGGCGGCGGCGAAGGGCGCTTGGGCTCCGGTTTGGGCGGCGGCGGAGGCGGCGCAGCCGCGGTGCGCTTCGGCGCAGCCGCCGCTGCGGTGGGCTTGACCGGATCACCTGCGCAGTTGCGCAGCATGGCCGTCAGCCGCCGCCAGTTCGGATCTTCCGGATCGCCGTTCCACCGGCTCAGGTCCACCGCATCCAGTTCGTCGAACGGGCGGGGCGGCGCCTCGCCATCGATGCGCGCCTGGATGAGCTTGTTCTTGTAAAGCCCGGTCGCAGCTTCCGAGCGCACATACTCAGACCGCCGCGCACTGTCAGACCACAGCACCAGCACGGCCTTCGACCAGCCGAGCTTGAGGTCGGCAATAGGGCTCAGGTCGGGCTTGGGCTCGGCCGGATCCATCCAGCTGTCCCAGCCCTCCTGACGGAGCAGCTCGCCCACCACCCGGAGTCTATCCCGGTCCTGGCGTGCATATGCAACGTATACATCAGTCATGGCCGCCCCTCTGGGCCGCCCCCGCCACTATGCTTCTATCAGCGCAATTGCCGCTTGGGGAGATGCGCTAGACAAGCGCAGGGCTGCAAGATCACAGATTTTCGGGCGCCTTCGTTGCAGCCGCTTCCGGAAAGAACACCGAAATACGGGCTCCGCCCGACCCACGGGGTGCGATCGTCAGGGCTCCACGATGCAGTTCGGCAAAGGCGCGCACCACCGATAGCCCGAGTCCCGCGCCTTTCTGCTTCTTCCCGGCCTCGCCCTGTTCGAATACACGTGACAACCGCGTAAGCTCCTCCGGGCTGATTCCGACGCCCGTGTCCGACACCGAAAGCACCGATCCGCCAGCGACTTCCTCTGCAACCACGACGACTTCGCCGCCGGCAGGCGTGAACTTTAGCGCATTGGAGATCAGGTTCAGGGCAATCTGGCGCACGGCCTTCGAGTCGGCGAACGCCTCGGCATCCTCGGGACCATCACACACCAGCTCGATCCCCTTACGACGCGCCTCGTCCATCATGAACCGCACGGCGTCATCAGCGAGGTCAGAAAGGCTCACGATCTCCGGGTAGATCTCGTATTTTCCCGCCTCGAGCCGGGCGAGGTCCAGCACATCGTCCACAATCAGGGTGAGGTTCCGCCCGCCCTCATGAATGAGCTCTGCATACTCCTGATACCGTTCCGGGAGCGGGCCAAACACGCCGCTACGCATCATTTCGGCGAATCCCACGATCGCATTCAGCGGCGTTCGGAGTTCATGACTTGTCTGCGCGAAAAAAGTCGTTCGCGCTTCCAGCTGTTCTTTCGCGGCGTCTGCCGCTTTCCGCGCTTCCTGCGCCGCCTGCGCGGCCCGTCGCATCCGCGATTCCATCTGGTCGAGCCGGCGCATGGCCTCGTGATCAATCCCCGCCGTTCGCCGCCGCGACCTGCGTGCTGGACCGCGCAACGCTGCAATGATCGCCGTCGCCGCGAGCAGGACGAGCCCAGCAGTTCCGTAACTCGTGCTCAGGATCGCTGCGTCATGCGCGTGCAGCCAGCTCCCGTTCGATGCCGCAACGACTGCGATGAACAAGCCAAGGATCGCAAATCCCGCGATCTCGATCGTCAAGCGAACCCTGCCTGACCAGGCGGCAACCGCGATCGCGACGCCATATATGACAATCAATGCCGACGCGCCGCCCGTGCTCGCCGCGCCCGCTGTTGCGAGGGCGATCCAGAGGGCTGATTCAACTTCGACAGCCTGCGCATCGGAGGTGGAGCCCCGTACGAACGTACCGGCAAGGGGCGGCAGAACCGCACACGCAAACACAACCACGCTGAGCCAGAACGGCACGCCGAGCGTCAAACTCCAAACGCCGGCAATGGTTACCAGCCCCAGCCAGATAGCGCCGGCCCCCGTCATGACGCGCAGCACGTCAGCAATTTGTCGCTTGAACCATTGGTTTGCATCGCGCATCCTAACCGCGCATCAACGAATACGGCCACAACCTCAGGTGGGTAAGCACATAGCGGGCCGCGGCTGCCAGGGTGGGTAGTCTGAGCGTTTCCGGTGTGAAAGTTTGTCGGGAGGTTCCATTGCATACGCGGACCAAGTTTTGCGCGGTTGCGCTCCTACTTGCAATCGCTGCTCCAACAGCGATCAGTCAGGTGACGACTGAGGCCGCCCCCGCGGGCCGCCTCCTGCCCACCACCGCGGCTACCTACGCGGACTATCAGGCCAGGGTCTCCGACATCATGAGCAAGGAGCTCGGCGGCGCTGCCGATCTCGAAAAGGCGATCGACACATTCGGCGCCCCGAATGTCGGCCAGCTCTCGGCCGGCTGGATCTCCTACTCGGGCATACTCGCTGCGCAGAATCCCGAGTTCGTCAAGGAAGTCCGCAACATCGACAACTACTACGGACGCGAGCGCCTCATGCTCGGCCTTGAGCGCGACCTCGGCTACGCCCGCACGCTGAAGGGCGGCGAGCAGGCGCTGCAGAACGTCCTCGCGGCCAACACCCGCGACACCAGCCGCCTGTCGAGCGCGGGTGCCTTCGTCAAGGAACAGTCCTACAAGCTGCAAAAGGTCGGCTGGGGCAAGGAGCGGGTGAAGAACCCTGACGCCATCCTCAAATCGATGAAGACCTCGACACAGGCATCGAAGCCTATCACCGACGCGGTCTCTAAACTCTTCGCCGGCCCGGACCTCGACGCGATGCTCACCACCATCGCCGTATCGCCGACGACCGCCGACAGCCTCTGGGACAAGTTCTCGGTCATCGCCGTCAACGCGCCGGGCAAGGCTCTCAGCAATGTTTCTCCGGTAGCCGTCGCCGAGCAGGACCTCAAGATCGCGCCGCACTTCAACGGCACGGCCAACCGCATGGTCACGCTCGCTGCTCTCCACGCGATCGACGCCGAAAGGACCAATGGCGAGCAGGTGAAGGCCACCATGTCCGACCCGATGTCGCGCCAGTGCCTCGAAGAAGCGCAGCAGTATCTCTATGGCTGCGTCTCGACCGCCTACACCCGCTACGAGCTGACCTTCTGCCTCGCCCGCCACGGCCTGCGGTTCGAGAACGACAAGGTCCGCTCGATGGGCAGCTGCTTCGCCGAGATCTCGAAGTAGGCTGACATCTACCAAACAAGCAGCCGCCCCGGTCGCAAGACCGGGGCGGTTTGCTTTCGGGAACCGCGAGGCGCATTGACACCGAGGGAGCCAGTTGCTCTCCGCCCCCAAACACGCCATCTCCCAAGCATGACCGTCGCCGCCCAAGCCGCCTTCCTGCGTGAGGACTTTGCCTTTCTCGATGAGTGGGAAGCGCGCTTCACCCATCTCATCGACCTCGGCAAGTCGCTCCCCGCGCTGAAGCCGGACGAGTATTCCGAGGCCAACAAAGTCCGCGGCTGCTCCAGCCAGGTCTGGCTCGTCGCCGAAGACTCTCCCGAGAGCCCCGGTGCGATCCGCTTCCGCGGCGGGTCAGATGCGATGATCGTCGCCGGCCTCGTCGCCATGCTGCTGCACCTGTTCTCCGACCAGCAGCCAGAAGACATCCTCGCCTTCGACGCCCCGGCCTTCATGCGCGAGATCGGCATCGCCGACGCCCTCACGCCGCAACGCTCCAACGGCCTCGCCTCCATGCTCCGGCGCATCCGCGCGCATGCGGGCGAGGCGTAAGGTCTGACGCCGCGAAGCCCGCCCTCGTGGTTCGACGGACGGCGCTTCGCGCCTGCTCGGGTGATCCGAAAGGGCGTGGGGCTTCGTCACTCCTCAACGTCGCTGGGTGGTCGAACGCACGCTTGCGTGGCTTGGCCGATGCCGCCGCCTTGCCACAGACTGGGAGAGAACACTCGAGGGTGCGACGGCCTGGAAAGTCATCGCCAGCATCCGCATGCTCTCATGCCGCGTCGCAAGGCTTGGTTTCAATTGAGGAAGCTTTAATCAGGCAATAAGCCCCTACCTCAACGCCTCCAAAATCGATACCGCGCATCCTCCGCAGACCAGCGTGAAGAACACCTCCAGCAGCGGCACCTTGAACTTCATCGTGTTGCCGCCGACCCAGATCAGCCCGGCCACCGCCGCCGCGACCACCCACGGCCCGATCACATAGCCCAGCGAATACTGCAGCCGCCCGAACGCCGAGTAGTACCCCTCAAACCGGAACAGGTAGGCGATGCCCAGCACCGCCGCCGACATCAGGATGGCAAAGCCGCAGAGAAACCGTTCAAGCGAATCCATCTGTCCATCCCTGCTGCGTGTCGTCTCGCCCGCCTGAAGCCGCCTATGGCCGGCCCTTGGCGAAGTGTTCCGGCGCGGTCGGGATCGTCACCCAGGGATGCATGCTCTGCTCCCACACCGACCTGACCGGGCTCATTGCATGCTCCGCTGTGAACATGCCGATGGCGACGCCGGTCACGCCCTGATTCTTCGATCCGCGGAAATACACGGTCGATCCGCACTCAGGGCAGAAATAGTTCTGGAAGTTTCCACCGAGCGCCGTGTGCCGATCGAATCGCTTGGCCACGCCCCCCACGAACACCTCGCTGTCGGGGTAGTACGCTGCGACACCGAAAGGAGATCCGGTCCGCTGCTGGCAGGCCACGCAATGGCACGCGACAACCGCTGCTGTCGGCGCAGGCACGCGCACCTTGAGTTGGCCGCACTGGCAAGCTGCTTCCATGCCGATTTTCTAGCTTCTGGCCAGGCGTTTGCCTAGCGCGGCGAATCCAAACACCTGAATCTCCCGCGCTTTCTCGGGTGCCCGCCGCCGTCACAAATGCTTCGCAGAACGGGTGATAGAGGCACTTCGTTACCGCGGTTACCGCGGTTACCGCGCGCCGGCCAGAAGGCCGAGGGAGCCCCGTCCGTGCTGATCCAGCTCGCCCGCCGCCTCGTCACAGCGCTGGCCGCCGCTGTTCTTGTTGCCACGCCAGCCTTCCCTCCCCAAGCTTGGGCGCAGGACATCACCGGCGCCGGTGCCACCTTCCCCGCGCCCATCTATTCCAGCTGGGGCGAGGACTACGCGAAAGCCGGCGGCTCGCGCCTCAACTACCAGGCCCTCGGCTCGGGCGCTGGCGTCACGCAGATCATCAACCGCACCGTCGATTTCGGTGCCTCGGATTCCCCCGTCGCGCCCGAGCGGCTGGAGAAGGAACAGCTGCTGCAATTCCCCGCCGTCATTGGCGCCGTGGTGGTGATCGTGAACGTCCCCGGCGTCGACGGCACGAAGATCCGCCTCACCGGTGACCTCCTCGGCGAAATCTATGTCGGCCGCGTCCGTCTCTGGAACGATCCGAAGATCACCATGCTCAACCCGACGTTGAAGCTACCCAGCATCCCCATCTCGCCCGCCTATCGCGCAGATTCGTCCGGCACCACCAGCATCTTCACCAAATACCTCTCCAGCGTCTCGCCCCTTTTCAAGGAGCGTACCGGCGCAGGCAACTCCGTCGCCTGGCGTACCGGCCTGGGCGCACCCGGCAATGCAGGCGTCGCCGCCGCGGTGAAGAACATCAAGGGCGGCATCGGCTATGTCGAATTCGCCTACGCCGCCGAGAACGGCATGCAGGCGCTTCAGCTCGCCAACGGCTTCGGCAAGTTCGTGACGCCCACCGTCCCCGGCTTCCTCGAAGCCGCCGAGCAGGCCGACTGGGACAACGCCAGGAACATGGCCGCCACCATGCTGAACATGCCCGGCGACAATTCCTGGCCCATCGTCTCGGCCACCTACATCCTCGTGCCGCGCAATCCGAAGGACCCGGCGCGCACCCGGAGCGTGCTCAAATACGTCGACTGGGCCTTCCGCAATGGCGCGCCAACCGCCGACCGCCTCCACTACATCATGCTGCCCACCGCCGTGCAGGATCGCGTCCGCGCGCAATGGGCCACACTCGCTTCCGCCGGCAAGCCGCTCTGGCCTCCCACCTAGGACTGGAAACCGAGGTCCACATGAACACCCCCGCCACACCGGCGATCGGCACCCGCAAGATCCACCCCGCCGACACCACCTTCCGCCTCAGCCTCCATGCTGCAGGTGCCATCGTGGTAATCGTGCTGCTCTCGATCCTCACCATCATGTTCATCGGCGGCAAGCTCGCCTTCGACACATTCGGCCTCGGCTTCATCTGGGGCACGGAGTGGAACCCCGTCACGCAGGTCTACGGCGCGCTTCCCGCCATCACCGGCACGCTTGTCACCGCCATCCTCGCGCTTTGTATCGCCTGGCCCATCGGTTTCGGCATCGCCTTCTTCCTCACCGAGACCTGCCCCGAAAAACTCCGCACGCCCCTTGGCGTCGCGATCGAACTGCTCGCAGCCGTTCCCTCCATCGTCTACGGCATGTGGGGCTTCTTCGTGCTCGCCCCGTTCATGTCGGAATACGTCCAGCCCTGGCTCACAAACACCTTCCTCTGGATCCCGCCCATCGGCGACAGCTTCTTCTGGTTCACCGCGCCCCCCATCGGCGTCGGCATGCTGACGGCAGCCTTGATCCTCGCCGTCATGATCCTGCCCTTCATCGCCGCAACCACGCGCGACGTGCTGCTCTCCACGCCGCAGCTGTTGAAGGATGGTGCCTACGCCATGGGCGCAACCCGCTGGGAAGCGCTCACCGGAGTCGTGATCCCTGCCGTGCGCGGCTCGCTCTTCGGCGCTGTCTTCCTCGGCCTCGGCCGCGCGTTAGGTGAGACGATGGCCGTCGTCTTCGTCATCGGGAACGCCATCCGCATGCCCGACAGTCTCATGGCCCCCTCCGCCACCATCGCCTCCGTCGTCGCCAACAACTTCCCCGAAGCCGAGCCCGGCACGCTCGACCTCGCCGTCCTGCTCGCCCTCGGATTCATCCTGTTCGTTGTCTCCTTCGGCGTCCTCGCCGTCGCCCGCCTCCTCCTCCGTCAGGAGCGCATGTCGTGAAACAGCTCACCGCCGCCACCCGCGCCCGCTACTTCCGCCGCCAGCTGGTCGACCGCATCATGGGCGGCCTCTGCATTGCCGCTGCCGGCGTCGGCCTCATTCTCCTCGCGCTCATCCTCTGGATGCTGTTCTCCAACGGCCTCGCGGGCCTCTCGATCGACACCCTCATCAAGCCGATGTCCCAGCCGGGCTCGGGCGGCGGGCTCGCCAACGCCATCGTCGGCTCGCTCCTTCAGGTCGGCGTCGGCGCGATGATCGGCGCGCCGCTCGGCATGATGGTCGGCGTCTACCTCTCCGAAGTCGGCAAGGAGAGCCGCTTCGCGTCCCTCGTCCGCTTCGTCAACGACATCCTTCTGTCGGCCCCGTCTGTGCTGATCGGCCTCTTTGTCTATCAGATCGCGGTGCTGCCCTTTGGCGGCTTCTCCGGCATCGCCGGCGCGCTCGCCCTTGCACTCATCGCCATGCCCATTGTCGCCCGCACTACGGAAGACATTCTCCGCCTCGTCCCACAGGCCTATCGCGATGGCGCCATCGCGCTCGGCAGCCGCGAGAACGAAGTCGTGCGCAAGGTCGTTCTCCCCGCAGCTTTCGGCGGTATCCTCACAGGGATTCTCCTGGCCGTTGCGCGAATAGCGGGCGAAACTGCGCCGCTGCTGTTCACCTCCCTCGGCAATGACGTCTGGTCGACCGACATGACACAGCCCATGGCAAGTCTGCCGATGGCCATCGTGCGCTATTCCAACACGCCCTATCCCGAATGGGTCTCGCTCGCCTGGACCGGCGCCATGCTGATCACTGTCGGCGTACTTGTCCTCAACATTGCCTCACGCTTCTCCTACGCGGCCGTCGCCGGAAAGCAGGGGAGCTGATACGATCGCCGCCATGACCACCGACACCCAGCCGCCCGCTGCACGCACGCCACGCAGCACGCCCATGGCCGCGCCCACGGTCACAGCGGCGAGCGCGGTAACCGCCCCCACGCGCATCCGCCTCGATCACATCAACGCCTTCTACGGCCAGAAGCAGGCGCTCTTCGACGTCAATCTCGACATCCCCGACAACACCGTCACCGCCTTCATCGGCGCCTCGGGCTGCGGCAAGTCGACCCTGCTGCGCTGCCTTAACCGGATGAACGACACCATCCCCGGCGCGCGCGTCGAAGGCGCGATCCACATGGACGGGACCGACATCAACTCGCCCGAGATCGACCCCGTTCAGGTCCGCACCCGGATCGGCATGGTGTTCCAGAAGCCGAACCCGTTCCCGATGTCGATCTACGACAATATCGCCTACGGCCCCCGCGCCCACAAACTTTTCAAGTCGAAGGCCGCACTCGACGAACTCGTCGAGAAATCCCTGCGCCGCGCCGCGCTCTGGGAAGAAGTGAAGGACCGCCTCAACAAGTCCGGCCTCGGCCTGTCCGGCGGCCAGCAGCAGCGCCTCGTCATCGCACGTACGCTCGCCGTCTCGCCCGCCGTAATCCTGATGGACGAACCCTGCTCCGCCCTCGACCCCGTCGCCACCGCCCACATCGAGGCGCTGATCGACCAGCTGCGCCAGCACACCTGCATCGTCATCGTCACTCACTCGATGGCGCAAGCCGCCCGCGTCTCTCAACGCACCGCCTTCTTCAACATGGGCAAGCTGATCGAGTCCGGCGCCACCGACCAGATCTTCACCATGCCGAAGCTCGACCAGACCCAGGACTACATTACCGGCCGCTTCGGCTGATCGCGCCGCTATCGGCGCTTCGCGCTGCCCCAGCTCCGACACCATGAGCGTCACCGGCGACCCCGCTGCGACGCCGGTTGCGAAGCCCTGCAGTTACCTTGCCCCCGACACATCCGGAGTTGACACCGGTCAAACGGCAATCGAGGCCGCGGGCTAGGATGGCGCTCCAGGCAGGAGGAACGCTCCGTGAGCTACCGCAACATTCTCGTTCTCGTTGACGAAACAGCGACGTCGGCCACACGCATCGCCGCCGCGGCTGGCCTCGCCGCGCGCTTCGGTGCCTCTCTCACTGGCATGTTCCTCAAGTCCGGACAGATACCCGCCTTCATTGTCGGCGACGCTTTCACCGCCGTCACGACCGTGGAAGCCTATGTCGAGGAGCGGGATGAGACCATCGCCCTCGCAAGCGCCAAGGCGCGCAAGGCCTTTGAAAGCGCAGCCATTGGGGCCGACATTCGCCACGAGTGGATCGAGGTCGATGGCGATGACGAACAGGCCGTTCTTGCTGCTGTGCGGCGGTTCGACCTTACCGTCTTCCCTCACGAGGCCACGCCCAGTTTCGGCACGCACGCTGTCAGCGCCGCGACCATAGGGATCGGCTCAGGTGCCCCGCTCCTGATCCTTCCCGAGCGTGGCTTTCCCATACCGTTCGGTGCAAAGGTTCTCGTGGCCTGGAAGGAGTCCCGGGAATCCGCCCGCGCCGTTCGCGACGCCATGCCCTTCCTGTCGGCCGCCAGCGAAGTCCACTTCCTCTGCGTCGCACCCGACGCCGAACCGCATTTCGACAATCTGCAGCGGCAGAACCTCGCCATTCATGGCTGCGCCAACATCCACATGCATGTCGACAGCAATACCGACCAGCCCGTCGCAAATGCGATCCAGCGCCATGCCGGCAGGGTGGGGGCAGACATCGTGGTTCTTGGCCTCTACGGACATTCGCGCATGCGGCAACTGCTGCTGGGCGGCGTTAGTCGCGACATGCTTGGGTCCATTCATCTGCCGCTTCTGGTGTCCCACTAATGCTTGACGGCCCGCGCCCCCCGGCGGCAGATGCCGCTCTCACCGGGAACGCCCGCCACCAAGGAACCAGCCCAATGCCGCAGAAGGAAATGCGCATTATCCCGAAGCCGCCGGCCGACGCCATCGTGCTCGAGCCCGACGCCGGCACGCTCGCGCTGGAAGGCAAGGGCGGCGACACCTATCGCTGTGGCGCCTGCAAGACCCGGCTGATGGACAATGTGAGCCACATGGACGTCTTCCACGGCGCGCCCTTTGACGCGATCAAGTGCCCGAAATGCGGCAAGTTCAACGGCCTGCCGGAAGACGACCACCACCATCATTGATGGTCGGCGGGGATTTCACCGGGGCCAGGTTCCAGTCCCGATTCCGGTCTGTTCCCGCTCCGATTCCTGCGCGTTTCCGCGTTCTGTGGATAAGCCCGGCGTGTGGATAACTCAGGCCGGCACGAATTCCCGATCCCGCCGCAGCGAAAGATCGACCCGGTGAGCCGCCCTGTCGGGATCAACGACGGCTTCCGCAGGCAGGTAACGGTCATGGCAAAGCACCAGGTCTGCCTCCACCCCGTTCGACGACAACGGCAGACGCAGCCAATAGTGGATCGACCCGTCAGCCAGCCGCGTCGCCCCTGACACCGGCGTCTCACGCAGCAGCGAGCGTGTCGCCAGTTCGGCCCACATCGCCCCGCCGCGGCAGGCGTCGATCTGATCCGCCGTCTTGCCGCGCGCCTCACAGCCGAACACCGTCTGGAGGCCCGTGCCGGCGAGACGGAAACGGAACTGCCCGCCATCCTCGCAGCTCAGGATCGACACATAGGCCAGTTCGCGATTGATCGCGGAGATATCGATATCTTCGCACGTGATGAAATTGCGCCCGCGCAAGCGTTTGCGCCAGGACTCAAGCACCTTCGTCTGCCCGGCGGGGGCAGCAGCAACATGATCAAACGACATTCTCAGCCCCTGGAATCCAATACGGAACGGACCGAAATCCGGCATCCGCAAAGACTTCTGTTGTTGAACAGGATCCGTCAGGCCAGCCCGACCTCCGGATCTTTTACTGAGGGAGCCGCCTCCCGCACACACGCGCAACTCGAAGCGGCCCAGTGATTCGCACCACTGCCCACTAGGGTGATTCGGTTCGCTGACTCAGGCAAGGCCCTGCGCGAACCAATTCTTCACATGCATCAACAAAGTCCAAACAGTGTGTCTTGTTACGGACACGACCCGGATGCTTGCGAACTGGAGTCATTCAAGTAAGCGACGGCGCGTGCTACTTCTTCATCAGCCCAAGGCCCATCTTGCGGGCAAGGTCTGAGCGTTGCTTCGCATAGGCAGGCGCCACCATAGGATAGTCGGCCGTCAGCCCCCACTTCTCGCGATACTCCTCCGGCGACATGTCATAGCGGGTCCGCAGGTGGCGCTTCAGCGACTTGAACTTCTTGCCGTCCTCCAGACAGACGATGTGATCGTCGGTCACCGACTTGCGCACCGGTACAGCCGGCTTGAGTTCCGCCCGCAGTTCAGCGGGCGGGGCGCCCTGGATCTCGGCGAGCGCCGCATGCACCCGCTCGATCAACCGGGGCAACTCGACGACTGGAACGGGATTGTGCGCCACATAGGCGGAGACAATATCCGACGTGAGTTCGATAAGACTAGAGCGGGCGCGTGCTTCCGTATCCATCTGCAACGTTGCTTCCCGACAGGTTGAATCGCTCTGCTCAACGCCATTACTGTCCGGATACTCTGTGAGTTCACGAAGTCTGTAAATGGCAGCCTGAACAGATACGCATTATTGTGAGAACTTACGGCGCGACTGCTAGGCGAACAGGGAAATCACCAAAACAACGCCCAGTATTGCAAGGCCCAGGACAGCGGTTGCGCTTAACGGAACCTTGGCCGCAACCCATCCCTGCGGCCCGAAGACCTCCCGGGCTGCCAGCTGCACCCACCCGCCAACTGCCCCGACAGCTCCCCATACGGCTTGCCCCGCCTTCCTCGCTGGCTTGCCGACAGCGCGCGCCATCACCGGCCAGCCCCGACGCCACAGCCACTCGACATCAATGATCAGCCCCGGCTGCTCCGCCGGATACAGCTGCCACCACTGCAGCAGCATGAAAGCCAGCGCCGCGAACACCAGAAGCTGCAACTGCTGGAGCACATGGCCCACAGTCCAGAGCTCAGTGGCGAGATAGTCCATTGCCACGTCCTGATACGGCAGAAACTGGTAAAGCCAGGCCGGCGCCACGCCGACCAGAATACACAATGCCGCCGCCGCACCCATCCCGAGCAGCATGTTGAATGGCGCCTCCTGCGGTCGCTTGCCGCTGTCATGGCTGAAGAAGGCGAAGTACGGGATCTTGATCCCCGAATGCTCAAGCACGCCGGCCGACGCGAAGAGCAGCGCGATCCACACGACGAACAGCGCCGGGTCAGCATGGCTCGCCGACATCACCATCTACTTCGCGACGAAGCCAGAGAACAAC
>Ga0163144_10021037_pt1 | contig 12997 bp, 10 predicted proteins | sample OliLak19BULKMAT1_FD_123175 | JGI IMG/M metagenome (GOLD analysis project Ga0163144, IMG submission 123175) | Freshwater microbial mat bacterial communities from Lake Vanda, McMurdo Dry Valleys, Antarctica - Oligotrophic Lake LV.19.BULKMAT1 | ecosystem: Environmental > Aquatic > Freshwater >...
AAGATAGACGAGGTGATCTTAGAGGAATTTAAGGGCACCGGCAAGACGGAGCTGCACCTTGATAGCAAGCTTATGGACAAGCGCATCTACCCGTGCATCGATATCGCCAGCAGTGGCACGCGGCGCGAAGAACTGCTGCTGGACAAGAAGGAGCTCGAGCTGGTCTACCGGCTGCGCAAGGTGCTCAGCGACATGAACGTCGTCGAGGCCATGGAGCTGATCAAGGCCCGGCTGGGCAAGCAGAAGACCAACGCGGAGTTCCTCATGCAGATGGCGATGGGCTAATCTCGTTTGCTCGCTCGATCACTTGCTCGCTCGATCACTTGATCGCTTGATCGCTTGATCACTTGTGCTTGGTTCAAGAGTTGCCGATAGCTGCGCAATCGCAGGGAGCCTCCTGGAGAGCGTGGCATTGTCAAGCAGTCGGGCGCGATGGAGCGACACTACGTTTTCGCTTGGCCAGAATCGCCATCGACACCAAGCCAACCGGCAGCGCGATGACCAACTCCGCGGCTCGGTTGAGCAGACCCGCCGCGAGGCCCAGGGCCAGCAGGGGTGTGACGTCGTTGGGGGCGTCGGATCCGCTGCTGAGGGCCAGTGCGCCAAGCGTGAGGCCGCAGACCCACTCGCTGAGGCCGATCTGGATTGGCAGGAGACTCGCGGCTTGAGTGGCCGCGGCGATCGCGAGCACGAACATTGCTGGCTGCGGAGCGCCCAGGATGCTGAACGCAAGCGCGAAGCGCATGCTCCAGACACCGATATCACCCAGGCGCAAGATGGTCGCGATGAGGATTGGGCCGCTGGCGGTGCCCTCTGGCCCGCGTGGGGTGCTGAGCGACTGGAGCCAGGCCATGAGCGCCGGGAGGACCAGGAGCACGCTGGCGAAGAAAACGCCCATCGACTTGCCCCCGCCGAACTCTGAGAGCGCGAAGCCCAGGCATCCCATCCAGGCGATGAAGATGAAGACCGACGCCCCGCCGCACGCGAGCGTGGTGAGCATGACGCGGACGGAGTCGCGAACCGGGATCTGGTGGACGAGTTTGTGATACGCGACGCGCCCAAAGAGCCCCGGCTTGAGCGGGAGATAGTTCAAGAGCCACGCGGCCCCGACGAGCAGGTGCATGTCCGAAGCGGGCACACGCCCGTAGCGGCGAGTCAGCGTCAGGAGCACGCCGGAGGTGAGCAGCCAGTTGATGATCGGCAACAGCAGGAGCGCGCCGATCTGCACTCGCGAAGCGCGCGATGCGGCGCGGCCCGCGGCTTCGAGCGCGCCAGAGTTCTGCCAGATCACGTATCCAGCCGCGATCAGCAGTAGCAGGCCGATGACGTACGACCCGACGCGGATGCTCGAGTTTCGCCAGCGGCGCGACGACGTTTCATCGCTCAATCTGCCGGACTCGGCGGCGCGATCGGCTTCGCCCGGCGCTGGTGCGAGCGGTTCAATGTTCTGCGGCGTGTCTTCGGGCGAGCTCACTTGGCGGGCGGCTCAATGGGTGCGTCGATGCGAACGCCCGACATCGTCGCGAAGCACCTGGCCCCGGTCGCCAGACGCTGCGCATGCAGGCGGGCGACCGTGGCGACCGGCGAGTCGGCGTTTCCTTCTGCAAGCGCCTTGAGCCATGGGTCGCCAGCGTCGGCGCAGCGCGTGATGATCTTGGCCATGACGACGCCGGGGTCTGCGTCGCTGATCGCCTTCACGCCCTTGGAAAACGTGTTCGTGACAGTGGTGCTGGGCGTGCGCAGCAGCATGAACGCGCGCCCGATCGCGCCCTCTTTCTCGTAGCGCTCAAGCAGGGCCTTGACGACGTCTTCGGCTTCGGTTACGCGCATCCCGCGTTCGAGGCCGACGGTGCGGAGGCGGACCTGGGCCGAGGCGATGGCGTGGGCGAAGGCGGGGCCGGTGTCTTCGCGGATGGCGCGCGCGAGGTCCGGTGCGGTGGCGTTGAGCTGACGGAGCGTGGGGCGCGTGAGCTGGCCAGCCTCGATGGCCAGGGCGTGCGGCCCGTGGGACATGATGTCCCTGACCATCTGGAAGTCCTGGAGCAGTCGCCAGCGAATGCGGACAGACTCGCCCGAGAGATTCTCGATCAGCCAGCCGCCATAGCCCGGGTCGGCCCAGATCGTGAACGTGACGTCCTCGCGCGGCATGATGCGCAGGCGGCGATCGGCGGTGATGACCTCGGGCACGCCGCGCTCGCTCGCGGAGCCGACCTGCACGTTGGGGGCCAGGAGGAAGCGGGAGAAGATCGGCCCGTCTGGCGCGAGGCGCATCGGCGCGGGCGCGAGGTTGCGAATGCGGATGGTGAGGCGCGCGGTGTCAAGCGAGCCCGCGGCGGGCGCCGCGAGGTCCGCCGTCACACCCATGTACGACCGCGGATTGGTGATCATCAGATCGATCCACGAAGGCACGCCCGCGGCTATGGCTTCCAGCCGCTCGCCCACGGCGCTGGGTGGGATCGCCTTGCCCGCCAGCGTCTGAGCCCATGATCGCGCCATCGCGCCGGCGTAGGTTCCCGATGCGCCGCGCCACACTGCGGACCAGCGCTCCAGAGCGCGGGTGTTGTCGCCCTTGAGCTTGCTCACCAGGCCAAGGCCCAGCTGCCCCAGCGCGTCGCCCGGGTCAAGCGTGTTGAACGCAGCGACGGCGCCATCGAGGTCGTTCGAGCGGAGTTTGATCCACCCGCCCAGAAGTGTGCGGGTCGCGGCGGAGAGCGACGCATCGGCGCTGGTCGTGACCGCTTCATACCGTTTCTTCGCTTCGTCGGTGTTCTCGCCTGAGATCAGGAGCATCAGCGGTAGATCCAAGCGCCAGATCACGCGCAGCTCTTCGGCGCGTTCCTTGGTCATGCGGCGCGGGAGCGTCGTCGGGTCGGCGATGTAGCCCTCGAGGGCATTGACGGACTTGATCATGTCGGTCGCGGACGCAGCGAGGGTGTCCTTATCCTCTGCCGCGGCGGCCGCGAGAAGGCGGACGCGTTCAGAGTCCAGATCGAGGCGAACGGTGTCAGGATCGGGGATGCCCTCCAGCGAGCCCTTGGCGTCGGTGATCTGGCGTCTCACGGAGGCCAGGTCGCGCCGGGTATCGCTGATGGTCTTGTTCATCTCGGACACGGCGCTGGGCGCACCGCTGAGGGCCCAGAGCGTAACGGAACGCTCGTTGGAAACTTCGAGCGACAGGCCGCCGACGCTGTCATCAAGGCTCATGGTGTTGGCGTAGAAGCGATCGGCTTGCTTCGCTGCGCCAACAGACGCGAGGAAGCGGGCGATCTCCAGGTGCGTGTTGCGATCCAGCGGATCGGCCATGAGCAGGTTGATCAACAGCTCGAGCCGCCCGGCGTCGTCTTGCACGCGATCGCTGAAGAACGCGTAAGCCAGAGCCGCGGCGTCCTTGTTGGTCGGGTCCAGTTGCGTCGCTTGTGTGAGGCGGGTGATGAAGGCCTCGGAGTCGCCACGCTCGCGATGCAGCAGCGCAGCGTCGAGTGCGAGGCGGCTGCGGACGGAGGGATCGAGCGATTTGCCACGCTCGCCAAGGAAGCTGGAATACGCCGCGGTGCGGGCAGGGAGGTCCTGCATCGCGTTGATGCGGGAGGAGATGAGCGAGAGCTGCGCGACGGTGTCGCTCGGTTCGAGGCTGACCAGCGTGCGAAGAAGTTCTTGAGACGCGAGCCCGTCGCTTGCGGGTTCGGAGGCGTCGAGCGCCAGGCGGACGTATTCCGGATCGCTCGGACGCAAAGCCGCGGCTTGGCGCAACAGGGCCAGCGCGATGCGATAGTCCTCAGCAGTGGGCGCGCTGATGATCCGAAGGTCGGTGAGGGCGACGCGCACGAAAGCCTGGGCGGTGAGTTCTTCGAGGGCGGGCGCGGTCATCGGGCCGAGCGGGCGAGAGTTGGACTCAGCGGGCGGGGTGGTTGGCGCAAGAGTCGTCGTGGCGGGCGTCGCAGCCGGTGTTGCAGCCGGGGTCGCAGGGGCCGCGGGCGTGCGCGGCGCTGACGGCGATGACGGCGTGGGCGTGGGCGTGGGCGTGCGCGTGGGCGCGAGGGTATTTGGCGCGGGGGTGTTTGGTGGCGCGGGGGCGGGAGATTGCGCGAGGGCCAGCGGCGCGCGGCCCGCGGCGCTCAGAGCGAGGGCCAGCGCGAGGCTCCCCCGGATGAAGTTCACGTTTCGAGCGGCACCGTTCATGGCGTCCATAAGCCTCCACCCAGCATTGCAAGAATGATCACACCCGCGCACATCGCGAGCCCTGCGAGCCCCTGCACCGTCCACGATATCCACGGGTTTGCCCTCGGGAAGAGACGGTCAGCGACGAGAGCCGCGAACACCAGCTCGCCGATGGCCAGAGACATCAACCCGCCGACGATGCAAGCCGTCCGAGAATCTGGGAACCGTACCGACCACTCGACTGCGGCCCAGACGCCCCCTATGCCCATCACCAGCGCCCAGCTCGTGGCCAGAACTACTCGGACGATCAGGCGATGGTTCGCCCGCAAAGGCTTGGTGGCGACAGAACTCATGCGTTTGAGTGTACCGTCACGAGGCGTTGCAGGTCGGGCCTGGGCACTGCGCGACATCTAGAGGATCGTGACGGATGGCGCACCTTCGGCAAAGCGGAAGGCCGGGAACGTCGATGTTCCGGAAACACGCCTGGTCGAGCCGAAACCCGCGCCACGCCCGCGGCGTGTGAAGCGGTTTGCACGTTGCGTTCGGAACGTTCGAGGATGTTGGTGCGTATCTGAGAGTGACCCCGGTAATGCATACGCCGCGCCGCCAGCGCGGGGGAGACCGCCCGAATGGTCAATCGAATCGAGCAGGATCAACGGCGCTTCCGCCAGATCGTTCGCGGCAAGATCCGCAAGGACCTCCGGCGCTTTATCGCGCGAGGCGAGCTGATCGCCCGAGAGGGCAAGAACATCGTCTCGGTGCCGGTTCACGACATCGACCTGCCGACGTTTCGCTATGGCGACAACTCAGGCGGCGTCGGCATGGGCCCGGGCGAAGACGGCCAGCCCGCCGGGCAGGGCAAGGGCAACGGTCAAGGGGGCGAGCAGGCGGGGCAGCACATCCTTGAGGTGAACGTCTCGCTGGATGAGCTCGCGGATCTGCTGGGTGAAGAGCTGGCGCTGCCGCGGATCAAGCCTCGGGGCAGGCACACCGTGACCACGAAGAAGGACAAGTACTCGGGCGTGCGCCCGATCGGCCCCGCGAGCTTGCGTCACTTCAAGCGGACGTACAAGGAAGCGCTCAAGCGCCAGATCGGCCTGGGGATGTACGACCCGGAGAACCCGATCATCGTGCCAATAAAGGACGACCTGCGGTTTCGCTCGTGGGTCGAGGTGAAGAAGCCGCAGAGCAACGCGGCCGTCGTCTACATGATGGACGTGTCCGGCTCGATGGGCCAGGAGCAGAAGGAACTTGTCCGGCTGCACGCGTTCTGGATCGACACCTGGCTGCGGCGAAATTATCAAGGGATCGAGAGCCGCTACATCGTGCATGATGTCAGCGCGCAAGAGGTCAATCGCGCCACGTTCTTCTCTATGCGAGAAGACGGCGGCACACGCATCAGCTCCGCCCTGACGGCGTGTCAGAAGCTCCTTGACGAGCATTATGACCCGTCGGACTGGAACATCTACGTCTTCCACTTTTCCGATGGCGACAACTCGTCGGACAGCGACAACCGGCTGTGCTGCGACATGCTCACGCAGCGATTGCTGCCGGTGGTCAACCTCTTTGGCTATTGCCAGGTGAAGTCGGCGTACGGTTCCGGCCAGTTCCTGAACGTGCTGCGCGAGGCGTTCCCGGAGAAGCCTGACGCGTCGGACGACGACCCCAGCGCGCGGGTGATCGCGACGCGCGTGAACGAGCGCGAAGACATCCTCGAATCGCTGCGCCACTTTTTCAAGGCCGGACGGTGAGCCCGGGAAAGTCGCGAGTCGCGACTCGCGTCCTCCCCCAGCGATTCGCGACCTGATTCCGCGACTTACACTCCCCAGCGTGGTCCTGCTCCCGTTGTATGCGTTGCTTGTCTGGTTCTTCTGCCTGCGTTTCCGACGCCGGTGGATCGGCTTCGTCTGCGCGATCGCGGGCGCGTCCTCCGTTTTGCTGGTAATTCCGGTCGCGGGTCGGCTGCTTCGGCTTATTGGCAGCGACGAGGAGCCGCGGGTGCTCTCGCTGTTGATCTACGGCGAGGCAATGATCGTGCTGGTTGTGGGGCTCTACGTCGCGATGTTGCCCAGGCGCGACCGCTCCAATCGCTGCCCGTACTGCGAGTATGACCTCTCGGGCCACAGCGCCGAGCAGCCGCCACTTTGCCCCGAGTGCGGCGTGCCGTTCGACGGTTACTCCTCAAAGCGGAAGCGCTACGTCAGCGCCCAAGAAGTTCGCGAGGCCCTCGCGGCTCGTCAGGAGGCGATCCGCTGCGAGTTCAGCGACCCGGAGCGAGCCGCGGAGATTACGCGCCGGATCTCGTCGATCATCAGTCGTGACAACGCAGCGACCAAGGGCGACGCAAGTTCCGGCACCGATATCAAGGCCGATGGCGACGGCGTGAAGCCTTCACAATAGTTTGCTGAAAAGTGCCGCCCGCCCAAGGGCCTTCCCCTGTTCACCTGCTCCCCCCGGCCCATACCCTCTCCGCTCCACGCCCGCCCTGGTGCGGACCCCGCCCCGCCCGGGCGCAGCATTTGCCCCACGAATGCACAAATCTGCCAGAAACGCTACACTCAAGTTGCGAGGTGACTGGTGCCCGTTGGAACGGACACCGCCTCCATTCACCCGTCCGCGCACCCTCGATCGGCGGCGTCACTCAAGGAGCTTCTCAATGGCCGGCAACTTCAACAAAGTCATTCTCATGGGCCGCCTCACCCGCGATCCCGAAGTCCGATTTACCGGCAACAACATGGCCATCGCCAAGATCGGCCTGGCCATGACGCGCCGCTGGAAGGGCGCCGACGGGCAGATCAAGGAAGAGCCGATCTTTGTGGATTGCGACGCCTTCGGCAAGACCGCCGAGGCCATGGGCAAGTATCTCTCCAAGGGACGCCCGGTCTTCATCGAGGGCCACCTCCGGCTTGACCAGTGGCAGGACAAAACCAGCGGCGAGAACCGCTCAAAGCTCAAGGTCGTCATCGACACGTTCCAGTTCGTCGACTCCAAGCAGAACGCTAGCGCCGGTGGCAACGCGGGCGGCGGCGATGACATGGGCGGTGGTGGCGGTGGCAGTGGCAGTGGCGGCGGCGGAGACGGGGGGGGTGGGGGGGGTGGGTATGACGAGGGGGATCAGTCGCCGCCGCCTGCTCAGCAGCAGCGCCCGCCGAGCGGGAGCGCTCGGGTGGTGACTCGCAACCCCGCGCCGCAGCCGCAGGAAGTGAACGAGGACGACATCCCGTTCTAAAGCGCGATCGCCGCGGCGCAGGCGGCGCGACGCACTACCATCGCTCGTGGCGTTTCTCCTTGAGATTATCCGACTCGGCCTCTCAAACATCCGGCGCCACGCGCTGCGCTCGCTGTTGACTGCGCTCGGGATCATCTTCGGCGTCGCGGCGGTCATCACCAACTCCGCCATCGGCGAGGGATCAAAGCGCCAAGCGCTGGCGCAGATCGAGGCGCTGGGTGCCAAGAACATCATCATCCGCTCAACCAAGCCGCCGGAGACGGCGCAGGGCAGCGGGCAGCGCCGCTCATGGACGACGCGCTACGGGCTGCTGCGCTCCGACCTTGACGTGCTGCGACTAGAGTTCCCGCAAGCCGACGCGATCGTTCCGCTAAAGGCTGTCGGCGGCCAGATCGTGCGTGAAAACTTGCGACAAACCAGCCAAGCCTTCGGCACCACGCCGGACCTGGCCCGGGCCGCGAACCTTCGCGTCATGCGCGGGCGCTACCTGTCGCAGGAGGACCTCGACGAACGCGCCCTGGTCTGCGTGATCGGAGCCGATGTTGCGAAGTCCATGTTCCCGTTTGCCGACCCAATGGGCGACACCATCGGCGTGGACTCCAAGCGCCTCAAGGTCGTCGGCATTCTCGCGCCGGTCGGGCTCTCCGGCGGCGCGGGGGTGCTGCTGGTCGGTCGTGACCTGAACATGGACATCCACCTGCCCATCACCACCGCCGGCGAGGTCTTCGGCGACACGGTGTTTCGCGCCACCTCCGGCAGCATGAGCAGCGAGAACGTCCAGATCTCCGAGATCTACATCGTCGCCCCCGATCGCGACAAGGTGCTGGAGTTCTCGAACCTCGTGACGCGCGTGATCGAAGCGCGGCGCCCGAACATGACGGATCTGAAGATCATCGTCCCCTATGAGCTGCTGGAGAGCGCACGCAAGACCGCGCTGACCTGGAACCTCGTGCTGACGTTCATCGCGGGCATCTCGCTGCTTGTCGGCGGCATCGGCATCATGAACATCATGCTCGCCAGCGTGACCGAGCGCACCCGCGAGATCGGCATCCGGCGCGCGCTCGGCGCTACTCGTCGTCACATCGTCTGGCAGTTCCTGGTGGAAACCGGCGTGCTCTCGGCGGTCGGAGGCCTTGCGGGCGTCGCGACCGGTGTGATGCTCTCGCTGACGCTCGGGTACATCGTGCCGCGTTTGCACGAGCTGCCGCTGATCGGCTCGTCCTTCAACGCTGAGCAGCCGTTGCCGACATCGCTCACGATGGGCTCGATCATCGTCGCGTTCGTGGTGGCGACGCTGACCGGGCTGCTCTTCGGGCTCTACCCGGCGGTGCGCGCGTCGCGCCAGGACCCGATCGTGGCCCTTCGCCATGATTGACCGCCGCTGAGGCTCATCATCAACCCGTCAAGCTCTGACCAGGGGCCGCGCGCTCGCGCCGGCGGCGCATAAAACCTGGCAGCTCGCGTGCCCATGACCGCCTCCGATGTCGCTTCAACGCCAGAACTGTCATTCACGCATTCACCGACGAGCGCCGCCCGACCCCGGGCGCGAGTTGTTGGGCATGGTGATCTCTGCACGCGCCGGGCGATTGGCGAACCGCTCCGCCGCTTCGGGGCTCATGAAGACCAGCGGCGGGCGATCGCGACCCGGAGCCGCGGCTGATGGCGCGGATTCGGCGCCGGGGCCGGAGCCCGCGACACCGCCGACACCGCCACCACCACCGCCGCCGCCACCACCTCCACCACCGCCGCCGCCGCCAAGCCCACCACCACCGCCGCCACTTCCTCCGCCTCCGCCACCGCCAAATCCGCCACCACCGCCACCACCACCGCCGGTGGCGGCGATCTCAATATCGGACTGCACTGGCACAGGCGCTGCCGTCGCGCGGGCCACCACCATCGGCTCATCGGACAAAGTCGGCAACACAGTCACCGGCACCACGACCGCTGGCGGCGGCGGGAGCGCGGGTGGCGGGGGCGGGGGAGGCGGCGGGGGCACGTTCGGGTCCGGCGGCGGGGCAGGCGGCGCGACCACCACGGCATCGCTGGTGTTCACGCCCGACAGCGTGAAGCCCACGTCAAAGTTCGTCCGCGCCAGCGCGGGGGCCAAGTAGAGTTCCGCAGGGATCACATTGGGCCCGAGATCAGACGATGTGAAGCTCGGGCGATTGGGAATGCCCCAGCCGTCGATGATGGTGAAGCCGCTGGCAGCAACGCGCTCGAACATGCGGACCACGTCCACCTCGTTCAGGCCCGGGAAATGCTGATAGATCGGGCAGGCCCACGATTCATGACCCGGCACAATAAAGTGCGCCAGGTAGTCGGGGCTTTGAACGTCCTTGGCCCAGTACCACGACGCCGCAAGCGTGTGCGCAAAGTCAGCGCCGGAGATCTCGGTGATGAACTTCACGTTGGGGTGGCGTTGGTGCATCGCGTAGAGCATGCGATACTGCATGGCCGGGGATCCTTCAACATACGCGTCAAGGCCGATGCTCATGGCACCCATCGCCACCGCGCGATCAAGCTCGCGCATCATGAACTCGCGATGCACCCGGTTGTCCGGGTCGATCAGTGGGGACTCTTCCCACGTGCAGTTCCAGTAGGGCATGTAGCGTGCCGAGTTTCCCCACCACAATCCGAAGATGCGACCGTTCGCTGCGAGGCGGCGCAGTTCCGGCAGCGTTGCCGCCAGCGCCGGGACGTCATCAACGCCCGTCGCGAAGATCGCCGGATAGTTGAGCAGCGGGTACGACGAGAAGAGGCCGGTGATTGCCCAGAGCATGGACTCGTCGTAGTTGTGGAGGTTCATCCATTCGAGGGTCCGGTCAACGTAGCGTCCGACGCCCTGCGGGTGGTCCCAGTAGGCCATGCCGCGCGGATTCGCGGAGTTGATCCAGGCGGTGTTTGACCAGGCGCTGCCGCGAACGGGCTTGCGCCGGGCCTGATACTGCACGCCGCCGAAGGTCTGGCGGAAGTGGTCGCGGTAGGGGATGAGGGTCCGGAGCCAGTGCTGGTTCTGGCGGGCCACGCGCACGCTCATCCGATAGGTGCGGGTGGTGTTGGCGGGGACCATTGACCGCAGATCAACGCGGACGAAGTAGCCTCCTTGGGGAAAGGCGTCCGTCGGTTTCGTCGCAACCAAGTCCATCGTCACCGAGTGGTTGTACCCGATGACGTCATAGATCATCGAGACCCCGACGGTGTGCGTCGCGTCCGAGAAAACCATGACGGGGCTGTACGCGTCGCCGGGGTAATCAACCTGGGTAACGCCGAGCGCCAGCGCGCCCAGCCACTGCGTTGGATAAGGGAACTGGAACTTCGTGGACCCATGCCGGAAGTCCCAGGCGTCGATATCGCGGAAGGGGAGGCGCGTGACCTGAAGCTGGGGCGGGGCCTTGGGCGAGTCGGTCGTGTTGCGAACCGTCAGGACCACATCGGCACCGTCGGGCTTGGGTTCGACGTGGACCTCGCCACTGCACTCGCCGCCGCGCAGAAGCGTCATGTGGTCATTGGTCACGATCTCTCGCCCGGTGACCGCGTCGCGGATCGAGAGCCTGTTGTTGTCGAACTTGACGCGATAACTCTCCGCCGTCATCGTCGTCGCCAGCGACGTGGGCGTGATCGACTGCGCGCTGGCCAGACCGCCGGCCGATCCAAACAGCAGCGCGGCCGCGACAAGCGAGTTCGCCAGGAGGCGACGCCGAGAACCAGTGCGGAAAGTTGAGTGCAAGTTCATACCTTGAATGTCGGATCGCCCACCGCCCGCGGCGACTCGATTGAGGGATCGCCGTCGCGGAGTTGCGCGACGCTGCCATCTGAGCAACGCGTGCGGCGTGGGGAACTGGGGCGGCGCGAGGAAACACTGGGGTTCTGCGCCGCCTGCGCGGGGCAACGAGGACGGACTCGGTGCCAATGGCTTTCGGACCGCGCACTGCGGACGTTCCGTTGCGTTCACTCCCACTTCGTCGAACGGCACGAAGAACAACGCCCGAACTGGTCCTCACATCTAGAGGGCGAGGTAGCCAGACAACGATATCGATAAAACCCCGCTCCAAGTGAGCAAATGTTCATTGTTCGCACACTCATTTGAACTCTCTCCGCAAGATCATCGGTTTGCACACATCAGCAGGGGCGCAACCAGCCCCTTCGAACGCACACCTCGATTCCTTGAAAGGAACAGCTCATGAACACTTCCGCCGCCTCAGCCACCCAAGCCTCCGACCGCACGCTCTCCATTGACGGCATGTCCGGTGACGCTTGCGTCACCAAAGTCAACTCTGCGCTCAGGGGCCTGGACGGTGTTGTGACCAAGAACGTCAAGGTCGGATCTGCTAACATCAATGCTGATATTGCCGGCATGACCTCTGCCTGCGCCGCAATTGATCAGGCTGGCTATAAGGCTCGCGAGAAAACTGCCACCGGTTCAACCGGAACGCCCGCGAACAACAGCAGTGCCAACGCGAACGCGGGCACTCACAACTCGAACTCGAATCCCAACAGCAGCAACGGCAACAAGTCCAACGCCGGCAACGCCTCCGGCGCGCAGGGTCAGAATCAGCACCAGGGTCAGAACCACAACCATGGCTCACAAAACAACGAGGCGCACGCGCAGGGCTCTGTGAACGACGCGAGCAAGACGGATGCGTCGCCTGCTCAGAACAGCCAGGGCCAGCAGCACGCCAAGGATCAAGCGAAGCCCGGCATGCCCAGCTCCGCGAAGCACTGATCCGATTCGTTGACTTTGTCGCCGCGGGCCGTGAACGGCACGAAATCGCCGACGAGATGCACAGGAAGCGCTCGTCACTTTCTCCAGCATGAGAAAGTAAAGCCGACACTTCATTTATTCTTCCTTGCCAGCAACCAAAAGGAGCTCTCATGGGCCTCATCCTTCTCATCCTCCTCGTCGTCCTGATTGTCAGCATTCTTCCCACCTGGCGCTATAGCAAGAACTGGGGATATGGCCCCACCGGCGGCCTTGGGCTGGTGCTCGTCATTGTCCTCATCCTCGTGCTGATGGGCACCATCCCGCGCGGGTTCTGAGCAAGATAGACAAGGACGCGCAGAGGGCAGTTAGGTGATTGTGCGGTCGTCAGCCCGGAGAGACTGGCGGCGCATTACATCGATCTCGACCATCAAAGAAAGCGGGCCACTCATCGAGTGGCCCGCTTAACTTTGTTCAGCATTCGAGATCGTCCCGGCTTACTGCGAAAGCACCGGGCTCTCGCCTTCACTCTCGACCGATTGTGGAGCCGGGGCTGCTTCGGGTGTAGTCAGCGCGGGCGCCACGGCGTTCTCGCTGGCCTGGGCACCGCCGCCCATCCGCTCGGCACGCTCCGCCTTGACCGCCTTCTCCGCTCGCTCGTTCTTGCGGTTCTCGGCGTTCTTGGCCTTGAGTTCGATGCGCTTGATCGCCTCTACCTTGACCTTGTCCGGCGCGATAATGATGCTGGCCTGCGGGCCCATCCAGCGCGGCAGCGGCGTCTCGGGCTTGCCCACCTCCGACAGCTGTTCCATGATCTTCTTCAGCCGATCGATGCCGATCTCGCGATGGGCCATCTCGCGACCCTTGAACCGCTGCGTGATCAGCACCTTGTGCCCGTCGATCAGGAATCG
>Ga0163144_10021038_pt1 | contig 12996 bp, 10 predicted proteins | sample OliLak19BULKMAT1_FD_123175 | JGI IMG/M metagenome (GOLD analysis project Ga0163144, IMG submission 123175) | Freshwater microbial mat bacterial communities from Lake Vanda, McMurdo Dry Valleys, Antarctica - Oligotrophic Lake LV.19.BULKMAT1 | ecosystem: Environmental > Aquatic > Freshwater >...
GAATAAACTAAAATAATGTTATTTTTGAGTACCTAAACAGTTACAAAAATAAGTAATACTACATCAAGAAATATAATACTATGGGACAATCTCTTTCACAAATGTATATCCATCTGGTTTTCGGGACAAAGCACAGATGCCCATTTATCTCACTAGAAATCGAAGATAGATTACACGCTTATACAGCAGGTATTCTTAAAAATTATCAAAGTCCTGCAATCAAAATAAACTCTGTTTCTGACCATATCCATATTCTTTTTAGACTTTCAAAGAACTACGCATTGGCTAAGGTTGTAGAAGAAGTTAAGAAAAACTCTTCTATATGGATGAAAGAACAGGGAATAGAAGGCTTTACTTAGCAAATTGGATATGGAGCTTTTTCAGTGAGTAGTTCAAAAGTAGAAACTGTAACTAACTATATCATCCGTCAAAAAATACATCATCAAGTACATTCCTTTAAAGATGAAATGGAACAATTTATAAAAGAATATGATTTAATTGAATATAACGAAAAATATTTTTGGGATTAATCTCAAAACAACAGCCTGAAAGGCTAGAACATCATAACTTGGGGCATCGCCCCAAAACACAAACACAAAAAAATGTCAAAAACTGCCTTAATTGTAGGAGCTACTGGGCTAGTAGGAAGTTATCTTTTAGATTTTTTACTCGCCTCTCCTCATTATCACCAAGTAAATGTACTTAGTCGCCGCGCTACTGGCAAGGAACACGAGAAATTAGAAGAAATCATCCTAGATTTTGATAAAATGGCTGAACATGCCTCTCAAATCAAAGCAGAAGATGTATTTTGTGTCTTGGGAATCACTCGCAAAAAAGCAGGTTCAATTGAAAAAGCACGCATCGTAGAGTATGATTATCCTCTTGCACTTGCTCATATTGCTCTACAAAATGGTGCAAAGCAGTTTATGTTGGTCAGTAGCCTTGGAGCAGATGCTCAGTCTAAAAACTACTACCTCCGCACGAAGGGAGAATTAGAACAGGCGTTACAAGCATTGGATTTCCCAAGTTTGAAGATATACAGACCAAGTATATTGTTAGGGCCTAGAGAAGAAATCAGGATAGCAGAAGATTTGGCAAAGGTATTTGCGGTTGCACTTTCAGTTTTTATCCCGATGAAGTATAGAGGAATTAATGCAAAGACGGTTGCAAAATTTGCAGAACTCACTGCCAAGAAAGCAGAAAAAGGGCTTAAAATATATGAATCTGATAAAATCAGACGTATAGAAAAACGCTCTTTTGACATTGAAAATTTTCAAGAAAAAACCACCTATCGTGGAGAAGATTAGGTGGTTTTTGTATCAAATAAAATATATTTTTATTTACTTAGCATAACTGACAGCTCTTTTTTCACGAATGACAGTTACTTTGATTTGTCCAGGGTATTGCATTTCTCTTTCTATCTTTTGTGAAATATCAAAAGAAATTTGGCTTGCATCTTCATCTGTTACTACATCAGAATCTACGATTACTCTCAATTCACGTCCTGCTTGGATGGCATAACATTTATTAACTCCATCAAAAGAAAGAGCCAATTCTTCCAATTCTTTCAGACGTTTGATATAAGATTCCATTACCTCACGACGAGCACCAGGTCTAGAGCCTGAAATAGCATCACAGGCTTGAACAAGTGGAGAAATAATACAAGTCATCTCTATCTCATCATGGTGAGCACCGATGGCATTGCAAATATCTGGATGTTCCTTGTATTTTTTGGCGAGTTCCATCCCTAAGATAGCATGTGGAAGTTCGCTCTCTGTGGGGTAAACTTTCCCAATATCATGCAATAGTCCCGCTCTTTTTGCCATTTTAGCATTCAAGCCTAGCTCGGCAGCCATGGTAGCACATAGTTTGGCTACTTCTCTGGAGTGTTGCAATAAATTTTGACCATAAGAAGAACGGAAACGCATTCTACCCACCATTTTGATTAACTCAGGATGAAGTCCGTGTATCCCTAAATCAATGACTGTACGTTCTCCTAGCTCATTGATTTCGTCCTCTATAGTTTTAGAAGTTTTGGCTACTACTTCCTCAATCCTAGCAGGGTGAATACGACCATCAGCCACTAGACGATGTAGTGAAAGTCTAGCTACTTCACGCCTTACTGGGTCAAAGCCTGAGATAATAATAGCCTCTGGAGTATCATCTACAATAATCTCCACACCTGTGGCGGCTTCTAAGGCACGAATATTACGTCCTTCACGCCCTATAATTTTCCCTTTGATATCATCACTTTCTATGTGAAAGATAGATACACAGTTTTCTATCGCATGCTCAGTAGCAGTACGTTGTATAGATTCAATAACTACTTTTTTGGCTGCTTTAGTAGCTGTGAGTTTAGCTTCTTCTATAATATCTTTGATGTAAGAAGATGCTTTGGTTTGGGCTTCTTCTTTGAGTGCATCTACGAGTTGATTGCGAGCTTCTTCGGCAGTAAGATTGGCTATTTTTTCTAGCTGTGTTACCTGTGAAAGGCGCATTTTTTCGACCTCATCTCTTTTTTTAGCAATGATTTCACTTTGCTCCAAGAGGCTGTCCTTGATAGTAGTAAGTTCGGTATCTTTGCGTTTGTTCTGCTCCATGAGTTTGCTTAGGTTTTGCTCACGTTGCTTGAGTTTATTTTCATTCGCAACCAAAATATTCTTCTTACGATTAGACTCTTCCTCAAATTCATTTTTCATTTTGAGGTATTTTTCCTTAGCTTCTAGCAAGCGACTCTTCTTGGTATTTTCTGCTTCTTGAATAACTTTCTCAGCTTTTAGATTGGCTTCTTGAAGCATTAAAGATGCTTTTTCTTGACTTTCGGTTTCCTGCTTGTTAAGCAGACCTTGCATCATTGACTTATTTATAAAAAAGCCTATCCCACCTCCTATGAGTGCTACGGCTATGTATATGAGTATTTCCATTGTTTTTTAGATTTTTAAAGAAATCAGTGTTTTATACGTTTTACTATTGATAAAGTCTGGGCAAAAACCCACTATACTCTAAGCCCAATAAAAATGGAGATAAAATCGTTTTTTGTCTAAAACGAGCATGGATGAGAGGAGAGATTAAATATTATCGCTATTTTTCTTTATGTTCAAGCTACACCAGCCGAGGCAAATTCATCAATTTGCTTGATTTTATCTTGAATTTTAAGAAAAGATATATGTGCTTCTTCTTTTAAATCGAGTACTTCTACCATCGCATCTAATGCAATCATAGACAGAAGGTCTTGCCTGTCTTGTACTCCTAACTCACGGTTATATTGTCGCAGTTTTTCATTTATTAGCTTTCCAGCCGTTCTTAGCTTGCTTTCCATGGTTGCATCCGTGATAAGAGAATATTCACGTTCGGCAATTTTTATTTTAATAGAAAGTTTTTTTTGTTGCATAAGAACTATATATAATTTATGAGATATTTCTAAATATTATTGTGCGTTAATCCTTCGTTTCGTTACTTTTTTGTTCTAAAATAGTGATACATTTATCTATATTGGCGATATATTGATCTAATTTCTTCTTCAATCCAACTTTATCTTCGTTGCCTTGGACTATTGAAGTAACAAGTTTATTAAAATTTTCTTGATTTTGAAAATTATCTATCGTTTCTTTTTGATTTTTAACAATTTCTTTTAAGTCAATATTTTCCTCAAGAGCAGTTTCGAGTTGTTTTTGGACGGAATTTATTTTTACCACCATTTGATATACTTTTTTTTCTAGCTGTGCAAGTTGCACGAGCAGTTCCTCCGAATTCATGCTTTGAGATTAAGTTTTACTAAAAAAAAACTGTTTCTTATAAATTACTTTAAATTCTGTACTAATGTGGTTCGTGAAGACACAAATCACAAAAAACTAGTGGTTCGCCAAGACACAAACTACGGAACACGAACTACAGAACCTGAACTACAGAATAGAAATCAAAATAAAACTCTTAATTTCTATTCAATTCTTACTATTTCCTGATAACCGCTCCTAACTCTTGCTCAAAAGCTTGCATTAGTTTTTGCATTGTCTTGTCAATGACTTTATCGGTCAGTGTTTGTTTTTTATCTTCTAAGATAAAACTGAGTGCATACGCTTTTTTATCTTGTCCGATATTTTCACCTTCATAGACATCAAATACATGTAAACTTTTAAGAATATTTCTTTCCTTCTGCAATGCTAAGCGTTCTATCTCCTGAAAATTCACATTTTTATCAAGTACCAATGATAAATCTCTGCGTACTTCTGGAAATTTAGAAATTTCTTCAAAAACAACCTCACTTTTGTATTGTTTTAAAAGATATTCCCAATCTATATCCGCATAAAAAACAGCTTGCTTGATTTCAAATTTTGCGGCAAGTTTCGGAGTTACTTGTCCTAGTTGAGCTACTATTTTATTATTAGCAGTATAAGAAACCCCAAACCCAAAACTACCTTTCTCTAGTACTTGAATGTCTATCTTGAGGCAGTTCATTTTTTGTAAAATCTGCTGCACTGATGTAGCCAATTCATTAAAAGTAAGACTTTTTTTAGCTTCTTGCCAGCTATCGCTTTGCTTATTCCCTGTCAAGAATACACTCAATCGAGTATTTTCTTCAAATTTCCCTAAGCCTTTTTCATCCGAAGTTCGGTGATAGGTCTTACCAAATTCAAAGAACTTGAGGTCATTTTGTCGGCGATTGAGGTTATAAGCCAATACCTCCAAACCCGAAAAAAGCAAGGTCTGACGCATTACGCCCAAATCTTCACTAAGTTTATTAAGCACTTCTACTTGAGTATTGGCTTTTAACTCAGGCATCAATTTACTGTACTCAGGCTTGGTAAGAGAGTTATTATACATCTCATTGAAGCCATTGCTCACCAAAAGTTGAGTGATTTGGTATTGAATCTTGCGTGTATCTTTGGCAGGAAATTCTGCTAAATAGCTTGCTCCTAGATGCTCACTCACTTCCAAGTTATCATAGCCATAGACACGAGCAAGTTCTTCTATAATGTCTGCTTCTCGCTGCACATCTACCCTGTAGGGAGGCACAGACACTTTAAATCCTTCCTCAGTTACTTCTGAAATGATGATTTCAAGACGCTCTAAGGTCTGATGTATAAATTCTTTTCCTAGTTTTTTACCTATCAATCGGTCTATATTGCGGTATTTTATACCAAACTCAAAGTTAGCAATCGGCTGAGGATATAAATCTATAATCTCAGAAGCTATCTCCCCTCCTGCTAACTCTTGAATCATCAAAGCTGCTCTTTTGAGTACATAGACTGTATTATTCGGGTCTATACCTCGCTCAAAACGGAAAGAGGCATCTGTCTTCAGACCGTGAAACTGTGAAGTACGGCGAATATATGCAGGATCAAAATAAGCACTTTCCAAGAAGATATTTTGAGTTTCTTCGGTTACACCAGATTTAAAACCTCCAAATACACCTCCGATACACATTCCATTTTCTTCTCCATCACAAATCATCAAATCATCTGCACTTAGCTTGCGAGTTACTTCATCTAGTGTCGTAAATTCTGTACCTGCTGACAAGGTCTTCACGATGACTTTGTTGCCTGTGATTTGGTCTGCATCAAAGGCGTGTAAAGGCTGTCCAAACTCCTGTAAGACATAATTGGTGATATCCACTATGTTATTGATAGGGCGAATACCGATTGCCAATAAGCGGTTTTGTAACCAAATAGGAGATTCTTGCACTTTAACGCCTTGAATGCTTACTCCTGCATATCTTGGGCAGGCTTCTGTATTTTCTACCACTACTTCTATGGGAAGATTCTGGTTATTTACTTTAAAATCATCTACCGAAGGACGACAAACAGGCACACTGAGTAAGGCTTTCAAATCCCTTGCTACGCCCCAGTGAGAGGCAGCATCTACACGGTTAGGGGTTAGCCCTATCTCTATGCTCCAATCTTGAATGGGTTTGAAATATTCTGCAGCTGGTGTTCCGTTGGGAAGTTCTGTATCAAGTACCATAATACCTGCATGAGATTGCCCCAATCCGATTTCATCTTCCGCACAAATCATCCCTTCAGAGGCTTCTCCTCTTATTTTGGCTTTTTTGATTACAAAAGACTCTCCTTCACTCGGATAAAGTGTGGTATTTACTGTGGCAATTACTACTTTCTGACCAGCGGCTACATTAGGAGCACCACAGACGATGGGGCTAACTGTACCATTGCCTATGTCCACAGTAGTTTTGCTTAGTTTATCGGCATTGGGATGTTTTTCACAGGTAAGCACCTCCCCTATTACTAAGCCTTCCATACTGCCTTTGATTTGTTCGTATTTTCCTACTCCTTCTACTTCTAAGCCAAGTGCAGTCAGTTTTTTAGCGAGTTCGTGTACATCTTGAGGCAAAAGGATATATTCTTGTAGCCAATTATAGGCGATTTTCATATCAATTTTTATTTTTAGTTTGTCTTAATGAGCAATTTTTAGCTTTGCCCAAGTAATTTAATTTCAAAATTAATGAAAGCAGATGTAAAAAGGAATTTTTATCTGAAAATGTATGAGGAAGTAGCTAGTTGTTTGGGAGACGATGATAGATATTAACTTCTTCTAAAGTATGTATAAAAAGTTAAATGACACAAAAAACAGTCTTGGAGATACAAACCACTACATCAGACTAAAAAATAGATGATTCGTATCAACCTAAATCTGTTAGGTAGCTGGTCAAAATCAATTTATACTTTAATCTTATTATAAAAAACTGATTTAGGCATGGACAACTCATCACTCATTATTTATAACTCATCGCTTAATAATCAATTATTTACGCCCATTTCGTTTAAGGTATCCTTGATTTGTTTGGATTTTACGGTCATTTTTAGGCGAGTATATATCTGTTTGAGGCTTTTGAGAATAACTAAATTATTAGGGTCAAGCTTTTGAAGTGTCTCAAAATAACTAAGACTATCTTTAAAAAAAGTATCTGCTTGTTTTTCAAGTTTTTCACCCTCTTTCTGATATTTAGTAAAAGTGAGTTCATCTATCTCTTTTAGCTTCTCTACTCCTTGATTATAATAAATACCTGCTACATTAAAGATAGCCGTAAAGTTAGAAGGATCTAAGTTAATACAACGAATATAATTATCAAGTGCTTCATAAGACCTATTAAGCCTTTGATAGACTACGGCAAGGTTAAAATAGTTAATGGGGTCTCCTGGATTCGTTTTTACTCTTGATTTGGCATCATTGAGAAGTTTTTCATTATTTTGTCCCATTTCTTCATTGAGTGCAATACGAGCTTTCAAAAACTTTTCATCATCAGGAAAGTCAATAAGTGCAAGGTCTAAGGCTCTTAACGTTTCTTCAGAATCATTGATGACATCTCGGCAAGTAGCGATTAGATTTTCATATCGCTCATATTTTATTTTATCATCCTCTAGCACTTCTGTCATTTCTTTCATTGCTCGGATATAATTGGGATAATCTTGTCTTAGAAAAGCTGAATAAGTAGCAATACTATGTGATAATGTATCCTTAAAGTCAAGTTTTTTGGCAAGTTCAGCTGCTTGAAAAGCAACTTTGTATAGTCCATTGGTTTGCAAATCGCTTGATACCCCTATTTCCCTTGTCATTTTATAGGCTTGTTTGTAATAGTTACCAGCGATATTAAGTGCTACATTATGTAGGCTATCTAAGCCTATTTTGGCACTATCAGCATACAGCCGTTCTTGGGAGGATAAATTAAGTACTTCTTGATATGCTTTGTATGATTTAAAGAGTGCCACAGTATCTTGCCCTGTAAATGTTCCCCTAATATCTCCTGCTATGTAGGCATAGGTTTTGGCTCTTAGAAACCAAAGCTCGGCTTTGTCTGTAGTGGTAGAGGTAGAATCAGTAGTAAGCTTATCTAGTACTTGGCGAGCAGCTTCATATCGTTGTTCACCGATAGCAATGTACGCATCTTGTAAAGTCTGTGCTTGTATCTGATGATTGAGAGAGAGTAATATTCCAAAAAAGACAAAGATAATATATATATGGGAATTTTTCATGATGTTCATTTTCCTAAGCAAACGTAAAAAAGAGCTTGATTTAGATAGTATAGATGAGATTATAGTTTTTTTATGATTTTTTACATTTTATGCGGTATAATTTTGTTTTACCATAATGTATTTTACAAAAAAAAAGCCAAGTCTTTAAAGACTTGGCTTTTAATTGGTTTTGAACTAGAATTATAATCAGTATTTAGTCTTCTAGTGTTTCTAGTTCATCAGTAAGTTTTTCTGCTTTGGCAGTATCTCCCATAATTCTATAAATCTGAGCAAGAGGACCTAATACTCTTGTCTTTTTGCCTTCTGGCATTTTATAAAGTTTTTCGAAATAAGGAAGAGCTTTTTCAAATTCTACTTTTGCCTTCTCTTCTACTGCTTTTCCTTTTTTATTATATTCATCAAGAGACATTTGATCCGTTTCTTTCTTGATTTCTACTGCCTCATTAAAGAACATAGCTCCTGAGTTAAATAATGCATCAAAGTTTGGTTTTAACTCATTACTTTTAGTGTAAGCAGCCAATGCTTTTTCTTTATCTCCTTTTTTCTCATACAAAACACCTACGTTAAAGCTGATAAGTGATTTATCTTCATCAGTAGAAGCAGCAGCTAAGCTACTTTGCATCCCTTCGAGGGCTTCATCTATTTTATTCAAATCAAGATAAAGCTGTAGGGCGATTGACTGCATTTGTTTGTAAGATTCTGGATCAAGGTTAGGATCTAGTTTAAGTCCTTTTTCAGCTACCTCTAATGCTTTTTCTTTCTCTTCTTTTTCTTTTACAAGATAATAAGAATAAAGCATATAGTAGCGTGTTTTACCTTTAAAGTCCATCTCGAGGGCTTTGGTTATAGACTTTTCAAAATCTTCAAAACGCTCTTGTCCGTATGCCAAGTCAGCAGCATACATAAAAGGAATAGTGTCTTGCGGATTGGTAGTCTGAGCAATTAAGAAAGCATTTAAAGCACCTTCTAAATCCTCTGCTTGATAGCGACCTACACCATAGTTAATGACTGTAGAATGGATGTTAGTAAGTTCTTTTTCTGCATCTTTGTAAGTACTTCCTTTTTTGTCTTTTTCTTTGTCATAGTCCATTTCTTTGGCTTTGGCAAAAGACTCTAGGGCAATATTGATGGGATCATCAGAAAGCTCTGAATATAATCCGCTTTGGTCAGCAGCGATTCTTGCATAAATCTGTCCTCTTACTAACCAAGTCTTGGCTTTGGTGGCTTCTTTTTCATCCTTGATAGCCTCATCTATTTTTTCTTTGGCTTTGTCAAGTGTACCAGCATCTAGGTTTAATTTCGCTGCACCTGTCTGAGCAAATGCAGTCATATAACTTCCTGCAAGGAGGAAAGAAAGAATCAAAAATAGTTTTATTGTCTTCATAAATTCTTGTTTTTTTACTATAAAAAGTTTTTTCGTTACAAATATCCAAAGATATTCCCAAAAAGCAATAGTTAGCAATTAAGTTTAACTATTTAATTGCTTTTTGGAAATCTTCTATTCTACTAACGGTTTTCGGTAGGTGTATTATTGTCATCATCTTCGGATTTACCATTGGTAGGTGTTTCATCTTGGTCTAAAAGACTTTCATCTACTACAATAGTTTCCTCCTCTATCTCTTCGCCTTCTACTCGCTCTACTTTTGCTACAGAGGCTACTCTGTCTTCTTCTTGTAAGCGAATCAGGCGAACACCTTGAGTGGCACGACCCATCACACGCATATTCTGGACAGACATACGAATGACCATACCTGAGCGGTTTACTAAGATTAAATCATCCGTATCTGTTACTTCTTTGATAGCCACAAGTCGCCCTGTTTTTTCCGTAATATTCATCGTGATTACACCTTTGCCCCCACGCTTGGTGATTCGGTAGTCATCTATATCAGAGCGTTTGCCATATCCATTTTCAGAAACCACTAATAGATTAGGTTTATCTCTATTGATACAAACCATCCCAATGACTAGATCTTCTTCATTGTCTAGGGTAATCCCTCTTACTCCTGTGGCTGTGCGACCCATTGCTCTTACTTGGCTTTCGTGAAAGCGAATAGCTCTTCCAGAACGGATAGCTAGAATAATGTCATGTTCACCATTGGTAAGGCGAACATCCAATAATCTATCTCCTTCATTAAAACTAATCGCACGGATTCCATTTTGGCGAGGACGAGAGAAAGCCTCTAAGCTTGTTTTTTTGATGACTCCTTGCTGAGTAACCATGATGATGTAGTGATTATTGAGATAATCTTCATCTTGGAGATTGCTTACATTAATGACAGCTTGGACTTGGTCGTCTTTATCCATCTGGATAATATTCTGAATAGCACGCCCTTTGGCTGTTTTGCCAGCTTCGGGTATTTGGTAGCCTTTGATCCAATAGACCTGCCCTGAGTGCGTAAAAATCAATAAATAATCATGAGTAGAAGCTACAAAGATATGTGTTGTAAAGTCGTCTCCTTTAGAAATACCTCTTGAACCCACTCCTCCACGATTTTGGGTGCGGTATTCGTCTAATGAATTTCTTTTGACATACCCTTGATGCGAAATAGTAATGACTACATCTTCTTGTGGAATGAGGTCTTCATCCATAAACTCTTCTGAGTTCATTTCTATTTTTGTGCGGCGAGCATCTCCGTATTTTTCTAGTATTTCTTGCAGTTCATCTTTGATGATTTGAACCCTTAGACCTTTATCTGCAATAATGGATTCTAAGTGGATGATTAAATCTGTGATTCGTTTGTATTCATCTATGATTTTATCACGCTCTAGAGCCGTCAGACGCTGGAGACGCATATCCAGGATAGCTTTAGCTTGTATTTCAGAAAGCTCAAAATTGGTCATCAAACCTATTCTGGCAGTTTCTACATCATTAGAAGATCTAATGAGTGCAATTACTTGATCTAGGTGATCAAGAGCTATCAACAAGCCTTCTAAAATATGCTGCCGTGCTTTGGCTTCTCTTAATTCATATTCTGTTCTGCGTAAGATTACCTCATGGCGGTGCTCAATGAAGTAATGAATTAACTCTTTTAGATTGAGTGTATAAGGACGACCTTTTACAAGACAAACATTATTGACACCGAATGAGGTCTGAAGAGCAGTATATTTGAATAACTGATTCAAGACGACCATAGGCACCGCATCACGGCGTAAATCATAAACAATTCTTAGTCCATCTCTATCTGATTCATCACGTATTTCGGAGATGCCTTCTATTCTGCGGTCTTGAATCAATGCTACAGTTTTCTCAATCAGCATTGCCTTATTGACTTGATAAGGAATCTCATTGACGATAATCTGTGTTTTGCCAGCAGGATTAGTAATTATTTCGGCTTTGGCTCTGATAACGACTCTTCCACGACCAGTCTCATAGGCTTTATGTACGCCTTGATAGCCATAAATAATTCCTCCTGTAGGAAAATCAGGGGCAGGAATATGCTCCATCAATTCTATGATGCTAATTTCGGGGTTATCCAAAAACGCAAAAATACCTGCAATTACCTCACTAATATTATGTGGAGCCATATTAGTAGCCATTCCTACGGCTATCCCTGAACTACCATTCACCAATAAGTTAGGAATTTTACAAGGCAATACACTAGGCTCTTTCAGAGATTCATCAAAGTTAGGTGTAAAATCTACGGTTTCCTTGTTGAGGTCTGCTAATAATTCTTCTGAAATACGCATCAAACGTGCTTCTGTATATCGCATCGCTGCTGGTGAATCTCCATCTACTGAGCCAAAATTACCTTGACCATCTACTAAAGGATAACGCATAGACCAAGGCTGTGCTAGACGCACCATCGTATCATATACTGATGAATCACCATGAGGGTGATATTTACCTAAGGTTTCCCCTACGATACGTGCAGATTTTTTATAAGGTTTTCCTGCACCTAAACCTAGATCAGACATACTGTACAACACACGGCGATGTACAGGTTTGAGTCCATCACGGACATCAGGTAAGGCACGAGAGACAATGACAGACATGGCATAGTCAATATAGGCACTACGCATTTCTTCTTCAATATCAACCGGGATAATTTGATCGGGTGATTCTTGCATTTTTATTGTACTTAAATAAGATTATTAAAAAATAAATGAATTCTTTTTTGGGCAATACCTTTGCAAATTTTTTAATGGAGTTGGTATTTTTTGATGGGCTTTTGGAAAAAGCTAAATTAATTTTGGTAAAAATATTTCCTTGCTTGTAGGAGTTAAACTGCATCATTTTTTTGAATATTGCCTAAAAAACTAATGGGTAAAATTAGGCATTTTTTGTTAGAAGTAAAAACAAAAAAGGGATTAAAATCCCTTTTGTAAATCACTGTAAATCAATATTTTAAATAAAAATTAACGATAAGCTTCTCGGGTATCTATTTTTCTGTATTTTCCATCGGCTGATTTTGCCTTGTATTTCTTTCTGAAGATGTATCTATGCCAGGCTACGCCTCTATAGACACGAACCTGAGACTTACCTCCTTTGACGGTCTCTCCATATTTCTGGTGGTTATGATCTATTACTACTGCACAGTTATCCATTTTACAGCGTGGTGGCACACATGAGGAAGCAAATAATAAAAGAGAAAAAAAGATAATAAGGGGTAATTTGATAAGTTTGAGTAATTGCATTTTTTTAATTTTTATATTATTGTACAGTTGCTTGTGAAGATACAAGCAACGGCTTTATTTTCTTTAAAAAGTGAACGATACAGATGCTAAGAAGTTGTAAAAGGTAAGAATTGTCTTTTTAGTAGGATTTCAATAATCAACTCTTTATAACAATCTCCTTTTAAACCATTAAGGAATTAAGAAGATTAAGTTTAGAGGTAATTGAATGTGTTATTCAAATTTACAAAAATATCTCCTCTTTGAACCATTAAGGAATTAAGAAGATTAAGTTTAGAGGTAATTGAATGTGTTATTCAAATTTACAGAAATGTCTCCTTTTAAACCATTAAGGAGTTAGGAAGATTAAGTTTAAAGGTAATTGAATGTGTTATTCAAA
>Ga0163144_10021040_pt1 | contig 12996 bp, 12 predicted proteins | sample OliLak19BULKMAT1_FD_123175 | JGI IMG/M metagenome (GOLD analysis project Ga0163144, IMG submission 123175) | Freshwater microbial mat bacterial communities from Lake Vanda, McMurdo Dry Valleys, Antarctica - Oligotrophic Lake LV.19.BULKMAT1 | ecosystem: Environmental > Aquatic > Freshwater >...
ATCGAGGCGCTCGGCTACAAGGTCGCCTATGCGGGCCAGCGTACCTACAACGGCGTGGCGGTGCTGTCGCGCCAGCCGCTGGTCGCGGATGCGATCGCGATTCCGGGATTCCCTGACGAACAGCGCCGCGTGCTCGCGGTCGAGACCGCCGGCCTGCGGGTCATCGACCTCTACGTGCCGAATGGCCAGACCGTCGGCTCCGACAAATACGACTACAAGCTGCGCTGGCTCGCCGCGCTGCGCACCTGGCTCGAGGGCGAGGCGCAGAATCACGCGAACCTGGTCGTGCTCGGCGACTTCAACATCGCCCCCGAGGACCGCGACGTCCACGATCCGAAGGCCTGGGAAGGCAGCGTGCACGTCAGCCCGGCCGAGCGCGCCAGCCTGCGCGAGCTGTTCGAGCTCGGCTTCGTCGACGTGTTCCGCCGCTTCGAGCAGCCCGAGAAGAGCTTCAGCTGGTGGGACTATCGCGCCGCCGGCTTCCGCCGCAATGCCGGGCTGCGCATCGACCTGATCCTCGCCAGCGCCGCACTCGCGCAACGCTGTACAGCGTCCACGATCGATCGCGAGCCGCGTCGTGCCGAGCGTCCCTCGGATCACACCCCCGTGATCGCGACGTTTGACTTATAGGCCGCGGGCCACACCGGAATGTCGACCCCGTCGTCCCTCGCCGAGAGGCCGCCCTCTACAGTGGATGCCGTCGACGCGCGCGCCCCCGGGGAAGCGCCGCGCGGTACGCCCGACACCATAACCAGAACACGGGGCCCGATGCTGAATCCGCGCCGCAGCGACTACGACGTGACGAACACCGTGCAGGTCAGTTCCCCCGATGCCGTGCGTCTCGCGGTCGGGCAGTTGTTCGCCGAAGTCTGGCCGCGCACGCCGTTCTATCCGGTCGAGCGTTCGTTCGCGCGTTTCGAGGAGATGTTCTCGGGCCGCGCACCCGGCTACGAGGGCGTCGACACGCTCTACCACGACACGCAGCACACGCTCGACATCACGCTGGCGATGGCGCGGCTGATGGTCGGTTACGAACGCCAGAACGACGCGCGCGACCGCTTCGGCGGCGAGCGCGCGGTGGTCGGCCTGGTCACCGCGCTGTTCCACGACGTCGGCTACCTGCGTGAGAAGGGCGACCTCGAAGCGCAGAACGGCGCCGAATTCACCCGCACCCACGTGAGCCGCGGCGCGCGCTTCCTGGCGCAATGGCTGCCCGAGATCGGCCTCGAGCACTGGGTGCCGGTGGCCAGCGAGATGATCCACTACACCGGCTATGAAAAGCCGATCGCGAAGATCGCACTCGACGACCCGCGCGACCGCCGCCTCGGCCAGCTACTCGGCACCGCCGACATGACGGCGCAGATGGCCGATCGCTGCTATCTCGAGAAATGCCGCGACCGCCTGTATCCCGAGTTCGTGCTCGGCGGCGTCGCGCTGCCGACCAGCGCCGAGGGCTATCGCAAGGTCATCTATGCCTCGGGCCTCGACCTGCTGCGCCAGACGCCCGACTTCATGCAGCAGGTGCGCACCAAGCGCCTGGACGGCGAGTTCGAGGCCGCCTATCGCTACGTCGAGATCCTGTTCGGCGGCCGCAATCCCTACATCGAGGCGCTCGAGCGCAACCTCGCCTTCATCAAGGAAGTGCTGCGCAGCGAGAGCTGGCGGATGCTGCGACGCAATCCGCCAGTGTTCGCCGCCGTGCCCGACCCGATCGGCAACATGCGCGGCCTGATGGCCGGCTACATCCGCAAGGTCTGGACCGAGGACTGAGCGCCGCCCGCTACCCTCTTAGGACGAAGCGGGCGTGGATGTCCGGCAGCGCGGCGAGCACCGCCTCCGATCCTTCGGGCGGCGCGCCGCGCAGTGCGTCGCGCAGCAGCTCCACCGTCAGCTGCGCCGCCGCCGGCACCGACACCGCGGCGAAACTCAGGTGCCAGGGCTCCGGGCTGACGCCGCCGCGGTCCTCGACATAGGGTCGGAAGAATCCGAAGCGGTGCATGTGCGCGCCGAGCCAGGCATCGAGCCGCGCGAACGGCCCGCCGGTCGCGAACTCCGCCGGCACGAGCTGCGGCGCCACGCCCGGCGGCAGCGCCGCGCGGTCGATCACGTCCAGGTCGCTGCCCCAGTGGTGCCGACTCGCGCCGGGCAGCGCCGACCACCAGAGCATCGCCTCGACCCGCTGCGCCGGCGCCAGCGCCAGCGCCTCGAGCGCGCGACCGGCACGGTCGAGCACTGGCCGTTCGCCGCGGAACTTCGCGTTCCAGATCGCGAGCTGGCGGTCGAAATCGCGGAACGAGGAGACCGGCACCAGGTCGATGCCGTCGGCGAGCGCCGCCCCCCGCATCGCCAGGAACGGCTCGACCACCTCGCGATGCAGCGTGCAGCGCGGCGCCTCGAGCTCGACCACATGCGTGCGCGAACGCCCCGTCAGTTCCAGTGGATCGAGCATCGCCTGCGTCACACGTCCAGCGGCGCCTCGCGCCCGACCTTGTCCATCGCCTCCAGGAACACCTCGAGCGGCTGTGCGCCCGAGAACGCGTGGCGGCGCTCGAAGATGAAGGTCGGCACGCCGCTGATGCCCCAGCCCTGCGCCTGCACCTCGAGCGACTGCACTTCGGCATGGCGCCGCGGATCGGCCATCGCGGCCAGCGCGCCGTCGCGATCGAGCCCGCACTCGAGCGCGAGATCCGCCAGCACCTCGGGATCGGCGATGTCGCGCCCTTCGGTGAAATGCGCGGCAAGGATGCGCTGCTTGACCTGCGTCTGCAGCGCGCCGCCGCGCTCGCCGGCCCAGCCGATCAGCACATGCGAGCGACGCGTGTTCGGCGCGCGCGACACCTTGTCGAACTGGAAATCGATGCCGAGCGGCTGGCCGACCTCCAGCAGCTGCTGCTGGCCGGCGGCGAAGCGGTTCACGTCGCCGAAGCGGCGCAGCATATAGACACGCCGGTCCTCGCCCTCCGGAGCCAGGTCGGGGTTCAGCTCGAACGGCAGCCAGCCGAGCTCGACCTCCAGCCCGGGGCGGGCCGCCAGTGCCTGCTGCAGCCGGGCGAGCCCGACATAGCACCAGGGACATATCGTGTCCGAATACACCTCGATCTTCATGGCTGGGTGGGTCTCTCTGTCGCCAACGGCATACAAGCGTAAGACTTTTCGACTGTGGTGGCCCGGCCGAAGCACGGGGTAAGATGCCCAAGAATAGCGGGGCTCCAACCCTCGTGACACTGAAAGGGGATGCCCGCCGAGCCGCCACCGGCCGCAGCGGGCGAGAAGTGCGGAGCATCGGGCTGCAGAACAAGTTCGTGCTGGCGTCGTTGCTGGTCACGCTGAGTCTCGTGACCGCGATCGGCGGCCTGCTCTGGTATCACGTGGTGCAGGACCGCGTGGTGCTTGCGCGCCTCGCCGTCGAGGAATCGCGCGACCTGATGCAGCGCGAAGTCTCGCTGCGCGCCGGCACCTTCGCCGCCGCCGCGGCCACGCTGGCCGCACCCGCGCTGGCGCAGCGCGATCGCGCCGACCTCGCGCGCCGCCTGCAGCCGCTGCTCGACGACCCGACGCTGATGGCGCTGACCGTCGTCGACACCGGCGACCGGGTGCTGTTCGCCTCCCGCCGCAGCGCCCCCGACGCGGCGCGCCCGATCGGCGCCGCGGCCGCGCCGGTGAGCGCGATGCTCGAAGCGATCCCGGGCACGCGCACGCCGCGCACGCTCGGCGAGGCGCGCGTCGAACTGCTCGGCCCGGCCGCAGGCGGCATCGACGGCGCCGGCATCGGCACCCGCCTCGCCGCCGCGCAGTCCACCCAGCTGCGCGACCTGCTGCTCGCCACCGCGATCATCGCGCTGCTCGGCCTCGCCGCCGCCGTGGTGGCGGCGCGCTGGATCGGCCGTCGCGTGACCGCACCGATCGCGAGCCTCGTGCGCAGCGCCGAGCGCCTCGGCCATGGCGACTATTCGCGCCCGGTCGACGTCGCGCGCACGGACGAGCTCGGCGACCTGCAGGCCGCGCTCGAGCGGATGCGCCAGCGGCTGCGCCAGACGACGATCACCAAGGACTACCTCAACAGCGTGCTCGGCAGCATGACCGACGCGGTGTTCGTCACCTCGCCGGACGGCGTCATCAAGGTCGCGAACTTCGCCGCCTGCCGCCTGCTCGGCTTCTCGGAAGAAGAGCTGATGGGCAAGGCGATCTCGTTCGTGCTCGACGAATCCGAGCGCGACAGCTTCGACCTGCAGCAGGCCTCGAACGACACGCGCGAGGCGCTGGTGCGCAATCGCCAAGGCCAGACGATCCCGGTGTCGCTGACCGGCTCCCCGATCACCAGCGACGACCCGCAGTTCCAGGGCGTGATCTTCGTCGCGCGCAACATCACCGACCGCAAGCGCGCCGAGCGCCGCATCCGCTATCTCGCCCGCTACGACGCGCTGACCAAGATCCCGAACCGCATGCAGTTCCAGCACCTGCTGCAGCAGGCGATCGCGCGCAGCGCGAAGAACAACACCGCGGTGGCGCTGCTGTACCTCGACATGGACGGCTTCAAGGAGGTCAACGACACCTTCGGCCATTCGGCCGGCGACCGTGCGCTCGAGGTGCTCTCGGAGCGCCTGACGCGCATCGTGCCCAAGGAGGCCGTGGTCGGCCGCCTCGCCGGCGACGAGTTCGCGCTGTTCATCGACGGTCTGCCCGCCGCGGCCGACAACCGCGGCCCGATCGCGCACCTCGCGCGCGCGATCCTCGACGAGGTCGGCGCCGCCTACAACGTGAACCAGGAAGAAGTGTTCCTGACGGCCAGCATCGGCGTTGCGATCTCGCCGCGCGACGCCGAGAACGTGATCGACCTGATCCGCAACGCCGACGCCGCGATGTACGCCTCGAAACAGGGTGGCGGCAACACTTTCTCGTTCTACGCCCCCGAGATGAACGCGGCCGCGGTCGAGCGGCTGATGCTGAAGAGCAAGCTGCGCCGTGCGCTCGAGCGCGACGAGTTCGTGGTGCGCTACCAGCCCAAGGTCGACCTGCGCACCGGCCGCATCATCGGCGCCGAGGCGCTCCTGCGCTGGCGCATCCCGGGCCAGGGCGACATCTCGCCCTCGCGGTTCATCCCGCTGGCCGAGGAGACCAACCTGATCCTCGAGATCGGCGAGTGGGTGCTGAACCGCGTCTGCATGGACTATCGGCGGATGCTCGACGAGGTCCGCAACCCCGGCCGCATCTCGCTGAATCTCTCGCTCAAGCAGCTGCGCCAGGCGAGCTTCATCCTTCGCTGCCGCTCGGTGTTCCGCAAGCACGCCGTCTCGCCGACCGCGTTCGAACTGGAGATCACCGAGACCACGCTGATGGCCGATTCCAAGCGCACGCTGAAGCTGCTCGACGAGCTCTACGCGATGGGCCTGCACCTCTCGATCGACGACTTCGGCACCGGCTATTCGTCGCTGTCGGCGCTGCAGCAGTTCCCGATCGGCACCCTGAAGATCGACCAGAGCTTCGTGCGCAACGTCGGCGAGGACGAGAACGACGCCACGATCGTGCGCACCATCATCGAGATGGGCCGCAACCTCGGCATGGACGTGATCGCCGAGGGCATCGAGTCGGTCAAGCACCTGGATTTCCTGCGCTCGCGCAACTGCAATTTCGGCCAGGGCCGCCTGTTCGGCGAGACCCTGACCGCGGACGACCTGCGGATGCTGATGCTGCGGCAGGAGTCGGGCATCATCCCCTACGCCTCGCTGCTGCCCGCGCCCGGCCAGTCCTCCTCGCTCACCGCCTGAGCGGGCCTCATGATCATCCTCCGCGAGATCCGCCTGCGGCGCGGACCCGAACCGCTGGTCGAGAACGTCACCCTCAGCATCTTCCGTGGAGAGAAGGTCGGCGTCGTCGGCCGCAACGGCGCCGGCAAGTCCACGTTCATGGCGCTGGTCCGCGGCGAGCTCGCGCCCGACGCGGGCGAGTTCTCGATCCCCGGCAACCTCGCCTTTGCCTCGGTGCTGCAGGAGCTGCCGCATTCGGAGCAGCCGGTGGTCGAGCATGTGATCGACGGCGACGAGGCACTGCGGCGCACCGAGGCGCAGCTCGCGGCTGCCTACGAGACCGACGACGGCCTGAAGCAGGCCACGCTGCTCGCCGACTACGACACCCAGGGCGGCTATACGGCCCGCGCCCGCGCCGCCTCGCTGCTCGATGGCCTCGGCTTCGAGTCCGACGCGATCGACCGCCCCGTCAGCGAGTTCTCCGGCGGCCTGCGGATGCGCGCCAACCTCGCGCGCGCGCTGATGTGCCGCTCCGACGTGCTGCTGCTCGATGAGCCCACCAACCACCTCGATCTCGACGCGGTGCTGTGGCTCGAGGGCTGGCTGCGCGCCTATGGCGGCACGCTGCTGCTGATCTCGCACGACCGCGAGTTCCTCGACGCCGTGGTCGGCCGCATCCTGCACCTCAGCGACCGCAAGGTCACGAGCTACGCCGGCAACTACAGCCGCTTCGAGGAGCAGTCGGCCGCGCAGGCGGCACAGACACGCGCCGCGAATGAGAAGATCCGCCGCGAGGCCGACCACGTGCGCAGCTTCGTCGAGCGCTTCCGCGCCAAGGCCAGCAAGGCGCGCCAGGCGCAGAGCCGCCTGAAGTGGCTCGAGCGCCTGCCCTCGATCGTCGAGATGCACAGCGAACACAGCTTTGAGTGGGAATTCGCCGCGCCGCGCAAGGTGCCGCAGCCCCTGGTCGCGCTCGATGACGTCGCGGCGGGCTACGGCACGCGCGTCGTGGTCGGCGGCGTCAAGCTCTCGCTCGGGCCCGAGGCGCGGCTCGGCATCCTCGGCCGCAACGGCGCCGGCAAGTCGACGCTGATGCGCCTGATCGCCGGCGAGACCGAGCCGATGTCCGGCACGCGCACGCCCTCGCCCGACCTCGAGACTGGCTTCTTCGCCCAGCTCGAGGTCGACCAGCTCGACAAGGACAGCACGGCGCTGCTCGAGCTGACGCGCCGCGGCGGGCCCGAGATGACACGCTGGTCCGAGCAGATGCGCCGCGACCACCTCGGCCAGTTCGGCTTCAAGGGCGAGCGCGTGTTCGAGCCGGTGTCGCGATTCTCGGGCGGCGAGCGCGCGCGCCTGTCGCTCGCGATCCTGGTCGCGCGCCGACCGAACCTGCTGCTGCTCGACGAACCGACCAACCACCTCGACTTCGAGATGCGCGAGTCGCTGCTGCTTGCACTGCAGGATTTCGCCGGCGCGGTGGTGATCGTCTCGCACGACCGCTCGCTGCTGCGCGGCGTCTGCGACGAGTTCCTGCTGGTCTCGGACGGCGCGGCCGTGCCGTTCGACGGCGATCTCGAGGACTACGCCGCCTGGCTCGGCAAACGCCGCCAGGGCGTCTCGCAGAAAGCGGCGGCACCCGCCGCGGCCGGCGCCCAGGGCGGCCAGGGCAATGGCGGGCAGAGCAATGGCGCGCAGGGCAACGCGCAGCGCCGCGAACAGCGGCGCGGCGGCGCAGCCGCCCGGCAGAAGCTCGCGCCGCTGCGCCAGGAACTGGAGAAGCTCGAGATCCGCCTCGGCGCACTGACCGCCGAGCGCGACCAGCTCGAGCGCCAGCTGGCGGACCCGGCCATCTACGAGACCCCCGTGATGCAGCGCGACCTCGCCACGCGGCACTCTGCGCTGTCGAAGGACGTCGACCGCCTGGAGACGCGCTGGCTGGAGGCGACCGAGCAGCTGGAGGATGCCAAAGAAAAGGGCGGATCTCTCGATCCGCCCGAACGGGGGTCACTCGTCAGATAGCACGGTTGACCTCTTGAATCCTACCCATGGCTCGAATCTTGTCAAGTCTTTGTATCGTCTATTCCTGTACACAACCTATACGTTCGGCCGTGACTCGCTTCCACGCGGCCCAGACCACCTGACGGCTAGAATCCCCCCATGAGTTCCGAGGCGTCCGCGCAACAGCCCGACGCGACGACCGGCGCTTCGCTCCCGACGGGGCGGCCCGGACGCCGCGGAATCAGTGCGGGAACGCGGCGCGGACTGCGACGTGCGGCCTACGGGCTGTTCTTCGGTGCCTGGGCCGCGCTCGGCGCCTGGCACCTGACCAAGCCCCTGCCGCCGGGCTTGCACGTCGCGGCGCCCGAGACCGCCGTCCCGGCGGATTCGCTGCGGCTGCTGGTCGACCTGACCACCGCCGATGCCTTCGGCCAGCCGGTGGTGCAGCAACAGATCTTCGACGAGACACTGCAGCTGATCGCGAACGCGCGCCGCTTCGTCGTGCTCGACCAGTTCCTGTTCAACGACCTGCGCGGTGCCATGGGCAAGGACCCTGCTGGGCAAGACTCCGCTGCGGCGGCGGAGCCGGGTGGGCGCAATCGCGCGCCGCTGCGCCCGTTGTCGCACGAACTCGCCGATGCGCTGCTCGCTGCGCGGCGTGCGCGCCCCGCGCTGCGAATCCTGTTCATCACCGACCCGATCAATGACGTCTACGGCGGCGACCCGTCGCCCGAGCTCGCGCGGCTCGAAGCGGCCGGCATCGAGGTGGTGCGCACCGACCTCGACCTGCTGCGCGATTCGAATCCGCTCTGGTCGGGCCTCTGGCGCCTGACGCTCGGCTGGTGGGACGGCGATGCGCACGCCAACGGCTGGCTGCCGAACCCGCTCGAGACCGGCGCCTCGCGCGTGACCTTCCGCGCCTGGGCCCGGCTGCTGAACTTCAAGGCCAACCACCGCAAGGTCGTGCTCGCGGACGATGGCCGCGAGCCGTCCGGCCTGGTCGGTATCGTCGGGTCCGCAAACCCGCACGATGCCAGCAGCGCGCACTCGAACCTCGCGCTCGAGCTGCGCGGCGAGGCCCTGCGACCGTTGCTGCAGAGCGAGATCGACGTGGCGCGCTTCTCGGGCTGGCGCGGCGGGGCGCTGCCAGTCGAGACCGGCTCGCGGGCCGCGACCAATCCCGGTGCCGAGTCTGGCACGCCTGTCGCGCCGATGAAGCGCACGCCTGCGCGGGGCACCGCTCCGGTGGCCCGCGCTGGCGCTGGCGCCGTCGAAATGCTGCGAGTGCGCGTGCTGACCGAAGCCGCGATCCGCGACGCCCTGCTCGAGCGGCTCGCCGCGACACGCGCAGGCGATCGCATCGACGTGGCGATGTTCTATCTTTCGGGCCGCGACGTCATCGAAGCGCTGCTGGGCGCCGCCAGGCGCGGCGCGTCAGTGCGGCTGCTGCTCGATCCGAACAAGGATGCGTTCGGCCGCCAGAAGGGCGGCATCCCGAACCGCCCGGTCGCCTCCGAGCTCGTCTCGCGCAGCGACGGCGCGATCCACGTGCGCTGGTATCGCACCCATGGCGAGCAGTTCCACACCAAGATGGTGGCCGTGCACGGCCGCGACACCACCTGGGTGACGCTCGGCTCGGCGAACCTCACCCGGCGCAATCTGGGCAACTTCAACCTCGAGGCGAACCTCGCTTTCGAGGCCCCGGCCTCCGCGGCCCTCGCCGAGCAACTCGATCGCTATTTCGAGACGCTGTGGAACAACCGCGCGCCGGCAGGAATCGAATACACCGCGGAGTACGACAGCTTCGCCGACCCGGCGCAGTCGAGCTACTGGGCCTACCGCATACTCGAAGCCAGCGGCCTGTCGACGTTTTGAGCGCCGCGCCAAAGGCAGAGCGGCCGATCACCCTGGAGCGATCGGCCGGCTGAACCTGGCTCAGCGCGCGCGTCCGCGCGTGAACGCGTTGACGATCGCCAGCAGGACCACGGCACCACCCAGCGACACGAGGACGCTCGGTACGCTGAGGTTGCCCTGATTGATCGTCGAGATGCCTAGCAGCGGGCTGATCAACAGTCCGCCGACGAACGCGCCGACGATGCCGACGACGATGTTGAGGATGAGACCCTGCTGCGAATCGCGGCGCATGATCAGGGAAGCAACCCATCCGACGATGCCACCCACTACCAGCCAGATAAGGAAGTTCATTGTTCTTGCTCCTGTTGTATGTCGTTGCGTTGCGGTGAATTGAAGCTTCGTTCCGACGGCGGCGGCGGATCGATGATGACGGGTTGAATCGGCGGGTCCGCCGGCTGCATGGGCTCGGGCGAACGGTCGGGTCCAGGACCCGTGGGCACCGGCCCCGACGGTGCAGGTCGCTCCGGCATCGGCGCCTCGGCGGACGCAAACCGCAGCCCGACGACCGTCATGAAATGTTCGCCCGCGCAGCGGCGCGCATCGGTCGGGCGACGACCGGCGAGTAATGGTCCAGGTCACTGGCTCCCGGGCGCGTCGCGATCAGATCGATCAGCGCCAGGACCAGCGGGACCCCCAGGATCCACAGCGGCAGGAAAGCGATCATGACCCTTCTCCGTCCCACGAAAACGTGGGATGGATTCTTGGTGATGGCGCAGGGGAGGACTGTAGGCTCGCCCGCCTACCCGGGGTCAGCGACCGCCGACTAGCCGCGCCGGCCTTCCTGTGCTCCAGCCACCGCTGCGTCGGTGGACAGAAGTTCGAGCGTGCGTCGCACGGCATCGGTGAATGCCGCTTGCGTGGCCTGTTCGAACGCCCCGACCACCTCGCGCATCCGGTCGTCGCCGGCGTCGGCCCGGGCTTCCACGACGAAACTCGCCACCGTCGCGCGGTCGCTGCGCCGCCCGATCGTGCACTCGAAGCTGACCGTCACGTGCGGCGGCCGCTCCTTCGCCGCGTACTCCGCGTCGAAGCGACGGATGGTCAGCCGCAGCGTGTAGTCGGCGCCGAACGGCGCGTTCTCGTCGTAGACCGCACGCAGCGCGGCGGTGCCGCGCAGCGATTCGACGGCCAGCGAGCCGACCACCGCCGGCAGCACGTCGACCCAGCGGCTCGCGGCGAAGAAGCCGAGGCTGCGATCGTCGCCGAGCAGCAGGATCCGGTCGCCGGCATAGCCCGGCTGCGCCACCACGCGCAACACCTTCAGCGACATCGCCGCAAGCGGCGGCGCGATCATGGCTACGCCGGGCGCGGCGGCCGGCGGCGGCGCAATTGGCGCAACCGGCAGCGCCTCCAGCGTCGGCGGGCGCAGCACATAGCTGACGGTCGGCTCGTCGCGGCTCTGCAGGCCCGAGCAGCCGGCTAGCAGCAGCGCCAGCAGCGCCGCGGTGACGGGGGACGGAAATCTCATCGTGGAATCTCCGTGCCGCGTTCCGACGGCTGGTAGATCAGCTGCGAGGGATCCTCGCGCAACGAACGCGCCAGCGCCTGCACCTCGGCCGCGGCCTCGCGGCTGTCGCGCACGAGCCGCTCGAACTCCGGCAGGCCGTCGCGCGCGAAGCCGCGCACATCGGCGCTGTTTTCCTGGATCGCCCGGTCGAGAAGCGCCGTGGTGTTGGCGAGGTTGTCCGCCACCACGCGCACGCGGCGCACCGTCGCCGTGATCTCCGGGCCCGTCTCCCCGGCCGTCTGGCGCAGCGTCGCCGCCACCTGCGTCAGGTCGGACGACATCCGGCGCAGGTCCTTGGCGAGCGAGTTGATCTCCACCATCGTGCCGGGCAGCGCGCGGCTCGCGAGATCGATGTTCTGCGTCAGGTCGGCGATCGCGCGGATGTTCGCGTCGGACAGCACCAGCGTCAGCCGCCGCGCCACCTCGCTCGCCTGCGACACCACCTCGGGCAGCGTCGCCAGGAACGCGTCGAAGTTCGAACGCACCGAGCGAATCACCGGAAAGCGCTGGCTCGGCACCGGCGCGGAGAGCTGCTTCTTGCCGACCTTGCCGAGCAGGTCGATGTACAGCAGGCCCGTGACGCCCTGCAGCGAAAGCTCGGCGACCGTCTCCTTCGAGACCGGCGCCTCCGAGTCGATGTCGACGATCACCTGCACGCGCGTCGCCGAGCGCGGGTCGATCCGCATCGCGACCACGCGGCCGATGTCGACGCCCAGATAGCGCACCGTGCTGCCGCGCGTCAGGCCACTGACCGAGCCATCGAAATAGACCTCGTAGCGCTTGTAGTCGCGCGCGTCGCGGCTGTCGGCATACCAGTAGATGAACAGCGCGGCCATGCCGGCCACCAGCAGCACGAAGGCGCCGACCGCGGCGTACTTGGCCTCACGCTCCACGGCCGGCTCCGAAACGTGCGGCGCGGTCGCCGTGGAAATAGGACTGGATCCAGGGGTGTGGGTTGGCCACGATCCCCTCCAGGCTGTCGGTCACCATCTTGCGGTCCACGATCACCCCGACACGATTGCAGGTTCTGAAAATGGTGTCCAGATCGTGGGTGATCATCACCACCGTCAGCGACAGTTGCTGCTGCAGGCCGATCAGCAGCTCGTCGAACGCGGCCGCGCTGATCGGGTCGAGTCCCGAGGTCGGCTCGTCGAGGAACAGCAGCCGCGGGTCGAGCGCCAGGGCGCGCGCCAGCGCGGCACGCTTGATCATGCCGCCGGAGAGCTGCGAGGGATACTTGAACGCGGCTTCGGCGGGTAGCCCGACCAGGCGCACCTTCAGCATCGCCAGGCCATCGAGCGCCCCGCCATCCAGCGCCAGGTGCTCGAGCATCGGCAGCTGCACGTTCTGCAGCACCGTGAGGGAAGTGAACAGCGCGCCCGCCTGGAAGGTGACGCCGTAGCCCGCCTTCACCTCGCGCAGCTCGCGATCGCCGAGCTTCGTCAGGTCGCGCCCGAAGATGCGCACCGCGCCTGCCTGCGGGCGCTGCAGCCCGAGGATGGTACGCAACAGCACCGACTTGCCCGAGCCCGAACCGCCGACGATGCCGAACACCTCGCCTCGGCGGACGGTCATGTCGAGTCCATCGTGTACCAGCTGCGCACCGAAGCGGTTGACGACGCCCTGCACCTCGATGGCGGGCGTCGCGTCCGGGGCGGCGGCCGGCGACGGCGCTGGCGCTGTGGCTGGCGCTGGCGCTGTGGCCGTCATCAGATGTCGAGCTCCATGAACAGCACCGCGAACACCGCATCGGCGAGGATTACCAGGAAAATGGACTGCACCACCGCCACGGTGGTCAGGCGCCCGAGCTCGCGCGACGAGCCGCGCACC
>Ga0163144_10021042_pt1 | contig 12994 bp, 13 predicted proteins | sample OliLak19BULKMAT1_FD_123175 | JGI IMG/M metagenome (GOLD analysis project Ga0163144, IMG submission 123175) | Freshwater microbial mat bacterial communities from Lake Vanda, McMurdo Dry Valleys, Antarctica - Oligotrophic Lake LV.19.BULKMAT1 | ecosystem: Environmental > Aquatic > Freshwater >...
GGCCAGTCGATCCTGATGCACCTAACCCTTCTGCCCTACCTTGCAGCGAGCGGTGAGTTGAAGACCAAGCCCACCCAGCATTCGGTGAAGGAGCTTCAGTCGATCGGCCTGGCCCCCGACGTCCTGGTCTGCCGGTCGGAACATCCGATCCCCGACCGTGAGCTGGAAAAGATCGCGCTCTTCTGCAACGTCCGCAAGGAACACGTTATCCCGGCCTACGACCTGAAGACGATATATCAGGCGCCGCTGGCCTATCACCATGCAGGCCTCGACCAGGCGGTACTGGATGCTTTCGGCATCACCCCGGCCCCGCGCCCCAACCTGGCACGCTGGGAAGACGTGATGGATCGCCTGAACCACCCGGAGGGCGAGGTTCGCGTCGCCATTGTCGGCAAATACACGCAACTTGAAGACGCCTACAAATCCATCGCCGAGGCGCTGACTCACGGTGGCATGGCAAACCGCACCAAAGTCCGTGCCGAATGGATCGACGCCGAGATTTTTGAACGTGAGGATCCCGCCCCCTGGCTTGAAACCTTCCACGCCATACTGGTGCCCGGCGGCTTTGGCGAACGGGGCACCGAAGGCAAGATCAACGCCGCCCGCTATGCGCGCGAAAAGAAGATCCCCTACCTTGGCATCTGTCTGGGAATGCAGATGGCCGTCATCGAATCCGCCCGCAATCTGGTGGGTGTCGCGAATGCGGGGTCGGAGGAGTTCGACCATGAGGCCGGGGAAAGGCGTTTCACCCCGGTAGTTTACCACCTGAAGGAATGGGTGCAGGGTAACCACACCGTCACCCGAAAGGCGACGGACGCAAAGGGCGGCACGATGCGGCTAGGCGCCTACACGGCAAACCTCAAGGAAGGCTCTGCTGTCGCCCGCATCTATGGGACCACAGTGATCGAGGAACGCCACCGCCACCGCTATGAGGTCGACATCCAGTACCGCGAGCAGCTGGAGCAGTGCGGGCTGATCTTTTCCGGCATGTCCCCCAATGGCAAGCTGCCCGAGATCGTCGAGGTCAAGGATCACCCGTGGTTCATCGGCGTCCAGTTCCACCCGGAACTGAAGTCGAAACCCTTCGCCCCCCACCCGCTTTTCGCCGATTTCGTGCGCGCGGCAGTTGAGGTTTCGCGGCTGGTCTGACGATCTGGCGGAACGACTTCCAGGATCATGCGTTGAAGGCGGCAAAGCCCCATGCTTGGCCGTTCCCTCACAAAAAGGTCCTCCCCCCATGCGCACATTTACCCTGCCGCTGATCCTTGCGGCCTGTGTCGGCTTTACCGCGCCAGCCACGGCACAGGACCTTGGGGATGTGATCAACGGCCTCGCGCAAGGGCTGATCCAGCAGGAACAGGACCGCAATGCCTTTGTCGCCGCGCAAGAGGCCGATACCCCAAAGGCCTATCGCAACTATCTGAACAAGTTCCCCTCGGGCCAGTACCGCAGCAACGCCGAAAAGGCGCTCGCCCGGCTCGGGGCACCGGTGGACGGGTCAGCCTCTGCCGCGATGCAGGCCGAGGGGCTTCTGGGGATCACCTTCTCTCAGCGCGTCGCGGTGCAACGGGAATTGACGCGACTTGGCTACAAGACTTACGGCACGGATGGCGCTTGGGGCCGCAACACGAGGAACGCCATCGGAACCTGGCAGCGCGACCGGGGCGACACGGTGACCGGTTACGTGACCGAGGCGCAGTTGCGCTTTTTGGCAAAGGGAACAGTGGTGACGCCCCCGGTGGAAGAGACGCCAGCGGGCAATCTTTCGGCAGTGGAGACGGAGGCCGCTTTGCGCCTGACCCGCACCCAGCGGACCAACATTCAAAAGCAACTGACCGCCATCGGATATGATGCCGGCGTGGCCGATGGCCTTTGGGGCAGCCGCACCCGCAGCGCGATCAAGGCCTGGCAGAAGGCGAACCGACGCGATCAGACGGGCTATGTCACCTCGCCCGAGGTAAAGCTGATCGCCAGCCAGGCGGGCAGCGAAGGCCAGCCACCACCCTCGGGCGGTGAGGATTCCGCCGCACTGGAGGAAAGCCTTCTGGACCTGACTCTCGCCGAACGGGTCGACATGCAGCGCCGCCTGACCCGCCTCGGCTATGCCACCAACCGCACCGATGGCAAATTTGGCGCTGGCACCCGCCGGGCGATTGCCGATTGGCAGGAAGACGAGGGTCTTGCCGCCACGGGGTATCTGACTGCGGATCAGGTGAGGTTGATCCGGGTTGAGACGGGGGGGTAAGACGGAGGGTAAGGCGGGGGGATAAGACGGGGGGGTAAGACCCGCCCCCGCCCGTGGGCGGGCGGATACGGTCGAGTGGACCGTTCTTAGGGTCGAACGCCCGAGCGAACTTGCGAGGGCCGACGAAGCGGCCGCCCCGCCCCATATCGGCGGAAAACATCGTCGAGCAGACCGTTTCAGGGCCAAACGCCCGCGCACCCGTGCATCGGACAGTGGCTTATGAGCTTGTTTCACGGCCCAAAGCAGGCAAACGTATTTGCAAGCAAAGGCTGGCCCTGTCGGGGCATGCCCGCACAAAGGGGGCGCGCGTGACAGACCTCAGAAAGATGATGATCGTCAATCTGCTCGGCCGCAAATTCGGGTTTCGCAGCTACATGGAGCTTGCAACCCCCAGCACCGGCCGGTTCTACGCCGAGGTCGACCGCGACTATTTTGAGAACGTTGCCCGGATGATGTACGTTACCCCGTTCGTTTTCGACGACGGCATGGAGGTCGACTTCCGCTCGCCCGACGAAGACATCAGCGCGGTGCTGGAGGATTTCCGGCAATCCGGGCGAACAATGGACATCAGTCTGGTGGACGGTTGGCACACCTACCAGACCGCGCAGCGTGATCTGGTGCAGTTTTTCGATCTGCTCAGCGACGGCGGCATTCTGGTGGTGCATGATTGCCTGCCCGAGTCGCGGGAAGGGGCGACGCCTCGGTTCAAGACCGGGAGCTGGTGGGGCATGTCCTACAAGGCGTTTCTGGATTTTGTGCTGCAAACCCCGTCGTTGGATTACTTCACGCTCGATTGCGACCACGGCTGCGGCGTGATCGTGAAGAACCGCGTCTTTGAGACCCTTCTGGGGCCGGATGCTCCGTCCGGCTGGCTGCCGCCCCGGCCTGACGCCGACCGCGTGGCCCGCTGGCTTGCGGTCGGGGCGGACTTTGATCTCGCCTACACCCTCTTCGAAGCCGAGCACCGCGCGTTGCTGCGCCTGGTCCCGGCGGACCGGTTCATGGCGTTGTTTTCCGATGACGCGCTTGAGCGCGCCCGCAAACCGGCTCTGCTGCCAGCAAAGCCACCGGACCCGCACCCCGAAAAGCCACCCGAGAAGCCATCCGCACAGCCGCGAGCAAGCATCGACACCAGGCTGATGCGGTTCCTGCAGCGAAAACTGGCCGCTGTGACGGGCGAAAACATTGGGGCCGCAGCGGCGAAGGGCAAGTCCACCGGCGGCGATCGGGACCAGACCTGATCGATCGGTCGGTGACGTTCCGCGTCGAACACCGCGACGGATTACCAGACATTAATCAGAAACGGCCAATGTCCGGCGATGTCCGCGTACATCCGCCCCAAGGTCCCCGGCGCATTGGTGTTTTTCACCGTCAATCTGGTGGACCGGGGGGCCGATACCCTGGTCCGACATGTCATGGTGCTGCGGCAGGCGGTGGCGGTGACCCGAGCGAAACGCCCATTCGCGATTGATGCTTGGGTGGTGCTGCCCGACCACATGCATTGCGTGTGGACCTTGCCGGAAGGCGACAGCGATTATTCTGTGCGGATGGCGGCGATCAAGGCGCAGTTTACGGCGGGATTGCGTAGGTCGGGCTTCAGCCCGACTCTTTTGCAACGAAACGGACACGGCGCGATCGGCGGGCGACAAAGAGTCGGGCTGAAGCCCGACCTACAAGGTCCCGAGCCGCGCGGCAACGAAGCGCCCGTCTGGCAGCGACGGTTTTGGGAGCACCACATCCGGGATCATGATGCGTTTACGGCATGCGTCCGGTATTGTTGGATCAATCCGGTGAAGCATGGGTTAGTGGAGCATCCCCGGGAGTGGCCGTATTCGTCATGGCACCGCGATGCGGGTAGCAATCCGGGGATGTTGTAGGCTGTGCATTCATGCGCCCCGATGATGCGGACAACGGCGAGAATGTCGCCAGCGTTGTGGCGCGCATGAATGCCAACTCTATGCTCACTCCATTTTCTTACTCTTCTTGTTCCTCGGTCACCTTCTTGCTCATGTTCAGACGGAAGAAAACATCTTGAATGAGTTTGTTGAACAGCTCGTGTTGCGCGGACTGTCCTTCAACTGAGCTATCAACTATAAATGGAGATACAAAGACAGAATTTGCGGGATTTTTCTTTACCTCCTTTAGAAGGTCGTCCTCTTCTTTCTCGTCCTCTTTGGTTACAATCTCGGACATCTTCCTTAATGCATCGGTTAACTTTCCCGTTAAGACGATCTTGCGTTTCTGGCTTACACGATCTTTAAACTCCCGCAAGAGCCAGTCATTTATGAAATACTCGCTATCCAACTGACATCCGTAATCGGAGTCGCGGGAAACAATCATAACATGGGTGTTAGGGTCAGATTTGTTGGCGCATGCAATTATCCATTCCCAGTTAAGCGCATCCCCGATTGACGTATCATCGTTTTTTCGCGGCGGATATCCGAGCGCAAACCTTTTTCGTGCTAAGTTTCTTACAGTAAATCGCTCTTTCATTGGGCGGCAAAGATTTAGCGCAGACCGGGAGTCGAATATCCTATTGAAACTTTTATAAACCTGATCATGCTCGTTCGGCTTACTAAGTATCAATTCCGCCTTCTTCTTTACCTCTAGAAATTTTGCTTTTGCTTCCTTTTGACTTTTCAGCAAAAGCTGAGCCGCCCTCAGCCCAGTCAGAATCTGCGGTACGCCATCTTGACTGGGAGGCTTTAAGTCCTTAAGTGCTTTTGCAATCACCTTCTGCCTATTCTTTAAGAACTCCATTCTCACTTGGTCGCCGGTCACTAGACGATCCTTGTGTTTCTCCAACGCCTTTAGCTGTCGCTCTGCGCTTTCGCCATTTAATCGATAGAAATCGAGGAAAATGTTTGTATCAATAAAGAATATCCAAGTTTCTGCCATCACCTCCAAACCCCCTCAAATTCCCGCCACTCCCCCTTGCTCATGCCGGAGGTCTCCTGCGTTACCTTCTCACCCGTTAACATCCTCTTAACCACCGCAATCGCCTTCGCCGACAGCGTCACCCCGCCCATCCGGTAATCCTCGAACGCCGCGTAGGCCAGCGGCACCCAATCCCTCACGCAGGCCGCAATCGCCTCGGCATACACGCGGATTTCGTATTGGGCGTGGGGGTCGGCGCGGAGGCGGAGGAAGTGGAAGAGGTTGTGCAGGTCGACCTTCCAGTACCACTGGGTGTAGATGTTGGCGGGGAGGTTCATGCGGGCAAGCTCCCTCGCGAGGCCCTGCTGGCCGTCTTGGGACAGCATCGCCTCGTAATGGTCATAGGCGCGGTTGGCGTCGGATTTCAGAAGGTCGAGGACGCGGGCGGCTTCCTCGCCTTGCAGCACCTCTCCCCGGCCCTGATTGTTCACGTTGCTTTGCGCGGCGAGCTGTTCGGGGGCGGGAATGTAGAACTCGCGGTCCAGGATCGAATAGCGGCCACTGTATTCGTTGACGTTGGCGGTGCGGTGGCGGATCCACTGGCGGGCGACGAAGACCGGCAGCTTGACGTGCAGCTTGACCTCGCACATCTCGAACGGGGTGGAGTGCCAGTGCCGCATGAGGTAGCGGATCAGGCCTTCGTCGTTCTGGACGTGCTTGGTCCCCGCCCCATATGACACCCGGGCGGCCTGCACGATGGCGGCATCGTCGCCCATGTAGTCGATGACGCGGATGAAGCCGTGGTCGAGGACGGGGTGGGCGTGGTAAAGATGCGCCTCCATCCCCTCGCTGACCGCGCGGAGGGTTTGGCGCGGGGTGGCCCGCTGGGCCGCAATTTCGGCCAGTTGGTCGGGGGTAAGCGGCATGGAAGCCTCCGGTGGGGGTCGAGTCGAAGATCACTATAGCTTGCGGTCATGCAGCGCGATACCGCAAGATGGACGCAAAATGGAGGCGAACATGGCGATACGATATTTGCACACAATGGTGCGCGTGAAGGATCTGGAGGCGTCGATCGCCTTCTACAAACTCTTGGGGCTGGATGAGACCCGGCGCTATGACAACGAGGGCGGGCGGTTCACTCTGGTGTTCATGGCACCCCCCGGCCAGCCGGACTGCCCGGTGGAACTGACCTACAACTGGGACGGGGACGAGGGTCTGCCGTCGGACGGGCGGCACTTTGGGCATCTGGCCTATGAGGTGGATGATATCTACGCGACCTGTGCACATCTGCAGGCGAACGGGGTGCTGATCAACCGGCCGCCTCGGGATGGGCGGATGGCGTTTGTGCGGTCGCCCGACAACATCTCGGTGGTGGCGGTGCAGTAGGGAGACGCGAAGTCCCCGGCGGAACCTTGGGCGAGCATGGCATCGACCGGGCATTGGTGAGACGGCGGAAGCCGGGGGTTTCACACCCCCGGACCCCCGTGGGATACTTGAGGACGAAGAATGATCAGGCGAGGGACCAGAGGCTGTAGAGATCAGCGCCGAGAGTTTCGGTTCCTATCAGAACAGGTCTCGCGGCATCCGCAAGGTGGCTGAGAGCAAATGTGCCCAAGGCCGGGTGCCCATCGGATCCGATGAGCAGCCCGCCCGAGAAGAGCGCCAGTTCATCCACCAGCCCGGCCTTCAGCAAGGCTGCGGCGAGCGTGCTGCCGCCTTCGCAGAGAATGCGGGTAAGGCCAATGGTTGCGAGCGTACGCATGGCGGCGGACAGGTCCAGTTGGCCGTTGGCTTCGGGAGCCTCAATAAGACTGGCTCCGGTGGCTTCCCAGGCCTCGCGGACCGCCTTCGCTGCGGCAGGGCCGTGGAGGAGCCAGACGGGGTGCGCTTTGGCAGTGCGGCCGAGCCGGCTTTGGGGGCTGTGTTTCAGCACTCGATCGAGGACGATGCGGACGGGTTGGCGGGCTGCGCCCATGTCCCGCACGGTCAGGTCGGGGTCGTCGGCAAGGGCGGTGCCAGAGCCGATCATGACGGCGTCGTGGGCGAGGCGCATCGAGTGGACCTTGCGGCGAGCTTCCGGGCCGGTGATCCAGCGGGACTCGCCCGTCGCGGTGGCGGTGCGGCCGTCCAGGCTCGCGGCGAGTTTCAGGGTGACGAAGGGGAGCCCCTGCGTCACGCGCTTGAGGAAACCGGCGTTGAGGTAGGTGGCCTCGGGGGCCATGACACCTTCGGTCACGGCGATGCCTGCGGCGCTGAGCAACTGATGCCCCTTGCCCGAAACGCGGGGGTCCGGATCGGTGAGCGCGGTGACAACGCGGGCGACGCTGGCGGCGATAATCGCTTCGGCGCAGGGGGGCGTCTGGCCGTGGTGAGCGCAAGGTTCGAGCGTTACATACGCAGTGGCACCTTCGGCTTGTGGTCCTGCCTGTTCAAGGGCGCCAATCTCGGCGTGCGGCCTGCCACCGGGTTGGGTCCAGCCCCGGCCGACCACGATCCCGTCCTTGACCAGAACGCAGCCCACCGCCGGGTTGGGCCAGGCATTGCCCAGGCCCCGCGCGGCAAGGCGCAGGGCGTGGGCCATGTGAATGGCATCTTCGGGCCGCGCGGTCACTCGTCCCCGGCGGCTCCGGGCCGAAGCTCGCTCACGAAACCGTCGAAATCGTCCGCCGTCTGGAAGTTCTTGTAAACGCTGGCGAAACGGACGTAGGCGACCGTATCGATCCGGGCGAGGCTTTCCATCACGATCTCACCGATCACCTTTGACGGGATGTCCGTGTCGCCAAGGCTTTCCAGCCGCCGCACGATTCCGCTGATCATCTGGTCAATCCGCTCGGGGTCGATCGGGCGCTTCTGCATTGCGATCCGGATCGAGCGTTCCAGTTTGGAGCGGTCGAAATCCTCACGCTTGCCGGACGATTTGATCACCACAAGATCGCGCAGTTGGACCCGCTCATAGGTCGTGAAGCGCCCGCCACAGGCCGGGCAGAACCGGCGGCGGCGGATCGAGACATGATCCTCAGCCGGGCGCGAGTCCTTTACTTGCGTGTCGATATTTCCGCAGAACGGGCAGCGCATGGACCCCCTCCTTGCTGGTTCCTGTTTCCTGCCGCAAGTTCCGGGTGGTATCCCTGCTGCACCTACCGACTATAGGGTCAGCTTGCAGGTTTCGGGTAGGGATTTCTCGGCCCTACCGCATCTGGGGCCTGACCTGTGGCATGGACGACTCAGGAGGCTGTTGAATCCTTGTGCGGCTCCGCGCAGGGGCGGCCGATCAAACCCATGACCGATGCGACCTTTTGCGCATGACGCATCCGTGAACTGACATCCAGGCCGAAGCCGTTACCCTTTCGCTCGCACAGCAGGAGGATGCCATGACCCGAATGACTGCCAAGGATTTCGCCCCCGAGCTTCTGGAACTTTATGACTTCTACGCCCACGGCAGGATCACCAAACGTGAGTTCATTGACCGAGCCGGTAGATTTGCGGTGGGCGGTGTGACGGCGGTCATGCTGTTGAACATGCTCGGGCCGAACTATGCCCTGGCACAACAGGTCGCCGTCGACGACAGCGGCATAGTGGCAGAGCGGGTCAGCTACCCCTCGCCGGATGGGCACGGCGTGGTGAACGGCTACATGGTGCGGCCAGCGGGGGCTGCGGGCAAACTGCCCGCCGTGCTGGTGGTACATGAGAACCGGGGCCTGAACCCCTATATCGAAGATGTCGCGCGGCGGGTGGCGAAGGCTGGGTTCATGGCCCTGGCCCCAGACGGGCTGACCAGCGTTGGCGGCTACCCCGGCAACGACGATGCCGGGCGCGAGTTGCAATCGCAGGTCGACCCGCAAAAGCTGATGAACGACTTTTTCGCGGGCGTCGAGTGGCTCTTGGCCCATGAGGGATCCACCGGCCGCGTCGGGGTGACGGGCTTCTGTTATGGCGGCGGGGTTGCCAATGCCTGCGCGGTGGCCTTCCCGGAGCTTGCCGGGGCGGTGCCGTTCTACGGCCGCCAGCCCGCGGATGCCGATGTGGCCAAGATCAAGTGTCCGCTCCTGATCCACCATGCGGAGCTTGACGACAGGGTGAACGAAGGCTGGCCTGCCTATGAGGCCGCGCTCAATACGGCGGGGGTGCGGTATGAGGCGTTCATCTACCCCGGCGTGAATCACGGCTTTCACAACGACACCACGCCGCGTTACGACGCAGCGGCAGCGGAACTGGCCTGGGAACGGACGGTGGCGTTCTTTACCGCCAATCTGGCCTGAGCTTTAACGCACCCGGCGTGGCGGGCGCGGCAGGGTTATCGCCTCGTCAAGGAGGCGCCCCCATGCGGCACCGTCACCGCGCCAGTCAGGCGGGTCTGGCTGGGCTAGCACCCGGTGTAACAGCTCTGGCCTGTCGGGGGCTTGCTGGAAGCGGTCTGGCGAGGTCAGATACAACAGCCGGAACCGCAGGCGCGGCGCAGCGTGGCAAAGCGAGGTGACCAGCGCCTCGGCCGAGGTCAGCGCGTCGGGATCCCAAGCGTGCTGGCGGATGAACAGCACGAATTGCCTGCTGGCCAGAAGCGCTAGCCAGCGATCCACCAGCGCGGCGATGCGCGGGGCCGCCTTGGTCATCGATATGCCAGGATCGGTGTCGGGCGGAAATTCGTGCAGGAACGTGGTGCCGGTGGTCCGGTCGCGAACCAGACCCTCATCGTCGGCAATCAGGTGATCGGGGCTGAAAAAGCCCGCCAGCCTGGTGTCGATGTGGTGGCGAAGGCCGGAGTCGGTGGTGACCACCCAGTCGAAGACATGCGCGCGGGTGACGCCAAGGCGATGACGCACCTGATATGCGGGCTGGCAGGCGCGTCCAAGGCTGACAATCTCGCGATAGGGTCCTGGCAAGGGCAGTGTCCCGCGTTCGGTCGCAGGATCATGCGCCGGATCGGAGGATGGGGCAAGGCGCGGCAGAGCGCGGTTGGCACTTGAGTTCTGGAAACGCGGCAAGGGCTGACTGAAATCAGCTTTCGTTGTGTCACACATGTGTTACGATTCCATGTATGTTGTCGCGACTCACCCTCATCCTCCTTTGCGGGACTCCCGCTGCCGCACAAAGCCAGATCGCCGAAGTGATCTGCCTGCCGCGACAGGAGCTGGTGACACGGATGACCGGGGCGGAGGTTGCCGGTCTGGGCCTGCGCGATGCCGAAGCGGTGGTCGAAGTCTGGACCCGCCCTTCCGGCGACTGGACGCTGGTGCAGAGCTATGCCAACGGCACCGCTTGCATCCTCGCGATGGGCGAGGCCTGGGAGGCCCCGCTGCCACCGCCGACCTGACGGCCTATCTGCTATGCATCATCCGAGCGTAAGGCACCAAGCCCGGCGAACGCTTCACTGGCCGACGGTGCGGTTCAGGTTGCACTGTGATGCCTTCGCCCCACTGGCCGACAGGCTGCCATCCTGCACCCCGCCAAAGGTGGAAATCCCGGTCTCACCAGCGCTCTTCGCCGGGTCGAGCGTGAAAGAGATGCCCTTGCCCGCCCCCCGCGGCGGCGGCGACTGACGATAGATGCGGGTGTCGTCCGGCAGGCCGAGCTTCTCCGTCACATACCGCCCCGCCGCGCACCAGTAGTTGTTGTCACCCGCCCGCGCCTTGTAGCCGACAGTGAATTCGGTGGCCGAATCCTGCGTGATCGGCAGGCGGTCGAGGCTGGCGAGGGCGGGGGAGGCGAGGGTCAGTGCGGCGAGCAGGGTCAGGGTGCGCATCGGGGGGCTCCGAGCAGGTTGCGGTTGGGCGGGAGTGTGCATGAAACCACGCCCGGCGGGGATCAAAAAGTTGCGAGATTTGGGGCGTTGGGTGTGAGCGTAGGGTGGGTGCAACCCACCATTGCACAGACGGTGGGTTGCACCCATCCTACGGATTGCTCACAACCCGCGCCGACGAAACAAACACCCCGGCAGATGAACCATATCCCGTCACGATGATCGTTTGACCAGGGCTTAATGTGTCCCGAAATTCCTTTGGCAAGTCACAAAGCTTGTCGAAGAAAAAGGGCATGTCCTTTAGCTCAATCTTTTCGGGACATTGCCATTTCCGGTGGTTGAATCCAGCTGCCTTATCAACAACGTATGGAAGTTCTGTCTGCTCTCCCGCAGCCATGGCATAGAATAATGGACCTCCCAATAGAACAAGGGATCTCCCCAACCAAAAGTTCAGAACAAACAAAGCAATAAAAATAAAAGCACACCCTATAGGTCCTGGTACATCGTCGAGGTCCCGGAGGCGCATTCCCCGATTGGTCAGCAAAAACCCAACGCCAGAAAGGAGAATGCCGACTGCCGTCGCGATGAGCCAACGATCCTGGACCCAGCCCGTTGACGGCAGAAACCTGGCCCCGAGAATCCAGGAGAAGAACGGGACCGCCGATAGAGATTGAACTATCAAATAGATCTGACCAATTCGCCGCACCAACAGGTTTTGCTCTTGCAAGTGCGGCTTCATTGTTATGACCCAATGCTACTGATCCAGAAAACTCCGCAGCTTCCGCGACCTTGACGGATGTTTCAACTTCCGCAGCGCCTTCGCCTCGATCTGCCGGATACGCTCCCGCGTCACCGAAAACTGCTGCCCGACTTCCTCCAGCGTGTGGTCGGTGTTCATCCCGATGCCAAAGCGCATCCGCAGGACCCGCTCCTCGCGTGGCGTGAGCGAGGCCAGCACCCGCGTCGTCGTCTCCTTCAGGTTCTCCTGGATCGCTGAATCCAGCGGCAGGATCGCATTCTTGTCTTCGATGAAGTCGCCAAGCTGGCTGTCTTCCTCATCGCCGATCGGGGTTTCCAGCGAGATCGGCTCCTTGGCGATCTTCATCACCTTGCGGACCTTTTCCAACGGCATCTGGAGCTTTTCGGCCAGTTCCTCCGGCGTCGGTTCGCGGCCGATTTCGTGCAGCATCTGGCGGCCGGTACGCACCAGCTTGTTGATCGTCTCGATCATATGCACCGGAATCCGGATCGTCCTCGCCTGATCGGCAATCGACCGGGTAATGGCCTGCCGGATCCACCAGGTTGCATAAGTGGAAAACTTGTAGCCGCGCCGGTACTCGAACTTGTCCACGGCTTTCATCAGGCCGATGTTGCCTTCCTGAATAAGATCAAGGAATTGCAAGCCGCGATTGGTGTACTTTTTCGCAATCGAGATCACCAGCCGCAGGTTCGCTTCGACCATTTCCTTCTTGGCCTGACGCGCTTCCTTCTCACCCTTCTGGACCTGGTTCACGATCCGGCGGAATTCGCTGATGTCGACGCCGATATACTGGCCGACCGTGGCCATTTCGGCGCGCAGATCCTCAATCGCGTCGCGCGACTTGTCCAACAGCGCCTGCCAGCCGCGCCCGGCCTTGCCCGCCATCCGGTCAAGCCAGGTCGGGTCAAGCTCATAGCCCTGATATTCGTCGATGAACTCTCGCCGGTTGATCCGCGCTGCATCGGCCAGTTTCACCAAGCCCGAGTTGATCGCCATGATCTTGCGATTGATGCCGTAAAGCTGGTCGATCAGCGCTTCGATCCGGCTGTTGTTCAGGTGGAGCTCGTTGACGAACAGAACGATCTCCGACCGCAGCTTCTGATACGCCGCCTCTTCCACGGTGGAAAACTGCTGGGCCTTGGACAAAGCGGCATTCATCCGCAGGTCCTGCATATCGGCCAGCTTGGCGTAGTCGCGGGCAATCAGGTCCAGCGTTTCCAGCACCCGCGGCTTCAGCGCGGCCTCCATCGCCGCAAGGGACATGTTCGAGGCTTCGTCATCCTCGTCATCGTCAACTTCGCGCAGGATCGGGTTGCCGTCGGCGTCAAGCTCCGGTTCGGCGGCACCGGCGGGCCGGGCGTCGCCTGCCTCGACA
>Ga0163144_10021044_pt1 | contig 12994 bp, 8 predicted proteins | sample OliLak19BULKMAT1_FD_123175 | JGI IMG/M metagenome (GOLD analysis project Ga0163144, IMG submission 123175) | Freshwater microbial mat bacterial communities from Lake Vanda, McMurdo Dry Valleys, Antarctica - Oligotrophic Lake LV.19.BULKMAT1 | ecosystem: Environmental > Aquatic > Freshwater > Lake...
TAGCTGCCACGCCTCGTCAGTGGTGGCGATGCGCCCTTCATCGGAAAGCGCCGCTCGTAGTTCGTCGAAGGATTGGATACCTTTTGCCAGTGCTCGCTGCGCTTCTGCGAGGTGTCCTTGCGCAATGTTAGCCTTGGCTAGCTTTAAATAGAACAGCGGTAGGCGTGTGCGATCACCGCGGCCCTCAATCGTTTCAATCGCTCGACTCGCCGCCGCAGCGGCCTCAGCCGGATTCAGGACCCGGCGAAGGTCGCTCTCAGCGGCCAGGATCGGTAACTCCAAGAGGCGGCGAAATGACGGATCTGGCAGGTTCTGCAAACGCAGCTTTGCCGCACCCAGATCACGTGTCGCGTCCGCAGCCCGGCCGAGGGCTGCCAACGTTACACTCCGTTGAGCAAGGGCGTCGACAACAGCCGCCTCGCGACCCGAAGCCATGGCATACGCGACGGCCTCGTCATACAACAGCAACGCCGTCTCGGGGTTCTCGGCGCGCAATGACATGGCTGCCGTCGCCATGAGACCGTACTTGAATCGCGCTGACCGTGAGCTCGACATTCCCGCCATAGCGGCGTTACGATGGCGCCATTCGGCAGTGCGATCGCCGAGGTAGAAATACAATGAGGCGAGCAGCGGATGTGCCGCCGCAGCTTGTTCTGCATCACCCATTCGTTCGAAGGTTGATACCGCGTCCTCGTAGTTGGTCTCGGCCTCCGCCAGCCGTCCTTGAGCGAAAGCCACCATGCCCTGGAACCAAGCCGCACGACCGGCTGCGTAGGCGTAGCCATTGGCGTCTGCCACTGCACGGTTCTCAGCGAGCGTCTTCTTTGCGCTGTCGTAGCTGCCGCGGATGTAATCCGTGGCCGCAAGGTCGAGTGCGGATCTGAGAGCAAAGGGACTGAAAGCTGCATCCAGACCGGCGCGGGCCGTCGTGAGCCCTGGCACTGCATCCGCATATCGGTCTTCGCTGAATAACGCGGCCGCAGCCTGGTATTCGGCATGCGCCCGGGCCAGTGCGCGGAGTGGGTCGGCGCCGCGTCCTTCAGCTCGCTGAATGGCCACCACAGCATCGACATAAAGGGTGTCGCCGGCTACGCGCGCGAAGGCATCAGCCATCGCGCGGACACGGTCGAGTTCGGTAGAGCTGTCGCGTCCACTCAAGACGGCCGCTGCCCACGCTGGCAGCAGATTGCCCTCCAGCATGGTCCGCGCTTCGGTCATCTGTGTCCGGACGGCCCGGTCGGCCAGCGTGGCATCGATGTTTCCCTGCAACTCCGGCTCAAGTGCTAGCCAGGCGGCGACGACGCTGGGCTTTGACAGATTGGCCAGCCGCGCGCGGGCCTCGTCGGCCCAGGGCGAGGTCGCGTCGCGCTCAAGGTAGCCGGCCCACGCCGCCTTGGCTTCGTTGGTGAGCGACAGGGCGCTGATGGCGAGGGCGCGGTTGAACCACGCTTCGTTCAACGACGGATCGAGACGGCGCGCCCGATCCGCCGAAGCCAGGGCCCGGGGCAGATCATCGGGACGCAGGCCGAGCCGCGCCCGTTCGAGCTGCACCGCCGCGACGTCATTCAGGTAACGGGCGTTGGCGGGTTGTTCGCGCGACGCCGCGAGGAGATCTTGCGCCGCCGCGTCATATTGCCCGGCGAGCAGCTGCGCCAGGCCCAGCTCGTGCAGCCGGGCCGGCGTGTCACGTTCGCCGAACGACTCGCGAATCTTGGCGGCAGTCAGAAGGATCCGATCGGTCTCGGCGGCTCGGCCACCTTGCCCCCCAGCAGATGGCACACCCAGTGGGGCATGCGGGAGCCCCCCGGTCAGCCGGCCGAGAACCGATCGTTGCTCACTAACCCCGACAAGACTCACGAGCCCCGCGTCGCGGTCCAGCCACGGCCTCATGAGTGAGGGCGCCGACAGCACTGCGATCACGGCAGCCGCGGCTGCCAGCATGCCCACCAGGGTTCGCCGAGTGACTGCGCGTGAAGCCGTCTCCACCGCAGGCCCAGCGTGGGGCATGACCTCTGACACGTCCGCGACCGTTCGCACGACCCCGGCCACCAGCGCAAGGCACTGGGGACACAAGGCAAGATGATGGTCCACACGCGATCGCTCGGCCAGACTAAGGCCCCGGTCGACATACGCCGCCAGAACCTCCGGTGCCAGGCAGCGTGTGTGCGAATCACTCATCTTGATTAGGTAGACGGACATGTCCCAGAAATCTCTCAACCTCGGCTCGCAGCAGTGGAGACATCGCCATGGATGAGTGGCCGATCAGGTCCGCCACGTCGCGCGGAAGAAGGCCAGCGTCGGTTAACGCGCGCCGCAGATCCTTGAGGGTGCGGTCCAGCCGTCGATGCAGGGTCGGCACCGAGATGCCGGTCAGCTTCGCGATCTGGGCGATCGGCAACTCCTGGTCGAAGCGCAGCGCCACCAGCACCCGGTCCTGATCGGGCACGGCCGCGAACGCGGCTCGCAGAGTGCGTTCGAGTCGCTCGATGTTCGTCCGGTGCTCGGCGTCTTCGACGTCCGACTCGGAACTCTGATTGGAGGCAACGGCGGCGGCGGCCTCTTCGCCCACTTCGCTGGTCTTGATGCGAGGCGGCAGTTGTCTCCAGATGTCATGGAGCGCGGCCGGCGAGATCGCCGATCCGTGGCTGGTATGGATGATCTGTATCGCCTCTTCCAGTGGGTGACCGTCGCGCGTGACCAGCCGCTCGAGCAGCACCGCCACCGGTCCCAGCCGATCGGCCACCGCCGACGGCCGCCAGCGGCCCCACCGTTCGACGCAAAAATCCAGCGAGAGCCGCTCGATGACGGCAGCCAGGTAGGTCCGTAGCGAACTGCGATGCTGGAACTTGCGGAGCACCGCGTAGTCGTCCTCAATCAGCCGCACCCGTACGAACCCCGCGAACTCGTCCTGCTCCCCAGACAGGTGACGACGCCGACCGGTCGTTCGCACGAGTTGATCGATGAGATGGAGATGTTCGAGCAGCAGCCGTTGATAGTCCACGCGGATTTGGTTGGGAACCCGCCCGATTATCGGTACGGGTCATCGCGAACACAAGGACGCGAACGGACATACCGTGCATATTTTGGTTGAGGCTGGGTTGAGAAGCCGCGGCGTCATGGCCGTCTATGTTGTTAGACAGTGTCCCCGAGGCCTCGAAAGCCCGGTTGGCATGACTCCTGAACTACGCAAGGGTCAGGAGGCATGAAGAAAATGGGAACGCTCGCAAATTGGCCGGTTTTCACGGAATTCAACGAGGGCAGCGCACAGCTTGAAGCGTGCGCGCCCATGTGCGGCCCTGTGCGCGACGTTGGACGGAAGCAGGATAGTATGGCAGTGAGCTTTTTCGGTGGGCCAGACGGGGCAGGGGCCCGCGTCTGGTCGGCGGGCAGGACTGTGGCGGACCAACAGGATCAGGAACAGCTGCGGGCGCGGATCCGCGAACTCGAAGCACTCTGCACGGACGTCCTGGTGGCCGGCGTCGACCTCGGCTTGCCGCAGCACCTGCTCAACCAGCTCTGGGGCGCCGTCGGCCACGGCGAATTGCCGCACGCGTTCCACGTGGATCTGCCGCCCGCGCCGCCCCGCCCGATTGCGGTCGAGCCCGCGCCGGCAGCGCTGGCGACCGTGATCGTCATGCGCTCGGCGTTGGCGCCTGAGCCCTCCGTCGTGGACGCTCGCCCCCCTCTCGAGATTCCGGACATCCCGCTGACCTCGAACCCGCTGACCGCCGCCAAGGACGATTCGCGTCCGAAGCCGCCGCAGGCCGACCTCAAGCCGCTCGGCACCAAGAAGACCGTCGCCGTCGTGGATGACGACCCCATGATGCTCGACGTGCTCTCGCGCATCCTGCAACGCGAGAATTTCGAACTGTTGATGGCCAGTGGCGGTCCCGAAATGATCGAGAAGCTCAGTGAGCACACTGGTGATGTCGACCTGCTCGTGACCGACTACGCCATGCCCGATATGCAGGGCCGCGAACTGGCCGACCACGTGCGGGAGCGCTTCCCGGCGGTCAAGGTGCTGTATCAGACCGGGTTCAGCGACATGCTGTTTGAGAACCGCATGGAGCTTGAAGAAGGCGCGTCCTTCCTCGAGAAGCCGTTTACCGCGCGCGGCCTGCGCGAGGCGGCCCGGCTGGTCCTGTTCGGGTCGATCAACCCGTAATCACGTCACGGCCGGGGTCGACCGACCCCGGCATTCGTCCCCCCGTTCCGGTAAATCGCGCAGGCGAGTCCGGCCACCACCGTCCTATACTGATCTCGTGAAGCGTGTTGTCAGGTTTGTCCTGGTGTTCCTGGCCGTGGCCATGTTCGTGACGGTCGCGGCCTCGGTCGTGTTGTATTTCGCGGTGGGGCAGCAGCCGGCGGTGCCCGCTCACGCCACCCTGGTCCTGAGCCCGGGCGGCGACCTGCCTGACGTCCTGCCGGAAGTGGTCTTCGGTGAAGCGGAACTGACCGTTCGTGGCTACGTTGAACTGATTCGCAAGGCCAAGGTCGACCCTCGCATCAACGGCATCCTGCTCCGACCGGGCAGCCTGAGCTCGCCGTACTGGGCCAAGATCCAGGAAGTGCGCGACGCGCTGGCCGACTTCCGGACGAGCGGCAAGTACGTGCACGCGTGGCTCGAGTACGCCGGCGATCGTGAGTACTACCTGGCCTCGGTGGCCGACCGTGTCTACCTGTTGCCCTCGTCCACGCTCGACCTGACCGGCATCGCCAGTTACGAGCTGTTCCTGCGCGGGACGTTCGACTGGATTGGCACCTATCCCGACTTCCTGCATGTCGGCGACTACAAGAGCGCCGTCAACACCTACCTGGAGAAGTCATTCACGCCGGCCCATCGCGAGATGGCTGACTCGCTTAACCGCAGCCAGTACGATCAACTGGTCCGCGGCATCGCTGACGGCCGCAAGAAATCCGAAGACGAAGTTCGCGGACTGATCGACCAGGGACCGTTCCTGCCGGTGGATGCCCTGCGGCTGGGACTGATCGACGAAGTGGCGTACGAAGACGAGCTCGACGACATCAACAACGACCTGCGCGATGCCGACTTCGTCGATGGCGAAGACTACGCACACGTGGCCTGGAGCGCGCTCGGCGTCACGCCGCGATCGAAGGTCGCCGTGATCAACGTCGTCGGCGTGATCAACTCGGGCACCAGCGGCTTCGATCCCGTCAACGGCGCGGTCGTCGGGTCCGATTCACTGGTGGAATACATCCGCAAGGCGCGCGCCGACCGATCGATTCGCGCGATCGTGCTGCGTGTCGACAGCCCGGGCGGGTCGTCCACCGCCTCGGACGTGATCTGGCGTGAGTTGTCGATCTCGCGTGAGAACGGGCGGCCCCTGATCGTCTCGATGTCCGACCTCGCCGCCTCGGGTGGCTATTACATCGCGTTGGCCGGCGACGCGATTGTCGCCCAGCCAGGCACGCTGACAGGGTCCATTGGGGTCTACACCGGCAAGTTCGTCACCGCCGGTAGCCTCCAGAAGCTCGGCGCCAACATCGAGTCGATCAGCCGCGGGAAGCAGGCCGAGATGTATTCGTCCGATCGACGCTTCTCCCCGGACGAGCGCAAGCGGATCACCGAGTCGATGCAGTCGGTCTACGACCAGTTCGTGGAACGCACCGCCGCGGCCCGGCACCTGCCACCGGAAAAGGTCGACGAGATCGCGCAAGGCAGGGTCTGGACCGGCGAACAGGCGCGCCAACTGGGCCTGGTCGATGAACTGGGCGGCCTCTACACCGCCATCAACATGGCCAAGCAGCGGGCGCACATTCCTGCCGACGAAGAAGTGGAGCTGGTGGTGTTTCCGCCGCGCCGCAGCGTTTACGAGGTGCTGGCGGATGAACTGCAGTCGCCGATGGGCCGCATCCAGGAACGCCACACGGCGGATGCGTTGATCCAGTTGCTGGGGCCGCGCGAAAGAAAAGCCTTGTCGGCGCTGCTCGCACCGTCAAGGCTCTTCCGCTCAGGGCAAGTGCTTGCGCACATGCCCTATGTGTTCGTGAGGTAGGTTTATAGCCCGCCGGTGATCCGGGCGAGCGTGTCCTGCTTGATGTTGACCTTCAGGCCGCTCTTGGCCTTCTGCATGTAAGCGCCAAAGAACTTGTCGCGGCGAACGTTCACCAGTTCGTCGCGCAGCACGTCCTTACCCGACTCCACTTCGGCGTCGGTCACGCCGGCCTTTTCGACGACGCGAATCACGGCGGTGCCGGTGGGAGTGGAAATGGCGTCGCTCACGCCGCCCTGCGGCAACGCGAAGGCCGCGGCATCCACGGCTTCGCTGATGCCCAGGTCGGGAATCGCGGTGCCGCGGGCCACCAGTTCGGTGGTCTTCACTTCGAGGCCGGCGCGCTTGGCCGCCGCGGCGAAGTCTTTCGCGTTCTTCAGGTCGGTGGCAATCGCGGTCGCGCGCTGCTTGGCCATTTCGGCGGCCTTCTCCTGGCGCACGTCATCGGCCACCTTGGCCTTGACCTCGGCCAGTTGCGGCAGGTAGGAATCCTGGCGGCCCGTGACGGTGGCAAACACCCATCCGGTGGCGACCCGCATCGCCGGGGTGACTTCGCCTTCCTTCATGCCGAACACGCGGCCCGACAATTCCGGCTGCGCGCCGACGCCCTGGATCGGCTCGTCCGCGGCCATCAGCCCGGTCTCGACGACCGCGAGGTTGCGCTCCTTGGCGACCTTGTCGAGGTCGGCGGCCGTCGTGGTGGTGGCTTCCAGCGACTTGGCAATGCGCTCGGCCTCGGCCTGCGCCTTCTGCCACTTCAACTGATCCTCGAGTTCGGTGTGGACCTCGGCGAGCGGCCGGGTCTGGTCGGGCTTGTTGTCCACGACCTTGATGATGTGGAAGCCGAACGCCGTCTTCACCAGGTTGCTGATCTCGCCGGCCTTCATGCCAAAGGCCGCCTGCTCGAATTCAGCCACCATGCGACCGCGACCGAAGTAGTCGAGGTCGCCGCCGTTCTGGTTGTTGGTGTCGTCTTCAGAGTACTGCTTGGCCAGGGCCGCGAAGTCGGCGTTGGGCGCCTTGGCCTTCTTCAGTACGTCTTCAGCCAGCGCCTGCACCACCTTCTCGTCCTTGCCTTCGAGCTTGAACAGGATGTGGCTGGCGCGCACCTGGGCGGGGGTCTGGTACTGCGACATGTTCTGCTGGTAGAACGCGGCGATCTCGGCCTCGGGCACGGTGATCGTGTTGCGCACCTGCTCGACGTTGACCTGGGCGTACTTGATCTTGCGCTTCTCGCCGATGCGGTACTTGTCCTTGGCCTTCTCGAAGAAGGGCACCAGCTCGGCGTCGGTGACCATCACCTGATTCGTGAAGGCTGCGGCCGTGACGGGGACGACCTCCAGCTTCACCTTTTCGTTGCGCTTCTTGAACTCGGCGACCACGTCGGTGTCGTTGACTGACATCCAGCCGGTGAGGGCGGTGCGCAATTTCTCGATCATCAGCGCGCGACGCAGGCTGTTCTCGAACTCGGTCGTCGACAGCGGCGGGTTCTGGATCTGCAGGATCTGCCGGTAGCGTTGCTCGCCGACAAACTGGCCGTTTTCCTGGAAGCCGGGCAGCGCGAGAATGCGCTCGCGAATCTCGACGTCGCTGACCGTGAGGCCCTGCTTGCGCGATTCGGCGACCATGGACTCTTCGTCGATCAGCTGCTGGAGGATCTGACGGTCGATACCAAGCTGCTTGAGCAACTGGTCGTTCATCTGTCCGCCATAGGCATTGCGATAGGCCTGCACCTGCGCGTTGTAGCGCCGGGTGAAGGCGCCCACGGTGATGGGCTCGCCTTCGACATCGGCGATCGTCTCGTTAGGTGAAGCCCCGGTCGTGGTGGTCAGGAAATCGGGAATGTAGAAGACCACGAAGGTCAGGACGACCAGTGCCAGACTCCATTTGAGCCAGGCTTTGTGGCGCCGCATCCGGTCGAGCATCGTCATCGGTCAGAATCCTCTGGGAAACACGAATCGTAACACGGAGGCCGGTTCACCCGAACCGGCGTGTTTTCAAGCCAGGGGTTTGAACCCCGGTGGCGGCACCCCCGTGATATATTCTGTCAGTTGAATGACTTACGGCGGTTCTCGCCGTCCGGATCTGGCCGCCCGCCTGCGTCGCGGCCAGCGCGCGCTCAAGAGCCGTCTCGAACGGACTGAGTCCGTTCTGGCCCTGCTTCGCGCCGCACACGACACGCTCGACCCCGAAAGCATTGGCCGGCTCGTGGTGGCCCGTGCGGACGAGTGGTTCAAGGCGCCCGCGTGCGGGGTGTTCGCTGCCGACCTCGACGGACAAGTCGCGGGCCTGTCGTCAAAGGGCATGGGGCCAGCGCTCACGCCCGCGGCGATCGGTGTGGCGCGCTGGGTGTTGGCGCACGGGCGAGAACTTGCGTCAGCCGACCTCCGGAAGGATGCGAGGGCGGCCGGCGCGGCCGGGGCGGTGCTGGCCTGGCCGTTGCGATGCCGGGCCCAGACGGTCGGGGTGCTGGTGATGGCAGAGCGGCAGGCGGCAACGCAGGCGCCGCACCTGACACCAGCCGTGGGCCAGTTGCTGGGAGTCATGCTCGAAGGTCCGGCGCAGGCGCTCGACAACGCCTTGCGGCTGCGGCGGTCCGAAGCGCTGTCGGTCACCGACGACCTGACGCAGCTCTACAACTCGCGGTACCTCAACCAGGTGCTGCGACGTGAAGCCAAGCGCGCGTCGCGTTCGGGGCGGCCGCTGTCGCTGCTGTTCCTTGATTTGGATGGCTTCAAGGGCATCAACGACAACCACGGTCACCAGGCCGGCAGTACCGCGCTGGTGGAAGCCGCCGCCGTCATTCGGCGGTGTGCCCGTGAGACGGACATGGTGGCGCGTTTCGGTGGCGACGAGTTTGCAATCATCCTGCCCGATACGGGGTCGGAGGGTGCCTCAGCCGTCGGCGACCGTGTCCGGGAACGACTGGCGGCTCATCCGTTCCTCGCGGGGAATGGCTTGAACTTGCGTCTGACCGCGTCGGTCGGGGTGGCAACATTGCCCGATGTCGCGGCTTCGGCTGAAGAGTTGGTGCGTGCGGCCGATATGGCGATGTACCAGGTAAAAGATTCGGGTAAAAACGGGGTTCGCATCGCCCAAGCCGAGTAGGCCAGGCGTTGCACGGTTCTGCACACGGCACCTTAGTAAGAAAAGCTGTCAATCATGGGTCTGGGTTCGTTTCTTTCGTTTCTGTCCACTGATTTGGCCATCGATCTCGGCACGGCCAATACCTGCGTGTACGCCAAGGGGCGCGGCATCGTCGTCAACGAGCCCTCCATGGTGGCGGTCAACAAGGTCACCGGGCGCGTCGAGGCGGTCGGTACCGGCGCCAAGGAAATGCTCGGGCGCACGCCGGGCAACATCGTCGCCATCAAGCCGATGAAGGACGGCGTCATCGCCGACTTCGACGTCACCGAGAAGATGCTGACGTACTTCATCAAGAAGGCGCACAACGGCAACGTGTGGGTGCGGCCGCGCATCATCATCGGCGTGCCGTCGGAAATCACGCAGGTCGAAAAGCGCGCGGTCAAGGACTCGGCGTATCGCGCCAAGGCCAGCGAAGTGCACCTGATTGAAGAGGCCATGGCCGCGGCGATCGGCGCCGGCCTGCCGATCACCGAGCCGGCCGGCAGCATGATCGTCGACATCGGCGGCGGCACCACCGACATCGCCGTGATCTCGCTCGCGGGCATCGTCTACAGTAAGGCCGTGCGCGTCGCCGGCAACGAGATGGATGAGGCGATCATCCAGTACATCAAGAAGACCTACAACCTGCTGATCGGCGAACGCACCTCGGAGCAGATCAAGATGGAACTGGGCTCCGCGTATCCGCTCGAAGAGCGGATGACGATGGAGATCAAGGGCCGGCACCTGATCGAGGGCGTGCCAAAGACGATCACCATCAACGACGAGGAAATCCGCGAGGCGCTGTCCGAAACGGTCAACGTGATCGTTGACGCGGTGCGCATCGCCCTCGAACGCACCCCGCCGGAACTGTCGGCCGACATCGTCGATCGCGGCATCGTCATCACCGGCGGCGGCTCGCTGCTGAAGAACCTCGACAAGCGCCTGCGCGAAGAGACCGGCCTGCCGGTGTCGAGTGCGGAGGACCCGCTGTCGTCGGTGGTGCTCGGCGCCGGCAAGATGCTGGGCGAGTTCGACCTGCTCCGCAAGATTGCGATCGACTAAGGCGGCTCGTGCGCCATGGCCCTCGCCGATATCCGACAACGTCCCGGCGTGCTGCTCGGCGCGGCCATCCTGCTGCACGTCGTCTTGATTTCCGCGCAGGTCAATACCGTGTCCGGGTTGCCCGTGCTGCAGGTGGTGACCTTCGGCTCGTTCGCCGAGGTGCAGCGCGGCACCATGGCGATTGTCGACGGCGTGCGGAACTTCTGGTCGGGCTACGTCGCACTCCGCCAGGTCCATGCCGAGAATGACGCGCTGAAGCACGAACTGCAGACACTGCAAGTGCGGCTGCAGCAAGAGCACGCGGAAGCGCAGCGCACCGACAATCTGCGCCAGCTGCTCGAGTTGCGCGAGCGCGCCAACCTCGAGACCACCGCCGCCGACGTAATTGCCGCCGCGGCCTCACCCGAGTTCCGCACCGTCACCATCGACAAGGGCACCAACGAAGGGCTCGCGACCGACATGGCCGTGATCTCGCCGGCCGGCGTGGTGGGGCGGGTGATCCTGCCGGCCCGCCGCGCCTCGAAGGTGCAGTTGCTGATCGACCGCAACGCCGCAGCCGGCGCGATGATTGAGCGTACGCGCGTGCAGGGAGTGGTGGAAGGGTTCGGCGACGGTACGCTCCGCATGGAGTACGTGCCCGGCAGTTCCGACGTGAAGCCCGGCGACCTGGTCGTGACCTCGGGCATCGATGGCATTTATCCCAAGGGCTTCGTGATCGGGACGATCGAACAGGTGGGTGCTGGCAGCGGGGGCTACCACCAGATCACGGTCCGGCCGGCGGTCGACTTCACGCGACTCGAAGAAGTGCTGGTGGTACGCACCTTGGCGGCATCGCACCAGCTGCCCGAGGGTGGCGAGTGAGAATCGTCGGGGCTGGCGTGGCAATCCTGGTGGCTCTTGCCCTGCAAACCACGTTGGCCGGGTTGGTGATTCGCGGCACCGCTGCCATCGACCTGGTCCTGATCGTGGTGGTCTACATCGCCTTGAAGGCGGGGCCGGTGCCCGGCCTGGCGGCGGGCACGGTCGCCGGGCTGATTCAGGACGCCCTGTCGAATCCCATTCTGGGCATTGGCGGCCTGGCCAAGACGATGGTCGGCTTCCTGGCTGGCGTGCTGGCGACCCAGTTCATCCTGACCGGCCCGCTCCCGAGGCTGGTGCTGCTGGTCATGGCCACGGTGGTGCATGCGGCCATCTTCATGGGGCTCTACGTGTTGCTGGACTTGCGCCAGTTCCCGAACCCGGTCCCGTCGGTCATCGGACAGGCCCTGGGGAACGGCTTTGTCGGGGTGGTGACCTTCCAGCTGATCGAGTGGCTGCCGGGCTTCGTAGACCGGCGTCGCGCCGGACGGTTTTTGAAGCGATAATCAACTGATCTCATTGGGACCGCTGACCCTGAACTGACCGTATGGCTATTGCTGAAGATCGCCGCCGCCTCACCACCCGGCTCAAAGTGCTGCGGGTCTCGATTGCGGCTGCCTTCGGCCTGCTGGCGTGCGGGTTCTGGTTCTTCCAGGTGGTGCAGCACACCAAGTTCAAGGAGATGGCGGAGAACAACCACCAGCGGACGCTGGCGTTGCGCGCTCCGCGCGGCATCATCTTCGACCGCACGGGCCGGTTACTGGTGGAGAACCGCAACTCCTTCAACATCTCGATCGTTCGCGAACACACCAAGGACATCGACCGCACCATTCGAGTGCTGGCATCGGTGACCGGCGTCGACGAGAAGGTGGTGCGCGAGATCGTGGATCGCCAGCGCCGCGAGCCGAGCTATCGCCCGATCGTCATCATCCAGGATGCCACGCTCGCACAGGTCGCCGCGGTGACCGCGCGCCGGCTGGATTTCGAACTGCCGGACGTGATTGTCCAGGAAGTGCCGACCCGCGAGTATCCCGATCAGGCGATGGCCGCGCACCTGATTGGTTATGTCGGCGAAGTTGGCGAAGAGCAGATGGCGGCCGATCACCTGGCCAGTGGATCGATCGTCGGCCAGTTCGGGATTGAGCGGGTCTACAACAAGCTGCTGATGGGCGAGGACGGCGCACGCCGGGTGGTCGTCAACAGTGTCGGCCGCGAAATTCGCACGCTCGAAGAAGTGCCGCCCGTGCAGGGCCAACGCGTGCAGCTGTCGATCAACTCGGCGATGCAGAAGGCGGCGGAAGACGCGTTCCATACCTACGGCTACTGGGGATCGGCGGTGGTCCTGGATCCGAAGAGTGGCGACGTGCTGACCCTGACGAGCCTGCCGGCGTTCGATCCCAACGACTTCGCCACCGGCATCGATCGCGCGACGTGGAGCGCGCTCAACACCGATAAGCTGCGGCCGCTCCAGAATCGCGCCATCCAGGGGCGGTACTCGCCGGGCTCGACGTTCAAGGTGCTGCTGGCGACGGCGGCGCTAGAAGAAGGCCTGATCACGCCGGAGCGCCAGATTTTTTGCGCGGGTGGCGGCACCTTCTACGGCCGCTTCTTCCAATGCCTCGGCAAGCACGGCTGGATGGACATGCGCCACGCCATCGAGAAGTCCTGCAACACCTACTTCTACACGGTGGGCGACATGCTGGGCATCGATCGCATCCACAAGTGGGGCGAGAAGCTGGGGCTGTCTGGCAAGAGCGGTGTTGACCTGCCGAACGAGGTCGAGAGCATCGTGCCGTCGCAGGAGTGGAAGCGCAAGCGCTTCAACGAAAAATGGTACTCCGGCGACACCATCTCGGTGGCGATCGGCCAGGGCATGGTGGACGTGACGCCGATGGCACTGGCGGTGATGATGGCCACCGTCGCCAACGGCGGCA
>Ga0163144_10021045_pt1 | contig 12993 bp, 10 predicted proteins | sample OliLak19BULKMAT1_FD_123175 | JGI IMG/M metagenome (GOLD analysis project Ga0163144, IMG submission 123175) | Freshwater microbial mat bacterial communities from Lake Vanda, McMurdo Dry Valleys, Antarctica - Oligotrophic Lake LV.19.BULKMAT1 | ecosystem: Environmental > Aquatic > Freshwater >...
CAACGCCCACAACGCGCAGGTCTGCGTAGCAATGGCGGTAACCGACCGCACCGCCGCCCAGCACGGCATCTCGGCCTTCATCATCGAAAACGAAAACACGCCGGGCTTCCGCCTGGGCAAAAAGGAAAACAAGCTCGGCATGCGAGCCTCCTCCACAGGCGAAGTCCTCTTCACCAACTGCCGTCTGCCCGCAACCCAGCTCCTTGGCAAACCCGGCGAGGGCTTCATCGACAGTCTCCGCATCCTCGACGGAGGCCGCATCTCAATCGCCGCCCTTTCCGTGGGAACCGCCCAGGGCGCATATGAAGCCGCACTGAAATACTCGAAAACGAGAAAGCAATTCGGCCGTCCCATCTCCGAATTCCAGGCAATTCAATTCAAACTCGCCGACATGGCGACGCAAATCGAGGCCGCCCGTCTCATGACCCACCGCGCCGCCGCGCTGAAGGACCAGGGACAAACTCGCCTCACCCGCGAATCGGCCATGGCCAAACTCTTCGCCTCGGAAGTGGCCGTGAAAGTTTGCGACGAAGCCCTCCAAATTCACGGAGGTTACGGCTTCATCAAGGATTACCCCGTGGAAAAGTTTTACCGCGACGTAAAACTCCTGACCATCGGAGAGGGAACCAGCGAAATCCAGCGCCTCGTAATCGCCCGTCAGGTTCTCAAGTAATCGACGACTTTTGTTTTGCCAGGGAACGCCCGATTCAAAAATGAAACAAAGGGAATTAATTCCACCAAATGCCGTTTTAATACGACAAAAGCATCCGCCTGCAAAGCCACTTCCGGAGCCATGGTAGTCTCCAGCAGAAAATCCTTCATCTTCAGATACTCGATGGCCGGATGAGCGGGGTCGAAACCTCTCGGAGGCCGAGTCAGCTTATCACCCTGGATCTCCCCAAACATCTCCCGGACAGGCTTCCTCCGGAGCAACTTAGTAAGTGCCGCATGCTCCGCCGCGATATGATTCCGGACCTTCAGCAGCAACTCATTCGAGCAATGATAAAGCCCGGCGGCAATCAAAAACTCATCGGTGGAAAGGTGAAAATAGAGCCCCGCCCCGCCGTCCTTCCCCAGCCGCCGGTGCCAAAGCAGCGCCCCGACATGAGTCTTGTAAGGAGTCTTGTCCTCACCAAACCGGGTATCCCGATAAATCCGATACACCGACTTACCCGGGTCGGTAACATACTCCGGCGGCAGCACCTGATTCAGCGCCTCGACCGTCGCCATCGTCGGCCCACGCAACAAAGCCTCATACTCGTCCTTACGAGGCTGAAACCACTCCCGATCGTTGTTCTCCTTCAACTCCCGAAGAAACGCAAGCGCCTTCGGCTCAAACATAGTCCCGCTCAAATTCTTACCTCAACCTCGCCGCCAACGTCTCAGGCATGACTGGCTCGAACAGAGTCGCTGCTCACATTCTGTCGGAAATAGTCGCCGAGCTTCCGGACGCCATCCTGCGGAGCCACGCAGTCCATCGACGACACCGCAATCCCAAACTCGGCCAGCGCGGCAATCCGTGGGTTAAACGGTTTCATCAGCATCGGCACCGGAGCCATCGCCCACCCCGGAACCGACATCACGGACGGCTTCGCTCCCAGCGCTTCGAAAGCCATCTCCGTGATCCGCCGCCGCGTGAAAATCTCCGGGCCGCCAACCGGAATATCCACCCGCCCGAGTATCAGCGCCTCCACGCAGGCCTTCGCCGCATCCATCTCATGGACCGGGTTGGTTTTCGCCCAGCCGCCGTTAATCGCAACCCCGCGACCCTGCCGGGCCATATTCAGAATTTCCAGACAGAAGGAGAACAGCCCGGTCGGCCGAACCACCGCATACTCCAGGCCCGACCCCGCCAGTTCCTCGACAAACGCCTCGTGATACTTCGCATACTCCGTCTGAGCCAGCTCCTGACCATTCGCCAGCGACACATAGACGAACTTAGGCACCGCGTGACGTTTGGCGTCGGCCAGCAGATTGCAGTTGCCCTGCCAGTCCACCTCGCGAAACCCGGTCCTGTCGCCCCACGTGTTCACAGACATTGAGGCCCCCGCGCAGGAGATCACCGCGTCGACTCCGTCAGTTACTTTGCGCAGTGACACTGCGTCCCGCAGGTCGGCGGTCCGGTCCTGTGCCCCCGCGCCTTGGCGGACCAGACGGCGCACCTCGTGGCCCTGCGTCTTCAGTTCCGCAACAACGCACCGGCCAAGCGCGCCCGTAGCCCCAGCCACCAGAACCATTCCCATACGTTACAGTCTCTCCCGAATCGCCGTCTCTCTGCACGCCGCCGCAAAATCGGGCATCATAGGACCGTGAAGCGCTTCGCCCTGTTATGGGTAGTCACCCTCGCCGCACTGTGTGGACAAGATGCTCGGCACGATTTCGAAATGCAGGTTCGCCCAGTTCTGGCGAAGAACTGCTGGGCTTGCCACCGCCAGTCCGCCATGGGCGGCCTGCGCCTCGACAGTCGTGAAGCGATACTCAAAGGCGGTAAATCCGGGCCCGCACTGGTCGAGGGTAAGGCCGACCAAAGCCTCCTCATTCAGGCCATCACGCACCAGCACGACAAACTGAAGATGCCGCCCTCGGGCAAACTCCCCGAAGCCGACGTCGCCGTGCTCCGAACCTGGATCGACAAAGGCGCCTTCTGGCCCCCCAGCGACAAGCCCGCCACCGAGACTTCAAAGGAATACACCATCACGCCTGAGCAGCGAGCCTTCTGGTCCTTCCAGCCAGTGCCAAAGCCCGCGCCTGACGCCACCATTGACCGCTTCATCTCCCAGCGGCTGAACAAGGAAGGGCTGAAGCCCGTAGCCCGCGCCGACAAGCGCACCCTCATCCGCCGAGCCTCACTCGATCTCATCGGCCTCCCCCCGACCACCTCGGAAGTCGACGCGTTCCAGGCCGACCAGTCGCCCGACGCCTTCGCCAAAGTCATCGACCGCCTCCTCGCCTCGACGCATTACGGGGAGCGCTGGGGCCGCTACTGGCTTGATGTCGCCCGCTACTCCGACGACAAGTTCAACTCCACCATGGAGGAGCTGCACCCGAATGCCTGGCGCTATCGCAACTGGGTGATCGACGCGTTCAACTCCGACCTGCCTTACGACAAGTTCGTAAAGGCGCAGCTTGCCGGCGACAAGATCGACCAGCGTGCAGGCCTCGGCTTTTACGCGCTGAGCCCGGAGATGCAGGACGACCGCGTCGACGCCACCTCACGCGGCTTCCTCGGCCTCACCGTCGCCTGCGCCACCTGCCATGACCACAAGTTCGATCCCATCCCGACCAAAGACTTCTACTCGCTCCAGGGCGTGTTTAGCAGCACCAAATTCGACGAGTATTCCCTCGCGCCGAAGGAAGTCGTCGACAACTGGACCGCAAAGAAAAAGCAGGTCGACGAGCTCGAAAAGGTTAACGACCGTTTCTACGAAAAACAGCGCGAGATGCTCGCCGAGATCCTCGCCTCGCAGACCGCGAAGTACCTCCTGGCCGCGGCAAAGCTGGAGCCGGCCGACGGCCTCGACACACAGACGCTGGAGCGGATGGCGCAGTACCTGGCCAAAGGCAAATGGGATCACCCCTGGCTGAAGCTCCCCGTCACACGCGAGTCCGCCATGGAGTTTCAGCGCCAGATCGTCGCCATCAATGAAGAGAAGAAGCGCATCGACGAGAAGAACCTGATCACCCTCGGAGTCGATCCCGACCGCGGCAGGATCGCCGGCGCCACGCTGGAAACGCTCGAGCACAGGAAGTACATGCTCTGGCGCGACTTCTTTGAGCGCTCCACAAAAGATTCGGCGGGCTTCTTCAAGACCGATGAGGGAGTGTTCCACTACAACAAGGTGGGCCTCGAACGCTGGCTGGAAGGCGCCTGGAAGACCTACATTAAGGATCAGAAAGCCGAACTGGCGCGGCTGAAGAAAGGGCTGCCGGAAAAGTATCCGCACTGCAGGTGATCTCCGACCGGGACAAACCAGCCGACGTCAAGATATCGATCCGCGGAGATCGCAACAATCAGGGCGAGATCGCCCCGCGCCGCTTCCTTGCGATCCTGTCGCTAGAAAATCGCAAGCCGTTCTCCAAAGGCAGCGGCCGCGAAGAACTCGCCGAAGCCATCGCCGACCCCAGCAATCCCCTCACCGCGCGAGTCTTCGTGAATCGCGTCTGGCAGCACCACTTTGGCGTCGGCATCGTTGCCACCGCCAGCAACTTCGGCCAGCTCGGCGAACGTCCCACGCACCCGGAACTGCTCGACTATCTGGCAGGCACGTTCGTGCAGGACGGCTGGTCGGTGAAGAAGCTGCACCGCGAGATCATGCTGTCCGACACCTACCAGCGCTCCACCGAAGACAGCGCTGCGAACGCGGCAAAGGACGGAGCGAATCAGTATCTGTGGCGCTTCAACCGCAACCGGCTCGACGTGGAAGCGCTCCGCGATTCCATCCTGTTTGTGTCCGGAACGCTCGACACCAAGCCCGGCGAGAAGCCGCTTCGTTTTGACGAGAAGAACTACAAGCGCACCGTCTACGGATTCATCAGCCGCCGCAAGATGGACGGCACGCTCGCGCTGTTCGACTTCCCCAATCCCAACAACACCAGCGAATCCCGCATCATCACCAACGTGCCGCTCCAGCGGCTCTGGTTCATGAACAGCGACTTCGTGGAGAAGCAGGCCAAGGCACTGGCAGACCGTTTCTCCGGCGACCCGAAAGACCGCATCACCGCGATGTACCGCGCTGTCTTCCACCGCGTCCCCGACCCGACAGAACTGACGTCGGGCATCCAGTACATCGAAGAATCGAAGGACTGGGCCAGCTACGCCCGAGTCCTCTTAAGCTCCAACGAATTCCTGTTTACGGACTGAAATGACACGACGCGATCTCCTCTCGACTATCGGTGGCGGCTTCGGCCTGGTGGGACTGCAGTCCGTGATGGGCGCGGAGAACCCGCTGACCCCCAAGCCCTCCCACTTCGCACCGAAAGCGAAGCGGGTGATCTATCTGTTCCTCAACGGCGGCCCCTCGCAGGTAGACACCTTTGACCCTAAGCCGATGCTGACGAAGCATCACGGTACGCCCATGCCCACCGGCAATCTCAAAACGGAGCGCAAGACCGGCAACCTGCTCCGCTCGCCCTTCGAGTTCAAACGGTACGGCAAGAGCGGCATTGAGGTGAGCGAGATCTTCCCAAAGCTCGGCTCCATGGTCGATGACCTGACCGTCATCCGGTCTATGTACACTGAGCGCCCCAACCATGAGCCGTCACTGCTCATGCTCAACACCGGTGACAAGCTCGTCGGCAGGCCCTCGATGGGTTCATGGCTGACATACGGGCTCGGCACTGAGAACCAGAACCTGCCGGGGTATATCGTTCTGTGCCCTGGCTTCCCGGTTATCGGTCCCCAGCTTTGGGCGTCCAGCTTCCTGCCCGCGGTTCATCAGGGCACCTACATCTCGCTCGAGGAGAAAGAAACAAAGAAGCTCATCGCCAACATCCGCAATGAGCATCAGGGACCGGAACAGCAGCGCAAAGAGCTCGACTTACTCGAGAAGCTGAACCGCATGCACCTGGCGAAGGAAGGGAAGGACACGCAGCTGGAATCGGCCATTCAGTCGGCCGAGATCGCGTATCGCATGCAGACCGAAGCGCCCGACGCCTTCGACATTACGAAGGAGCCCGAGGCCGTCCGCGAGCGCTACGGCAGCCACGACTTCGGCCGCGGCTGTCTGATGGCCCGCCGGCTCATTGAGCGCGGTGTCCGCATGGTGCAGGTCTACTTCGGCAACTTCCAGCCCTGGGACAACCACGACGACATCGAACTGCACCGCCCGCTGGCCGCGCAGGCCGATGGCCCCATCGCGTCGCTGTTGCAGGACTTGAAGGCAAGCGGCCTGCTCGAAGAAACCGTGGTGCTGATCGGCGGCGAGTTCGGCAGAACGCCGGCTGTCGAAGTAGGCGGTCTGGTGAAGGTGCAGAACGGCCGCGACCACAACAACCACGGCTTCACGTACCTGGTAGCAGGCGGTGGCTTTAAGAAGGGTTTCACCTACGGCGCGACGGACGACTTCGGGTTCCAGTCGGTAGAGAAGAAGGTCCACGTGCATGATCTGCACGCCACCGTGCTGAACCAGCTTGGGCTCGACCACACAAAGCTGACGCACTTCTACAGTGGCCGCAACTTCCGGCTCACCGATGTAGCCGGCACGGTGGTTAAAGACATAATCGTGTAGTGCGCTCCCTCATCCTGGCGGTAACCGCGCTGTCATGCGCGGTGGCGGCAGATTATACGGCACCCGCAGGCACGCGGCCCGCTCACGCCAAACCTGAGAACACAGTGCTGCCCGGCGGTAGGTTACTCTCGCCGGTCGGCACGCACTTCATGACCGGCTCCGGCACGTTCGGCATTGCCGTGAATGACGACGGCACAGTGGCCGCATCGGCCGACGGTGGCCCCAACGGCTTCTCCATTACGATCATTCAGAACGGCTCGGCGGACCGCCTGCGCACCAGGCGCCGTGGCGAGCCGGCCGATGACGACGATGACGACTGGCGCAGCGTGTTCATGGGCCTTGCCTTCGATGGCTCGGGCAACCTGTGGTCATCGGAGGGCAACTCCGGCCGAGTGCGTTTAGGCATGACCAAAGGCCCGACCGTCAACCTCAACGTGAATGGATTCAAAGACAGCTACACCGGTGACCTCGTGCTGGACCGCCAGCGTGGCCGGCTGTACGTGGCGGACCAGGCCAACTTCCGAGTAGTCACCATCGACGCGGCAAAGCGCCGGGTGATTGCCAGCACGAAAGTCGGACGCTTGCCGTTCGCCCTCGCCATGTCGCCCGACGGCTCGCGCCTGTACGTCACGCACATCGGCATGTTCGAGTACAAGATCATCGACGGCGACGCGATTCCATTCCCGGCATTCGGCTTCCCTTCGAAGGAATCGGAACAGGCGCTGGGCAGCCCCAACGTGCGCGAGGCCAATTCGCTCGCTGTACTCGACATCACGGGCGCCGAGCCAAAGGTCCTCACGATGATCCCGACTGGGCTCCCGTTCGGCGGCAAAATAAAGGGCGGCAGCAGCCCGTCCGGTGTCGCCGCGACGGCCGATCGGATCTACGTCTCGAACGGCCACAACGATTCCATCAGCGTGATCAACGCGCGCAATCTGAAACGCGAAAAGGATATCCAGATCCGCATTCCCGGGCTGGAGGCGTACCGCGGCGTGTTGCCGATTGGCCTCGCGGTCATAGGCTCGAAGCTGCTGGTCGCCGAGGCCGGGATCAACGCGGTAGGCGTGATCGAGAACGGCAAGGTCGTCGGGCATATTCCATCAGCCTGGTTCCCGACGCGCATCGCGACGCACGGCAACACTGTCTGGGTGGCCAACGCCAAGGGCTTCGGCACCGGTCCGAACAAGGGCCTCGCACAGAGCTTCCAGTACGACCTGCGCAAGGGCGCGGTGACCCGCTTCGATCTGCCGTCCGATCTGTCGGCGCATACTGCACAGGTGCTCGCGAACAATGGCTTCGTTTCGTCCAGGTCCGCGCCCGCCAAACTACCGGACGCGCTTCGCAACGTGGTCATCATCGTGAAGGAGAATCGCACTTACGACGAGGTGTTCGGCGAAGGCGGCAGGTTCGGGCCGAAGGTCGCGCCTAACCACGCAGAACTGGCGCGGCGCTTTGCCAGCAGTTCGAACTTCTACGCCGATTCCGAGGTCAGCGTCGACGGCCACCACTGGATCGTAGGCTCGTATCCTGACGCGTGGACGGAGAGCACGCTGATGGCGGCGTATGGTGGCCAGAAAGACTTCCGCCTGTCCCCGACCGCGCCAGGGCGTCTGCTGTTCGCGCAGAGCAATTCGTCGGTCCATCCGGAAGAGCAGCTGGAAGCGGGCAGTTTGTGGCATCATCTGGAACGCAACGGCATCACGTTTCGCAACTTTGGTGAGGGCTTCGAACTGGCCGGTGTCGACGAGGGCGAAGGTCTCAAGCCGACGGGCGCGAAGTACAAGACCAACGTTCCGATGCCCGAGCCGCTGTATCGCAACACCAGCCGCACCTACCCGCAGTACAATACCAACATCCCCGACCAGTTCCGTGCCGATCAGCTTCTGAAGGAGCTGAAAGACATCCCGCAGCTGCCGCGCCTGCTGTTCATCCATCTGCCTAACGATCATGGCGCAAAGCCCCGGCCGAAAGATGGCTATCCGGTCGAATCGTCGTTCATGGCCGACAACGACTACGCTCTGGGCCGCATCATGACGTACCTGACATCGCGCCCCGAGTGGAAGCAGACCGCGGTCTTCATCACGGAAGACGATTCGCAGGGCGGTGTCGACCCGGTGGATTCGCATCGCACCGTCATGCTGATCGCGAGCCCGTACGCAAAGGCTGGCTACGTGTCGCAAAAGCACAGCAGCATGCCCGGAATGCTGAAAACCGTCTTTCGCATCCTGCGCATTCCGCCGCTGAATCTGTACGACGCGACCGCCGCCGACCTCAGCGACTGCTTCACGGACACGGCCGACCTGCGCCCCTCGGAGACGAAGCCCGTCGACCCGGCAATCTTCGATCCGGCGAAAGCCCGTGAGCCTCGCGACCCACTGCCTCCGACGGCCATGGACGACCCCCGGGAATTGCGCCGCCAGCACAGGCGCTGAGGTTTATATAATCGGGGCATGCAATTGTCCCGCTACATGCTGGTGCGCCAGCACTTTCCAGACCGCAGCCTCAGCGACATTCCGGCCGAGGTGCACAAGCAGCTTGCCGAATCCGGCTTTGCCGGGAAATTGCGGCCGGGCGCGAAAGTCGCAATCGGCGTCGGCAGCCGGGGCATCCACAACATCGACACGATAGTCCGGGCTGTGGTGCAGTTCTGGAAAGACCGGGGCATGCACCCGTTCCTGTTTCCGGCGATGGGCAGCCACGGTGCCGCGACGGCCGAGGGACAGGCCTCCGTGCTCGACCACTACGGCATTACTGAGCAGACGATGGGCTGCCCGGTGATCAGCCAGCTGGAAGTGGTCTCGCTGGGTACGACGGGCGAGGGCATTGAGGCCTTCATGGACCGCCTGGCGTTTGAGAGCGACGGCGTGATGCTGATCGGGCGCGTCAAGTGGCACACCGATTTCGCGGGCTCCATTGAGAGCGGCCTGTTCAAGATGATGGCGATCGGCCTCGGCAAGTTCGCCGGCGCGCAGCGGTATCACACCTACGCGTATAAGGTCGGACTGGAGCGCGTCATCCGTAATGTCGGGCGTCAGGTGCTGAAGTCGGGCAAGATCCTCGGTGGCCTCGCGATCCTCGAAGATGGCAACCACAACACAGCGCAGCTGACTGCGGTGCCGGTGGACGCGATGGAGCAGAAGGAAGAGGAACTGCTGGCGCTCGTCAAGACGTGGATGGGCCGCATCCCGTGCGACCTCGACATCCTGATCCTGGACGAGCTGGGCAAGAACTACAGCGGCGCCGGCATGGACACCAAGGTGGTCAACCGCAGCGTTCACGGCGAGTACAATCCCTGGGACACGGCTCCGAAATTCGAGCGCGTCTACGTGCGGGGCATTAGCGAGCACAGCCATCGCAACGGCGTCGGGCTTGGAATGGCGGATATGATTCACGCGCGCCTGCTCGGTGAGATCGACTGGACGCCGACCGCGATCAACTCACTTACGGCGTCGACGCCGGCTGCAATCCGGACGCCCATCAACTATGCCAGCGACCGTGAGTGCCTTTCGAAGCTATGGCCCACCGTCGGCAAGTTCAACTCCGAAGAAATTACCATCGGCTGGATTCGCAACTCGCTGGATATCGGCATGATCGGGCTGACGGAGAACCTGCGGAGTGTGGTGGAAGCGAATCCGACGCTGGAAATTGTGGGGACTTCGAAGGAGTGGCCGTTCGACCAGAAGGGCGATCTGCCGCGCCATCTTCCCGGTGTTCCGGTGGGCTCGGCTTCTCATTAATTCGAGAATTGTTGGGGCGGGAGGATGCCGTGGTTTTCCCGCCCCGGATGTTTAAAGATCAGCCCTGTGCCGCGGCGTCGCCAAGTCTTGCGTTGACTTTGCTGAAGACCGTGCTGATGTTCTCAGCGACATTGGGGGCTGTTGCTGCTGCACTCACTGCGACGAAGCCGGCCATCAGGGCATACTCAATCAGATCCTGACCCCGGTCGTCGTTCCAGATGCGCGCGATAAGTTTCATTGTTTTATCTCCTCTCCCTGCAACTATTTCCTGTTGCTGACTTAAAATAACACCATTTGTCCAGTCTTTCCTATCAGCGTGTACTCCTGGAGACCTCATCCATATTCCCTGGAATGCGGGCAAAAGGGCATAGGGGAGGTATAGGGGGTGGTATATATACCAGGACACACCGAGACACGATTAGAAATAAAAGTTTGAACAAAGTCTAAAGTTTGAATGGGGATTGCCGAGCGGAGGAAGGAGGGAGGACTGAGGGGTGGTCACCCCGGAAGGCCCGCAGGCCCCCCGGGGGGAGTAGGTCGTTGTGGAGATTAGCCCTGCGCGGCGGCCGAGCTCAGCTTGGTGTTGACCTTGCTGAAAACGGTGGACACGTTGGTGGCGATATTCGGGGCCACTGCGCCAGCGGCGACCGCGACGAAACCGGCCATCAGCGCGTATTCGATCAGGTCCTGTCCGCTATTGTCATTCCAGATGCTGTTGATGAGCTTCATTGTTTTTTTCTCTCCCTGTGCAGCCAGTTTCTACCGGCTTGCAAGATAAAGTTAGCATCGAAATGGAACTCTACAAATCAGGAACATTGCCTAATTTAAATTACTAAAAACCTCAGTGTTCTTCTCCGTAGTGCGGTGAGAATTACTGAGATGGCATAGGGTGGCATATACCCATACGACCTGCGACATCTGCCATTAGTTCTGCCGCTCTGTCTAACTGTTGCGGCGTGTGTTCAGATGTGACAATTGCGCGAACGCGGGCCTTGCCCTGAGGCACCGTAGGGTAGCCAATCCCGGTTGCGTATACCCCGGCTTCGAAGAGCCTGCGCGAATACTCGAATGCCGCCGCGGTGTCGCCAACCATGACTGGAGTAATCGGAGTCTCAGTATCCCCTGTGGAAAGGCCTGAGGCTCGCAGTCCGGACTGGAACCGCCGTGTGTTGGACCAGAGCCGCTCCACGCGATCAGGCTCATTCTCAAGGATGTCGAATGCCGCCAGACAGGAGGCTGGGACGGCAGGCGGGTGCGACGTAGAGAACAGAAACGGGCGGGCGCGATGATACAAAAAGTCAATAAAATCGCGGGTGCCGCACACGTATCCGCCCAGCACGCCGACTGCCTTCGACAGCGTGCCGACCTGAATGTCGACGCGGCCGTGCAGGCCGAAGTGATCGACAGTGCCGCGCCCGTTTCGCCCGAGCACGCCGGAAGAATGCGCGTCATCGATCATCATGATGGCGCCGTACTTCTCCGCCAGCGCCACCAGAGCGGGAAGCGGGCCGATGTCGCCGTCCATGGAGAACACGCCGTCGGTAATCAGCAGCTTCTTTTCCGGCCGGTCGCGCAGGGCGTAAAGTTTCTCTTCCGCACCGCCGATATCTTTGTGAGAGAAGACGTGGATCTTCGCTTTCGACAACCTGCATCCGTCAATGATGCTGGCATGGTTTAAGGCATCCGAAATGATGTGGTCGTCCGGCGTTAATATTGCCGAAACTGTGCCCGCATTTGCAGCAAATCCAGACTGAAATACAACACAAGCCTCAACATTCTTAAATGCCGCGATGCGCCGCTCCAGCTCCAGGTGCAGTGACATGGTTCCGGAAATGGTGCGCACGGCTCCGGACCCGGCTCCATACTTCTCGGTTGCCTCGACTGCGGCCTTCACCAGGTTCGGATGGTTCGCGAGTCCCAGGTAGTTATTGGACGCAAGATTGATCACCTCGCGTCCATCAATGCGGGAAACGGGCTCGCAGGCCGTCTGTAGTTCGCGAAGACGGAAGTAAGAGCCCGCGGCACGCCACTGATCGATCTGCGCGGTCAGGTACCCAAGAGGGTTGTTACGGCTCATAGAACGGGACCGATTCTCCACGGCACAAATTCCTTGTGCCCGAGCCTCTCGGCGCAGGTTTGCTCGCCCGAGGCCACGCGGAGAACCATGTCGAAGATCTCGCGGCCAATCTCATGGACGGTGGAATCGCCGTCGGCGATGCGGCCCGCGTTGATATCCATGTTGTCGCGCATGCGCCGGTACATAGGGCTGTTGGTAGCGATCTTGATCACCGGGATGGTGGGGAAACCAATGGCGCTCCCGCGTCCGGTGGTGAACGCGATGAGGTTGACTCCGCCCGCCGCGAGCCCGGTAAGCGACACCGGGTCGTACCCCGGCGTGTTCATAAAGATAAAGCCCGGCGTGGTGACGCGCTCCGCGTAGTCGATGGCGTCGTTCATCGGCGATGTACCGGCCTTCGCCACGGCACCGAGCGACTTTTCGAGAATGTTGGTCAGGCCGCCAGCCTTGTTGCCGGGCGACGGGTTGTCGTCGAAGCTGCCGCCGAAGCGGTTGAGGTACGTCTTGTAGCTCTTGATGAAACCCAGGTAGCGGTCGGCGACCTCGCGGTTGCGGGCGCGCCTCACCAGGAGGTGCTCGGCGCCAAACGTCTCGGTGGTTTCGGCCAGCACGGCGCTGGCTCCGATGGCGGCCAGCATGTCGGACGTGACACCAAGCGCGGGGTTCGCCGTGATGCCGGAGAAGGAATCGGAGCCGCCGCAATTCAGCCCGAGGCGGATGTGGGAGGCCGATACTTCGGTGCGGCGCTCCTCGGCGGCCAGCTGAATGAAGCGGTCGATCTCTTTGCGGGCGGCCTCGACGGTGCCGCGTGTACCGCCGCTGTCCTGCACCGTCATGCCAACCAGGCGGCCCGATTTGGGCGCATTCTCGCCCAGATAGTGGGTGATCTGATTCGTTTCGCAGCCGAGGCCCACAATGATGGCGGCCGACACATTGGGATGCGCCAGCACTC
>Ga0163144_10021046_pt1 | contig 12993 bp, 10 predicted proteins | sample OliLak19BULKMAT1_FD_123175 | JGI IMG/M metagenome (GOLD analysis project Ga0163144, IMG submission 123175) | Freshwater microbial mat bacterial communities from Lake Vanda, McMurdo Dry Valleys, Antarctica - Oligotrophic Lake LV.19.BULKMAT1 | ecosystem: Environmental > Aquatic > Freshwater >...
CTTCGTCACCTTGAATCTGCTCGATCGCCATATCTTCGTCAGCGTGATCACCACGTGCGCCGCCGCGGTCGGCCTCTTTGCGTTCGTCGTGGCGCTACCCAATGTGGTGCGCGAACTCCTCGGGCCTTTATTGTCGGGCACGATTTCGATCGGCGGATTTCTGCGGCTCATCTGGTTGATCTTTATTTTCGCCGTCAGCTACGCGCTTCCCATGGGCGTGTTGACCGGCGTATTGCTCACGCTGGGACGCCTCTCGGCGGACTCTGAGATCACGGCGATGCGCGCGGCCGGACTCAGTGTTACCCGGATCGCCCGGCCCGTCTTCCTGCTCGGCCTCGCGGGTGCGGCACTCGCGCTGTATGTGAACTTCGATGCGAGCCCGCGGGCCCGCACCCAGTTTCAGCGCGAACTGGCGGGCGCGCTTCGCGCCAACCCGCTGAACTTCATCGTACCGAAAACCTTCATCCGCGATTTCCGCAGTACGGTGATTTACGTTGGCGAAAAGAATGGCTCCGAGCTGCGTGATATCTGGCTGTGGGAACTCGATGATCAACGCCGCGTGCGCCGGCTCGTGCGGGCCGAGGCGGGGCGTCTCGATTTCGATGAGGCGACGAACAGCCTGATCCCCACGCTGATTCGCGCGAAGACAGAAGAGCGTGATCCGGATAACCCGGAGGATTTCAGCAAGTCACCCAAAGCTCCCTCGGTGGAGAAGGCGGAGGAAGTTAGGATTCCGCTGGAGGACTATTTTGGCCGAAACACGTATCGCCGCAAAGCCGAGTGGCAGACCTTCGGCGAACTGCGGGCGGAACAAACGCGGCTGGCGGCGTTGGTGCCAGCTTCGCCCGCCGAGGCGGCGGACCGCAGCCGCGAACAGATGAAGTTCGCGCTGATCGTGAATGAAAAATTCAACACCTCCCTCGCGGTGTTTTCCTTCGCATTGATCGGCGTGCCGCTCGGAATCAAAGTCTCGCGACGGGAGACCTCGGCCAACCTTGGTTTGGCGCTGGGACTCGTACTGGGATATTACCTGCTGACGGTAGTCGTAAAGTGGCTCGACAGCATGCCGCAATACCGGCCCGATTTGCTCCTTTGGGCGCCAAATCTTGCCCTGATCGGGCTCGCGGGATGGCTGTTCTCCCGGATCGATCGGCATTAAGGATCCGCCGCTTTAGTCCCGGCCCGCACCCCGGCTCGTTTTTTCCGTGCACCGCGCGACGGTTCGCCGCCACAGTGGATCATGCCGTCGAAAAACTTCACCTTCATCTGCGGATCCGACGATTTTCTCGTCGGCCGGCTCGGCAAAGACCGCTACGCAGCGATGTCCATCGAAGTGGCGGATGATTTCGGCCGCGAGACCATCAACGGTTTCGCGGGAAACGTCGGCGAAGTGGAGTCGGCGGTGAATCGGTTTCGCGAAGCCGTGCAAACCCTGTCAATGTTTGGCGGCAAGCGCGCGATCTGGCTGAAGGACGTGAATTTCCTCTCGGACACCGTGACCGGACGGGCGGAAAGCACGTTGAAGCTGGTCGAGGATCTGCAGGAAATCCTATCCAAGCTCAATCCGGACGAGACCAGTGTGCTGGTAACGGCGGCCCCGATCGACCGGCGACGTTCCTTTCCGAAATGGTGTGAGAAGAATTCGGATTTCACGCTGGTGGGCGGGGATGCCGACGGAGCCGGCGACGCGTTGCTGGGAGTGGCCTTGGCGGAAGCGAAATCGCTGGGCGCCGCCTTTGGGCCTGGGGCGGTTGAGCTCATGCTGGCGAAAGTCGGCGCCAATACCCGTTTGATCGTGGAGGAAACACGCAAGCTCGCGACCTATGCCGGTGACGCGGGTCGGATCGAGGAAGCGCACGTGGCGGAACTCACGCCCAACGTCGCCGAAGGCGATTTTTTCGAGGCCGCCGAGGCGTTCTTCAGCGGTGATCTGCGGTGGACCCTGGCGGCGCTGCACCGGCATTTCTTTTCCGGCGGCGACGCGCGTCCGGTCATTAGCGCCCTCCAGAACCGCAATCGGATTCTCCTGCAGGTTCGGGCCTTGATCGACGCGGGAGAGGCCCGAATCGGCGCGCGCGGGCTCGATGGACTTCCCCGCGCGGCGACCGCCTATGCCGGGCGTTTCATCGGCGCCACGGAGAAAAGCTCGTATAACCTCTTCAGCCAGAATGCGTGGTACGTCGGTAAACTTGCGGGCGGCGCCAAGCTTCCGGCGCTGCGGCGGTTGATCGACAACCAGCAGGAGTTCATCGCGACCTTTGAAGAAATCGTCCGCCGGCCGGGTGAGCAGGAAGAAGTCCTCCGCGAAATGGCCGTGCGCTGCCTCGCGGCGTAGCGGATTGAGTCCCCCAAATTCACGTGGGGTTGTCCGCGGTTCACCCGCGTCACACGGGAAACCTCCCCGGGTCCGCGGCCTGACGACCCGGCATTTTCCATTGCTTGGGATTCGCGGCCTTCCACGTAATACGCAGGCGACCACTGCGACGATTTTTGCGTTCGCCATCCGCTGGTCGGGGAGCATAAAACGCCCTCTCCCGTGAACGAGCCGACCTCTCTTCCCTCTGCCCCGATTCCCAATGTTCTCGCCGAGCGTTATGCGTCGGCTGCGATGAAGGACATCTGGTCGCAACAAGGCCGCGTCGCGCTCGAGCGTGATTTCTGGATCGCCGTGATGAAGGGCCAGCGCGAACTCGGCGTGCCGATTCCGGCGGAAGCGATCAAGGATTACGAAAAGGTGAAGGGGCAGATTGACCTCGCCTCCATTGCGACGCGCGAACGCATCACGCTTCACGACGTCAAGGCCCGCATCGAGGAGTTCTCGGAGTTGGCGAAGCGCCAGTTCATTCATCTCGGCCTGACGAGTCGCGATCTGACGGAAAACGTCGAGCAACTCCAGATTCTGCGCTCGTTGAAGCTGGTGCAGTACAAGTGTGCCGCGACGCTGCTCGCTCTCGCCCAGCAAGCGGAAGCCCATCGCGATCTGATGATCACGGGGCGCACCCACAATGTGCCGGCGCAGCCCACGACCTTGGGGAAGCGTCTGGCGATGTTTGGCGAAGAACTTCTGGTGGCCTTCGGCCGGCTCGAGGATCTGCTCGCGCGTTATCCCGTGCGTGGACTCAAAGGCGCCGTGGGCACGCAGCTGGATCAGCTGACGCTCCTCGGCGGCGACTCCGGCAAAGTAGATCAGCTCGAACGCCGCGTGTTGAAGCATCTCGGTTTTCGCGCCGCGCTGAGTGCGGTGGGCCAGGTGTATCCGCGGAGCTTGGACTTCGAGGTGACGACGGCGCTGCACCAGATCGGCGCCGCGGCGGCGAGCTGTGCGACGACCCTGCGCCTGATGGCCGGGGCGAGCCTGCTCACGGAAGGATTTCAGGACGGCCAAGTCGGTTCCTCGGCAATGCCGCACAAGGTGAATGCGCGGAACTGCGAGCGCATCTGTGGCTTCTCCACGATTCTGGGAGGCTACGTGGCGATGACCGCTGCCCTGGCCGGACACCAGTGGAACGAAGGCGATGTTTCCTGCTCGGTGGTACGCCGAGTGGCGCTGCCGGATGCCTTCTTCGCGCTCGATGGAGCACTCGAAACCTATCTGACCGTGCTGCGGCAGATGGAAGTTTTCCCGGCCGCCGTCGCCGCCGAGAACGAACGCAACCTGCCCTTCCTCGCAACGACGACGATTCTGATGGAAGCCGTGAAGCACGGCGCCGGACGCGAGACGGCGCATGAAGCAATCAAGGAGCACTCGCTGGCGGCCGCGAAGGCGCTGCGTTCGGGCTCGGGTGATGCCGATTTGTTCGCGCGGCTCGCCGGCGACCGCCGGATCGGGCTCGGAAAGCGCGCCCTCCAGGCGATCCTCGCGGAAAACGCCCGTTTCGTCGGCGCCGCTCCGCATCAAGTCGACGCCTTCTTAGCCGAGGTAAAACCCCTTGCGAAGAAACATCGCGGGGCCGCAGAGTACCGACCAGGCCGGTTGCTTTGAGCCGCGACGTTTGAGCCCGACGAGTGGGCGATCGCATCGGGTTGACCCACTGGCCGCGTTAATCGCCGGGATGATCGTGCCGGAGCGGTCCGACTCCATTTTTAGGGCGTCGGCCCCGGCGAAGGCGGGCTTTAAACCGCTGATAGCCCGAGGGTGCGATCACATGAAAGCCTTCTGGAGTTTCCTCACCGACCGGTGCGGCCCACATCGCCACGAGCACCGCAACCAGGATCAGCGCAAGAATCGCGAGGATGATCAGCACCGTCTCCATTGGGCAACGTAACATTCTTTCCCCGTCTTTGCCATCGGGTCCCGCGCTGATTTCCGCATCGGCCAAAGCCCGCTGCTCGGCTCCGGAGGATTCGCCCGATCGGAAAGGAGAAACCATCGTCGCAAATCCGCCGCTCGCGAACGTTGATTCAGGGGCCGCGCAGCGGGTTTATTCGGAAAATACGCCGGCGCATTGTGGATGCGACGCTACCGCCCCACGTCATTTCACCACCACTTCCGCGCGGCTTCAAGGAACTTTGAGTTTGCCACGCCCTGGCGCGACGCGCTTTCTTTGCCTTTCACGTTCTCTCAAACCTTTATTAAACCTCAGTCATGGCTGAACTCGTAGGAAATGTTTTGGTGGGCCAGTCCGGTGGCCCCACGTCCGTTATCAATGCCAGCGTCGCGGGCATCATCACGGAGGCGCTTAACCATGAATGCATCGAGGAGATTTACGGCACGCTGAATGGTGTGCTCGGCATCCTCCAGGAGGACTTGATCGATCTCGCGTCGGAATCGCAGCAGCAGATTCGCGCACTTCGCCACACGCCCGGAGCCGCCCTCGGCACGTGCCGTTACAAGCTGAAGAAGCAGCAGGACTTCGAACGCGTGCTCGAGGTGTTCAAGGCACATAATATTCGCTACTTCTTCTATATCGGCGGCAACGACTCGCAGGACACCGCCGATAAGATCTCCAAGCTCGCGCAAGAGCAGAACTACGAGCTGCGCGTCATCGGGGTACCGAAGACGATCGACAACGATCTTCCGCTCACCGACCACACTCCGGGCTACGCCAGCGCCGTTAAATTCATCGCCACCAGTGTGCGTGAACTCGCCTGCGACAATGAAGCCATGGGCCACGGCGATCTTGTTTCCATCGTTGAAGTGATGGGCCGCAGCGCGGGCTGGCTCGCCGCCGGTGCCGCACTCGCGAAACGTCGCGATCACCCGCACGATCCGCCACACATCATTCTTCTCCCGGAGATTCCGTTCAACCAGGAGAAGGTCCTCGAGGACATTCGCCGCGTATTGAAGCGCGAGCGTTTCTGCCAGATCGTCGTCGCCGAAGGTCTTGTCGATAGCGATGGCAACTACGTCGCGGCCGATGCCCAGACGGATGCGTTTGGTCACGCCCAACTCGGTGGCGCCGGCGATGCCCTCGCCGACATCCTGGGTCAAAGCCTCCCCGGCGTGAAGATTCGCGTCGCAAAACCCGGCCTGCTGCAACGCTGCGCCGCCCACGCCGCCTCGAAGACTGACGTCGACGAAGCTTACCTCGCCGGCGAAGCCGCCGTGGAAGCGGCTATCGCGGGCCACACCGACAAGATGGTCACCCTGATGCGCGGTGACGGTGAACACTACACGACCGAGACCGGGCTCGCTCCCTTGAGCGAAGTGGCAAACTCCGTGAAGAAGCTTCCTCGCGAGTGGATCAACGAAGATGGCCACAGCATGAACTTCCAGTTCCTCCGCTATGCGCAGCCCTTGATCCAGGGCGAAGTCACCATCCCGCATCACGACGGCATGCCCGTCTTCGCGCGTCTGGAAAAGGTGCGCATCGATAAGGTGCTGCCAGCGTACGAGACCTGAGCACCAACGTTCCACCGGCATCTGTCGGTTCGAATCGCAAAGGCGGGCGCTTCAGCCCGCCTTTTTTATGGGATAATCTCGCGTCCAAATCGGCGTTCACTGCAATTCGCCAACCGCGTCGCGGGAGCTTGGAGCGAGGAATTCACCATCCGGATTAAGAAACCGCGGATGACACCGATGGCACGGATCCAGAGAATTGCAGATCAAAGAGCACCTGACTGCCATTTACCCGCAAGGTGAAGTGCGCAAAATGCAGAATGCCTTGGTAATCTGTGCTCATCTTGAATTCTGGGGATCCAACTGCGTTTGAGAAGATCATTGGGCCGATTTGGTTCCGGTCACGGCGCCTTTCGCGTTCGTTCACTCTCCGACGCGACCCGGCGCCAGACACACCTGCAACAGCCGGTCATGAACCGCGGTCGCGTCGATTGCCGCGCCGTCATAGGTCGTTCCCGTGCCGATCAAGACCGGCCATTCGGCCGAATCAGCCGGACAGGTCCCATGCGAGCCTTTCACCAACGAGGGATCGAGCGGTATCAGATTCATGAGTACGCGGAAACCCAGCGCCTTGCGCAAAAGTTTCGCGGCCACTCGCAGCTTCGGGACGCTCAACGCCGGATCGAGAAACAGTTCCACCGGATCATAACCCCACTTCCGGTGAATATCGACGCAGCGCGCAAAGTCCGGCGCCTTCCGTTCATCGTCCCAATAGTAATACGTGAACCAGGCATCCTCCGCCGAAAACGCCACGAGATCGCCCGAGCGTTCGTGATCCAGACCGGCGGCGCGCTTCTCTTCCGCGCCAAGTACCCGCGCCACGCCGTCAATGCCCTCAAGTGCCCGGCGCGCCTCATGGAGGAGCGAAGGATCGTTCACGTAAACGTGTGCGACTTGATGATCCGCAATCGCGAAGACTTTGCTCGCACCACAATCAAGCAACTCCAGCCCGAGTTCGTCCTTGACCGTGATCCAGCCGCGGGCGCGGAAGATCCGGTTCAACGCGATGGACCGCCGGACCGCCGTGATCCCATATTCGGAAACGACGAGAGTCCGCACCCCGCGTTGCGCATAGAAATCCATCAATCGCCCCGCAATGGCATCGATCGCCCGCAAATCGGCCGCGAGTCGCGGGTCCGTCGGGCCCAACCGCTGCAGGTTGTAATCGAGATGCGGCAGATAGACGAGTGACAGATCGGGCTGGTGCCGGGTTTCGATCCATTCCGCCGAACGCGCAATCCACTCGGACGAAGCAATGCCAGCGAGCGGGCCCCAAAAAGCGGGAAATGGAAAGGGGCCGAGCTCGCGTTTGATCTCATCGCGAATCGCCATCGGATGCGAATACACATCGAAGACTTTGCGCCCATCCGCCGGATACATCGGCCTCGGAGTAATCGACCAGTCGGCCGTCGAGTACATGTTGTACCACCAAAACAGTTTCGCACAGGTGAAACCGGGACGCGCACTCCGACATTTTTCCCACAGCTTCTCTCCGTGCACCACGTGGTTCGATTGCTTCCAGAAGTGATGTTCCGCAAGCTCGCGATCATACCAGCCGTTGGCCACCGCCCCATGTCCGCTGGGCGGGAAACCCGTAAGATACGTGCTCTGCGCGGTGCACGTCACCGCCGGCAAAACCGGCCGCACCCGAATCAGCCCGCCCGCCTGCGCCGCCGTCTGCAAACGCGGCGTGTGCGGGCCGAGGAGCTGCGGCGTGAGCCCGACAACATTGAGGACGGCCGTGCGGTCCGGGGCACTCATGGCAAACAGTCGGGCCACATCACGCGCGTGAGCGTTTACCCATAACGCGCTTTCAATTCACCCAACGCCGCCTCGACGATGGTAGCGTCCATCGCGTGCACCTCCACGCGGTTACCCGGAGCACGCACCATCGGAATGGTGAGCCGACCGCCCATGTGCTCCCGAAATTCGTCGAGCCCACTGACCACAATCCGCCGGCCATCCGCCCCGCGCGCGTCCAACACCGGCGCAAACAGCGTGAAACCCAACCGCTGCAAAATACCGAGAATTCGCTCCGCGATCGGCTCCGGCAGCAAACCGCTCCGGCGCGCATAAATCAGATCGAGGGCCATGCCGATCGCGACCGCTTCACCATGACTGAATTGAAACGCCGACATCTGCTCGAGCTTATGCGCGGCCCAGTGTCCGAAATCCAGCGGACGCGCCGACCCGCGCTCGAACGGATCACCGGCGGTTGCGATGTGCTCGATATGCTGGCGCGCGCTCTCGCGAATCACAGCCTCGAACGGCTCGCATTCAAACCGGGCCAGCGCATCGACGCGGGCCGCGATAAACTCGAAAAACCGGGCGTCGCGAATCAGCGCCACCTTCACCGCCTCGATCAATCCCGCGCGCCGGTCTCGCAACGGCAGCCCGTGCAAGAACGTCACATCGTTGACCACCGCATGTGGCACTCCGAAAGAACCGAGCCAGTTCTTTTTCCCGAAATAGTTTACGCCGTTCTTCACGCCGACTCCGCCATCGCCCTGACTCAGGCTCGTCGTCGGCAAGCGAACCAGCGGGATCCCGCGATGGGCGGTGGCGGCGGCAAATCCCACCATGTCGAGCACTGCTCCGCCCCCAATCGCGATGACGTACGAATGCCGGCACATGCATGCGGAATTGATCGCGGACCAGACGTGTTCAAGCTGGTGAAAATCGTTCTTCACGCTTTCGCCCCCGGGGATCGCGATCGGGGGCGCAGCCAGGCAGACCCGATTCTCGTGGGTGGCAAACCACGCTTCAATCCGCGCTTCCATGCCCGGAAACGGCGTGTCCAACCCGGCGTCCCAGAAGACCATCGCCCGCACGCTTTCCCCGGGTTCGCGCGGGGTAAGCACTTCGGCCAGCACATCGTTTTCCGGCGCGAACACATCGCGGGTGAAGATCAGCCGGTGTTCGTACCGAAGCGTGATGGGAAGGGAAATCGAATCAGGGCGATCGGCCATGCGGGGTGGTCAAGTGGAGGCGGCGAGACGTTGGGCCCAGCGTCCAAGGGGAATCGCCGCTGCGCAAGCCATTGCCGGAATCCATGCTGCCACCAGCAGTAACGCAAGGGCGTCGATTAACGGAATGAATGCCAGGAGGCCGCCCACCGCACGCCCAAGCTTCGCCGCCGGTGCGCCCGGTTTGTACTCCCAACGCGCCAGCAGACTGAGCGTCACGATATAAATAAACAGCGCCGCGACCCACCACAGTAGTGCCGGTTCCAAGCCGTGCCCCGGGAGCGAAGCCACCGTGAGTGCCAGCAGTACTCGACAACCGGCCATCAGCACGACCGAGCCCGTCCAGCGCTTATGAAACCAGTCGTATATTAAAATCGTGCCGGCAAGCGCGAGGGCCAACGGGAACGACGCTCCCGCCGTGACCAGAAGCGAAAGCCCAAACGCCATCTGCGCCCCGGCCACCAGAGCCGCGGTCCGTTGTGCGACCCGTCCACTCGGAATCGCCCGCTCCGGGCGATGCCGACGGTCGAACTCGGCGTCCGCCACATCGTTGAAAGTCGCCCCGCCCGCGTAAATCAGACAACCCGCGACAATCGCGAGTACCAGCATACCGGTCGATGGAAACGTGCCGCCGGCGGGCGTCGAAAGGACGAGCGCGGTGAGCACATTGCTCGCCACCGAGGGAAAATTTCCCGCCCGCGCGAGATCGAACCAGACTCGCGGGGCAGCGCGTGCGGTGGCCGCCACGGCGGACATCACCCGCGACCCTCCGGCACGCCCGCGACCGCAGGCACCCACGCGGCGTCGGCCAAGCCGCGCTGCGCCAGGGCATCGAGCGTCCACGCATATTCGTGGACGAGCTGTTCCCCGATTGGCAGCCGCCAGGCCGCCGGCAGGACCTCCCAGGTGTAGGTCTCCATTTCGAGATGATCACACGCGCCCGGATGCGCCTTGAGCCAGTCGAGCGCGCCGGTCAGATGATCACGCGTATCCGAAAAAGGAGCACCGGGCGCGGCGTGCAGGGGCACATGAAAATGCACGCGCCATTCGTCGTCCGACAACGACGGCGACGGATCAGCCAGCGCTTCCGGCAGATCGATGAACCGCCGCCGCACTTCGTTGCTCTGAGCCCGGCCGACCACCACCTGATGCAAGTAAACCGGTTCGACCAACGCCGCCAAAGCGGCTCGACCGGCTGCATCGGGTTTCACGCGCAAGGCGGAGCTCAGGTGCAACTTGCTCAAGCGCAGCCCGGCGTTCGCGAGGCGATCCAGCGCCGCGGGCGCCGACTCAAACTCCACGGCGAGGTGACAGCAGTCGTAGTTCACCCCGATATGGCGAAGCAGTGATTCGACTTCCGGATCGGTCGCGCGCCAAGCGCCGAAGAACTCCACGGTTTCTTCGGTGGTTTCGAGCAGGCAGCACGGCTCGGGCTCGAGTCCGAGATGAAGATCGCGTCCACTTTTCGCCGAGAGGTCCGCGAGAAACCGTCCGCACGCCGTCAGGTTGAAGAAAATCGCCTTCCGCCGTTCCGGCTCCGCCGCGATAAAACCCTTAAACGAGGCGGGAACGGTGCTGACGCTACCCGCGACGCCCGGAGGCAGTAACGCAACCAGCAGCGCGAACAGTTGCTGCGTGTATGCGAGCCGCTCGGGAGTCGACCAATCCGGCGCGTAAACCTGCTCCTTCACCCGCGTGCCGTGAAAGCTGCCGTAGGGAAATCCGTTGATCGTGAAAACGTAGCAGTCGTGACGCTCCAACCAGCGTTGAAACGCAATGAGCGTGCCGGGTCGCGCCAGCTCGGCGGCGGCACGTTGACCGAGCCGGAGGCCGATCGCGTAGCTGCGACCGGGAGCCACGCGCTTGCGCACGGGGAGCACATGGGTTTCGAGCGCCGCGAAGGTTGCCGCCCAGTTTTCCCCGCGATGGACGTTGGTGCAGTAAGCGAGGTGAATGCCGTGGTTGAGCTTCATCCCGCGGATCAGTCGCCTAGGCGAAACTTCGGGCTCTGCGAAAGGAAACGGTGCGGGTTTCGATACAGCACCGCGTCCACGAAATCGGAACTGTGTCCCCGCCGCCGCATTTCCAGCGCAGTCTTTGGCACGGCGAGCGGATCGCTCACGCCCCAATCGCAGGCGGAGTTCAGCCAGATGCGCTCGCGACCGCAGATTTCCAACATGTCGACCGCCCGGGGCGGGGAGGCCTTGGAATCTGGATACAACGTAATTCCCGCCCAGAAACCCCGGTCGAGCACGCGTTGAATGGTGTGCTCCTCGACGTGGTCGATGATCACCCGCTCAGGCTTCACGCCGCGATGCGACCGCAGCAGATCAATAATGAGATTGGTCCCCTTCAGCTTGTCTTCCAGATGCGGCGTATGCACCAGGATCAACTGATCGTATTTGACGGCCAATTCGATGTGCCGCTCAAGCACCGTCATCTCATTGCGCGTGTTGCGGTTCAATCCGATTTCGCCGATGCCCAGCACCGTGGGGCGGTCGAGAAACTGGGGAATGATCGCCAACACGTCGCGCGCCAGAACGAGATCCTCGGATTCCTTCGGATTAAGACAGAGCCAAGTGAAATGCGGCAGCATGAACTTGGCGGCGCGGGCAGGTTCGTACTCGGTGAGCTGGCGGTAGTAATCGCGAAAACCCTCCACCGAACCCCGATCATATCCAGCCCAAAACGCCGGCTCGCACACCGCCATGCATCCGGCCGTCACCATGGCCTGGTAATCGTCGGTCGTGCGGCTCACCATGTGGCCGTGGGGCTCGATGTAGCGCATGATTAACTTTCCTTCGGCTTTCGCACTTTTTCGGGAGCGAGCTTTCCGTTCCAAGCCCCAAGCGCGGCTTTCCCGGTGGAAATCGTGTCGGGCTCCGTCGTGGGATCGCTAAATTTTTCGAGAATGCGCCGGGCGCGGCGGTTCCGGCCATCGACGAGCACGGCGGCGGCTTCACGCAGGGCCACGCAGCGGAAATCGCCGGACACGCCGTGACGATCCACGCGATCCAGGAACGCCGCGACTTCAAGCAGCTTAGCGCGAACGGGAATGAATCCGACCTCCACGATCGCGGCGGCAGCAGCGCTCACCCGGGGAGTGCTGGCCCGGACGCGCTTGGGGAGAGACGGGCGCTTGGAATCAGGATGTTTCAAGGCAAGGAAGGACCCGATCAGGTCAGATTAAACCCCTCCCACCGTCGAGGGGGAAATTTGGCGTCGGATATCTCAATGAGGCGGGAACGCGGGGAGGTTTCGGATCGACGGAGGGAGTGGAGCGCGGACGCCGTTCGTTCGCGGACGGTCTTCGAATCCTGTTTTCTGCTTTGCCGGGAGAGAATACCTCGCATGATGAGACCGGTTGGATGCCATGAGCGACTCCCTCATTCTCGTAGATACCCGAAATCGAACGATCGGGCAGGCGGAAAAACACGCCGCCCATGCCGCCGGCCTGTTGCACCGGGCATTCTCGATCATTCTGATAGACGCCGAGGGGCGGCTCCTGCTGCAACGTCGACATCCGGCAAAGTACCATTCCGGTGGCCTCTGGGCAAATGCGTGTTGCGGACACCCCCGTCCGGGCGAACGCACCCGGGCCGCCGCCCAACGCCGGCTGGTCGAAGAACTCGGAGCCGAAGCTCCCCTCACGTTTGGGTTTTCGACCCGTTACCGCGCCGCTTTTTCCAACGGCTTGGTGGAGAACGAAGTCGTTTACGTTTACTTCGGATCGGCACCGTCGACGGTGCAGCCAAATCCAACCGAGATCACCGCCATCGCCTGGCAGACATTACCCCAACTTCAGTCCGCGATTAAAAAAAATCCTGCGCGTTACGCGTTCTGGTTTATCCATTACCTCAAGCATCATGCCGGGAAAATTGAAGCGGGAGTAGCGAGAGTCTTGGACGCTGGCTCCCGCCCCCGGAACTAAAGCCGATCTCTCAGGCAAGTGCCGCGCTCGAGCGTACCGTGCCCAGGATTCTGTCGATATAGAGTCCCACCGGGGGGCCTTCGGCTAGGAACGGCCACCCCCGGCACTTCCGGCCAACGTTCCGGAAAAGGTCACCGACGCGCCGACCGGCTGGATGGCGTTTTGCTCAATGATCCCTTTGGCACGCGGGAACACCTGGATGGCCTCGATGATCATCCAGACTTCGAGCAGCACGGTGATCATCGCGATCGACACCA
>Ga0163144_10021047_pt1 | contig 12992 bp, 12 predicted proteins | sample OliLak19BULKMAT1_FD_123175 | JGI IMG/M metagenome (GOLD analysis project Ga0163144, IMG submission 123175) | Freshwater microbial mat bacterial communities from Lake Vanda, McMurdo Dry Valleys, Antarctica - Oligotrophic Lake LV.19.BULKMAT1 | ecosystem: Environmental > Aquatic > Freshwater >...
AAGTAAGAGTTTGATAATCAATACTTTATAACAAAGTTAAAGTATAAACTAATTTTAACCATTTACTTATTTTAATAAAAAAACTACCAACAGAAGTTGGTGGCTATTGAATATTCTATTCTATTATTCACTGAAAGGCAGTGAATCAAGATTGGTAAATTGAATCCTATCAAAATCATCCATTTCTACTGCTATGACGGAGTCTTTCTGGATATTACCTGCCAATATTTCTTTGGAAAGGGCATTTAAGATTCTCTTTTGTAAGACTCTTTTAAGGGGTCTCGCTCCAAACTGTGGGTCATATCCTATATCCGCTAGGGTATTACGAACACGCTCATCAGCTTCTAAAGTAATACCGTTTCCTTTGAGAGTGTCTTGGATTTGATGTAGCTGAATATCCACAATCTTACGCATATCCGTCTTCGCCAGAGGTCTAAACATCACTATTTCATCTATTCTATTGAGAAACTCTGGTCTGACGACACGTTTTAGCAAATCAATGACTTGTTCTTTGGTATCTTCTATGGCATCAAAGATTTCCTCAGGACGCACATCTTTCAGGTTATTCTGAATCATATCAGAGCCTAGATTGGAGGTCATGATAATAATTGTATTCCTAAAATTGGCTGTTCTGCCTTTATTATCAGTCAATCTTCCTTCGTCTAAGACCTGTAGCAAAATATTGAAAGCATCTGGGTGAGCCTTTTCTATTTCATCTAGTAAAACCACTGAATAAGGTTTGCGACGCACTGCTTCTGTTAATTGTCCGCCTTCATCATACCCTACATATCCTGGAGGTGCGCCTATCAAGCGACTTACGGAATGAGCTTCTTGGTATTCTGACATATCTATTCGAACCATTGAATTTTCATCATTGAAGAGAAAATCAGCCAATGTTTTGGCTAGTTCTGTTTTACCGACTCCCGTGCTTCCCAAAAATAAAAATGAGCCAATTGGTCTTTTAGGGTCTTGCAAGCCTGCACGACTTCTGCGAACGGCATCTGCCACAACTTGTATGGCTTGGCTTTGCCCTGCAATTCGCTTAGAAAGTTCACTCTCGAGGTCTAATAATTTTTCTTTTTCACTTTGGAGGAGACGCATGACCGGGATTCCTGTCCATTTTGCAACTACTTCTGCCACATCTTCACTTGTTACCTCTTCTTTAAGCATTGCACTATCTACATTTTCATGAAGACTTTTTTGGAGTTCTGCTAGTTTCTTTTCAGTTTCAGTGATTTTGCCATAGCGTAGCTCTGCCACCAAGCCATAATCACCTTGTCTTTCGGCTTGCTCGGCTTCTGTTTTATAACGGTCTATCGCCTCTTTGCTATGTTGAATGCCTTGAATTAAATCTTTTTCAGCTTGCCACTTTGATTTTAAAACATCTCGGTCTTCACTTAGGTCTGCGATTTCTTTGGATAAAAGAGATTCTTTTTCTGTATTTTTTTCTCTTCGGATGGCTTCTCGCTCTATCTCCAATTGCATAATTTTACGCTCAAGCTCATCTAGTTCTTCGGGCATAGAGTCTATTTCTATCCTAAGTTTGGCAGCAGATTCATCAATTAAATCAATGGCTTTGTCAGGCAAAAATCGCTCAGAAATATATCGGTTCGATAACTCTACGGCTGCTATAGTTGCATCATCCGTAATGCGAACGCCGTGATGAAGTTCATAACGTTCCTTTAATCCTCTTAGAATAGAAATAGCATCAGCTACATTGGGTTCATTGACCATGATAGACTGAAATCTACGCTCCAAAGCCTTGTCCTGCTCTATATATTTTTGGTATTCTTTTGGTGTAGTTGCTCCTATAGCATGAAGTTCACCTCTAGCAAGTGCAGGCTTGAGAAGGTTGGCAGCATCCATTGCTCCATCATTACTGGCTCCTGCCCCGATTAAAGTATGAATTTCATCTATAAACAAAATGATTTCTCCTTCTGAATCCACCACTTCTTTGATAACTGCTTTGAGGCGTTCTTCAAACTCTCCCTTGTATTTGGCACCAGCCACGAGCAAACCCATGTCTAGCGAGACTAGAGTTTTAGATTTAAGATTTTCGGGTACATCCCCTTCCACGATTCTCTGTGCCAGCCCTTCCACGATGGCAGTCTTACCTACCCCAGGTTCTCCTAACAAGATAGGATTATTCTTGGTACGGCGACTTAATATCTGAAGCAAACGCCTAATCTCATCATCTCGCCCAATGACTGGGTCAAGCTTACCACGCTTGGCAAGGTCGTTAAGGTTATTAGAATAGCGTTCTAGAGATTTATATTTTGCCTCAGCATTTTGATCTGTTACTCGGTTTCCTCCTCTAAGTTCTTGAATAGCCGATTTGAGGTGTTTTTCGGTAAAGCCAAGGTCTTTCATAAACCTGGCTACTTTATCTTTCCCACTTAATATTCCGAGCAAAATATGCTCTACAGCGATAAATTCATCCTTTGATTCTTTAGCAAATTTTTCGGATTGTTGAAAGGTTTGAAAAAGATCATTGCTGACATAAGACTGACCACTTACTTTGGGATAAGACTGCAAGGCTTCTTGAAGTTTTTCTTCTAGTAAGGGACGGTTAATATTGAGTTTTTTGATTAAGAAAGAAGCTAGATTGTCATCTTCTTGCAAGATTGCCTGTAACAAGTGAGCCGTCTCTATCGCTTGGTGCGTTAGTCCAGCAGCTATCTCAGAAGCAAGCTGAATCGCTTCTTGTGCTTTAATGGTATAGTTATTAAAGTTCATGTCTTATATTGTTTTATGGCTACACTATTATATGGTTATTTTTCGGGTCATTGGTCAATGAGTTATTGATTCCAAATTTTGACCTTCATTCCTTCACCAAATCAATCCCTCACACTACTTACATCAAAGCTTGCTCCTAAGTACAAAAAAGGAAGTTTTCTGAAAAAATGTCAGCTATTTTCTACTCATTTTCTTGATAATGAGCCATTTTGGCATTAATCAGGCAGTTATATTTTTATCAGAAATTTCAAGACAAGACCAATGATTATCTTCAAAAAATTGCTGAATAATCTCGATATTATCCTTGATTACCTTGATGATATAATCAGGGGAAGTATCTTGACAGCGAAGCCACACTACTTTGATGGGATGCTCAGATAAGATATTTCTTTCTTTAAAATAGGCATCAAATGTAACCATCATATAACCATGAGTTCGTGCATATTGCCAAATCATGGCATCATCAGTTTGAGCCATTCCTAATCTTCCTATTTGAGCAATTTCCTCAAAGAGATTTCCTAATTTTTTGATGGCAAGGTAGGAGATATTTTGGTCAAGCAAAATTTTCATATTTCTATATACGTATTTCTCTGTTCTTCATCTTGGGCAAACTGAGAACAAGCAGCTATATCACGTTTGTTAAGTTCTGGAAAATGTTTTATAATTTGGTCAGGGGTCAAGCCAGCTTTTAGCCAGTTGATTACGTCTTCTACGGCAATGCGCATCCCTCTAATGCAAGGTTTGCTCTGTCTTTTGCCTGCCTCTATAGTGATGATTTTGTTGAGTTTCAGATTTTTCATAAATAGCTAAGTAAGAGATTAGTTATAAGTTATTGGTTATTAGGCTGTAAGAATCTGATAGTGAGAATTTTACTCAAACTAAATGAGTACTTTATTTTAAATACGTTGCTAAGAAAGTTATTGGTCATAAATTATTAGTTATTAGTCTTTTAAGATATTGATAATGAGTAACTTAACCCAAGTTAAATAAACCAGCTAGACTTAGCTAATAGATAAAAAGTATATAATTCATCATAAATGTAACATTAATTGCTATCAAAAGTAAAAAAAATATACATTTGATGGTATCTTTTTGGTACAGAATCTTGCAATAATAATACTGTACTGTTTGTTTTGAGTTTATTTTTTGAAGATAGAGCTAAATTTAGCTAATTTTGCTTGAATTTAAAAAATCAATATGTCCAAAATCATCCGTACTTTATTAAATCCATTTATTGGAAAAAAAAGCTTTCAAAAACTATTTGAAAACATTCATTATGTAGGTTTGTTAGGGATGAACTATAACAATGCAGAGTTTGAAACTAATGGAGAACTGCATCTTATCAATTATCTACAAAAAGAAACGGATGGACAGAAAGATTTGGTTATCTTTGATGTGGGTGCAAATGTAGGTAACTACACCGAAAATTTACTCAAAGCTTTTCAAACACAGGCAAAAATCTATTGCTTTGAGCCTTCTAAATTAACCTTTGAAAAAGTACAAGAACGGTTCAAAAACTCTATCCAAGTAAACTGCTTTCATGCTGGAATGGGTGAAAAAGAAGAACAACTCACACTCTACTCCGATAAAGATTTGTCTGGTTTTGCCTCTGTATATCAGCGAGATTTGGCTCATCATCAACAAACGATGGACATGAGTGAAGAGATTAGTATATTGGCTTTGGATGGTTTTTGTGAATCAAACAAAATAGATTGGATTGATTTTTTAAAACTAGATGTAGAAGGTCATGAGATTGCGGTGCTAAAAGGAGCAGAGAAAATGCTTTCAGGTAAAAAAATAAAGTACCTTCAATTTGAGTTTGGAGGCTGTAACATAGATTCACGTACTTATTTTAGAGATTTTTGGAATATTCTTCATCAAGATTACCAATTATATAGAGTAGCCAAAAATGGACTTCAACCCATCAATCAATACAGTGAAAAATTAGAAGTGTTTTCTTATGCCAATTTCTTTGCTGTTATGAAGTAGTGTTCTGAAAATAAATATTTGTTTCTACTTGTTTTATACTTTAATCTTGTTATAAAAATCTGGCTATCAGTATTTTAATGGAATAACTCATCATTCATAACTCATCACTCACTTACCTTTTCCTCTCATAAATACTTTCCTTCCCTTCAAGCTTTTGATACTGAACTTTGCCTAAGGGCATCATTTTAAAAAGAGCTTCTGCTGTGCCATTTACATCAATGATGTAGTCAGGGACATCTTGATTGGTATTTTGAAAAATATTCTTAAATACTTTGGTATTGATGTCATAATATTCATTCATCTTCTCAAAATGTCTTTGGCTTAGTCGCCAATTAAGGTAAGGAGAAGCTACTTTGGCATTGAGGTAATAGCCTACATTTCCACCCAATACTAAGATTTTTTTCCCTTTAAATTTTTCAGATTGTGGGTGTTCTTTAACTAATAATTTATCATCAGGAATTTTTAAACTATAAAGTCTCCAACCTTGCCAAGGAATAGGTATTTGTAAATAGGTCTTGAAGACAGTACTATAGCAGAAATAAATAGACACTAAAAGAAGCCCTAAGAATAGAGCCTCTTTGAGTAAAGTATTGCGAAGCATCAAAAACAGATGTGTCATAAAAAAAACAAAGGCAGGAACGGCTGGAATTAAACTGTAAGCTGAAATCTCAGAGTCTAAGAATATGCTTAATACAGCAAAAACAAACCAAAATACCACAATGGTCTGGCAAGCATTCTGATAATTGGTGTAGCGTACATACTCAGAGGCTCTTAGTATATTCCAGATACTCAACACAAGTGGCAAGGCAAAAAGCATCAATAAATACAAAGGTGAGATATAAAAAACAGGTCTTAAGTAAAAGATAGATTCTACATAATTAAGGTAAAAATCATACTCACTATTACTCAGAAAAAACACCAAAAAAGCAACAAAAATGGGGAAAATAAATGAAAATCCCATCAGAAGAAAGTCTCGTAACTTAGTGCTAGTAAAGCTCAAAAACGCCAGAATAATTCCGAAAATCATCGCAATACTCGGGAAGTAAAACAAAGTAGCAATTCCTAGATAAGCCCCTATCTCAAAGACTGAGTTATAGCGTCTGCGTTCGGCAATATGTAAGAAAGTATAGCGAAGTACTATGAGTAAAAAGGTATTGGCAAGCAAGGCCGGACTCAAGATATAAAAATCAGGAAACACACTCATCAACACCAAATAAAGCAAGGCAGGAATCAGCGTCAAATCCGAATAAATCTGTCTTCCTTTTAATATCTCATTGAGCATGACGGCTTGTATAAATATCAGCAAAGTAGTCAATAACTGATAAGCAAACTGATTTGCTCCAAAAATACTGTAAAGCAACTGATACACCAAAGCACTCAAAGGAGCAGTATTGTCCCAGATTTCGGCATATAAAATAAAGCCTCTGTTCATCCGCTCCCCTATCAAAATCCACTTCCACTCAGGCAGAAGCCAAGGAACATCTATCAATAATACAGGCAGACGCAAAGCCAAAAATAGTAGAAATAGAAATATATACTTGTAAACCGTACTTACTCTAAAAAAACTTATCAATCTCTTAGTGGTTTTAAAAATGAATATATAATAGGCATTATTACGATTTATTTACGAAGGTGCAAGCAAAAACACTTGAATGATATTACGCAATATAAAAATATCGTACTAATCTCTAATACTTTAGTAATTGCAAAAAAACGTTAAATATTTAACTATCAAGTATTCAAGACCTTGATTAAGAAACATTCGGATGATTTTTCCGAAGCTTTTTAGGTTTTTTTACCAAAATCGTTTCAAATTTAACATATTTGCATGACAGATTATAACAAAGAAAGAATGGAAAGTAAAAGACAGCAAAAAATATCACGATTATTACAAAAAGATTTAGGTGAAATCTTCCAGCAAGATGCCAAACACTTATTCGGAAATGCTTTCATCACCGTTACTACAGTTCGTGTAACACCTGATTTGGGGATTGCCCGCAGTTATTTAAGTTTTTTGATGGTAGATAATAAAGAGGAAATGCTCGAAGATATTCGTGACCGAACCAAAGCTATCCGACAAATCCTTGGCAACAGAATAGGCAAGAGTGTGCGTATTGTTCCTCAGTTAGAGTTTTATTTAGATGATACCGCAGAGTATGCTTCCAAAATAGAACAACTCTTAGAAAGCCTTGATATTCCCAAAGGAGATGAAGACGAAGACGAAGGAGATAATAATAATGAATGAGATGTTAGAAGTGAGAAGCGAAATATTAGAAGCGAGAATTTATGACACTGAAAACTGATACTGTTATTTGACGTTGAAAACTGATACTGAAATATGAACCTACCTTTAACTATTGCAAGAAGATATTTCTTTTCTACGCAAAAGAAGCAATTTATAAACTTCATCTCTATCATTTCTTTGGTAGTGGTGATGGTAGGCACAATGGCACTCATCATTGCTCTTTCAGTGTTTAATGGCTTAGAAGATGTCATCAAAGGTTTACATCATACTTTCAATGCTGATTTACAAATCACACCTGCTGAAGGTAAATCTTTTGAGGTCAATCCAAAGTTTTTGGATAGTATTCGCAACACAGAGGGAGTAGAAATTCTGAGTGAAATCATAGAAGACAATGCTTTATTGCGCTACCGAGAGGGGCAAATGGTTGTAACACTCAAGGGCGTAAGTGATAATTTTATAAAGCAAAGTCGCCTTGAATCTGCATTGGTTCAAGGCGATTTTAAGCTTCGAGAGGGTAAATATCGTTTTGCTATTTTGGGGCGAGGTGTACAGTTAATTTTATCTATTGGAGTCAATAATCAATTTGACGATTTACAGTTTTGGTATCCTAAGCGAACCGATAAAGTCAATCTTAGCAACCTCAATCCTGATAAAAGTTTTAATAGAATGAATATTTTTCCAGCGGGAGTATTTTCCCTTGAAAAAAGCTACGATGAAAAATATGTCTTCGTACCCCTAGATTTTATGCAAGAACTCTTAGAGTATGGTAATAAACGTACTTCATTAGAGCTAAAGGTAAAAAACAAGTATTCTATAGACAAAGTACAAAAAGTCTTGAAAGACAAGCTAGGAAGTAAATTTACCATCAAAAACAGTGATGAACAACAAGCAAGTCTATTGCGAGCCATCAAAATAGAGAAGTTTTTTGTCTATCTGACGCTTTCATTTATATTGGCTGTAGCTTCATTTAATATTTTCTTTTCTCTGATGATGCTCGTCATAGATAAGAAAAAAGACATTGGTGTATTGATGGCAATGGGTGCCAGTACACGTACAATTAGGCAAATCTTTTGGCTAGAAGGTGTCTTAATTGCCTTTACGGGAGCATTTTTGGGATTAATCTTTGGGACTGCTATCATTTTGCTACAGCAACATTATGGCTTCGTAACGATGGGTACACAAAGCACCTTGATTAGTTCTTACCCTGTCAAGCTTGTCAGTAGTGATTTTCTTTTTACAGGGATAACCATTATCCTTATCACACTTCTCTCCTCCTATATCCCTGCCATAAGAGCAAGCAATATTCATATTAGAGAGCACTTATAATAAGAGATGAGTTATAGGTGATGAATCATAAGTTCGTAATAATTTGATAATGAGTGTTTTACTTAAACTAAATGGGTGCTTTATTTTGAAAGAGTTACGTAGCTATTTTTTTAGTCCTTAGGTAAATCTTCACAAAACTTCCCGTCTTTATCAGAGTCTAATTTTTTCTTGCATTTAGGGTGAGATTTTGAATATGCCTTGGCTTCTGCCTGCGTGGTAAAATCTTTGCAAGTTTTGCAGTCAGTTTCTTTTTTTGAGCCAGAGGAGCAAGTGATAAAGCCCAAACTGAAGATAAAAATTAAGACAATTCTAAGCATTTGTTTCTACATTTTAGTTGATGTAATTCACTTGAGTCCATAAATTTAAGTTTATATTTGCTGATAGCAATCATTCATTTTGCTAAACCTTAAAATATTTTTGAACAAACCCTGTCTAATTTAAAATGTATTTTACGATTTGGACTGAAAAAATTGAAAATCACGGTGAAGATGCTCCTCCTACTTTGCTTTTTCAATCTCCTCAAACAGGGGTATTGGCAGTCTATGATGGCTTAGGAGGTGCAGGGAGTAAAACCTACAAGATAGTGTTAGAAGATGGAGAAGAAGTAAGCCAAAGTGGTGCTTACTTAGCTTCACGCTTTGCCAAGTCAAGTATTGAGTATCTTTATACGCATTCTAATGATTTATATTCTTTTGTATCACAGCTAGAAGATACCCTTAAAGAAGATTTTGTAGAATATGCAAAATCCATAGAAGGTGAGCCTTCCAAACTCAAAAGTAAGCTCATCAGGACACTGCCCACCACCTTAGCCGGAATTTATTTTGATTATCAAAAAAGCAGTAACTCATTCATTATCAATAGTTTTTGGGCAGGAGATTCTCGTAATTACCTCTTAACTGATACCAAGGGAATACAGCAAATCTCATTAGATGACCTCCACAAGCAACCTGATGCTTTAGAGAATATATGGCAAGATGCGACTCTTTCTAACTGCATAGATGCCAGCAGTAAATTTATTATCCACCATCAAACACTTGAACTTAGTAAATCTTTTATCTTGATTTCTGCCACAGATGGCTGTTTTGGCTATTTACCTAGCCCGATGCACTTTGAATATATCCTCCTGAAAACATTGATGGATAGTTTTTATGACATAGAAGACTGGAAAGAAAAATTGATACATATTCTTACACCTTTAGCGTCAGATGATGTAAGTTTGGGGCTTGTCGTATTAGGAGTTCAAAACTTAAATGCCCTCAAAGTACATTTTTTCCCTCGTTACCAGTACATTTATCATCATTTCATAGCTCCTTGGGAAGACTTAGAAGATACAGCTTTTGAAACGGAAACCTTTAAAAAAGAAGCACAAAGGCAACTTTGGCAAGTTTATCGGGAAAATTATTATGCTTTGATAGAAGCAGAATAGAAATGAAATTTTATTCGTGAAATAATTTGAATTTCGAGGCTGTGTTAGTCTGATTTTAGTGCAACACCAAAATTTTCACACGTGAGACACCTTGCGAGGAGTTTAAAAGATACTAGACTTTCCAAGTCTGACAGACTTGGAAAGCCTAAAACCTCTCGAAGTTATGTGTTATTAAACTTTGAGCGTTAGTACTATGAAAACCTATGGCTGATTAGATGGATTTATAATTGAGTTTTTTGTGAAAAGTATTGAATTTTAAAAAATGTCGCCATTCATTAAAAAAAATCGTACATTATAAGTAATGCAATAAATAAAAAACTCAATCTCATAATATGAAAAAAAACTACTTTAACCTGTTTATTTTATTTCTGATTTTTAATACTTCTTATTCATTTTCCCAAAATAACCCTTGGAAACAAACTCCCCAAGGTATCAATTACCAAGTTTTTGAGGATGGCACAAGTGAAAAAAATATCCAAATTGGAGATTATATCACTTTTGAAGTAATGGTCAAAAATCATCAAGATTCCATCATCGTAAACTCTTATACCAAAGAATCAGTGGTGGATATAGAAGTAAAACTCCCTATGCATCCAGCTGATATTGCCCAAATTTTCCCTTATCTAAGCAAAGGTGATAGCGTAATATGCCGATTAAGCACTGATTCTCTCAAAAAATATGGTCAGACAGACTTGCCTTCTTTTACTCCTCACGGCACTTTTGTACAGTATTTTTTTAAAATTTTAGCAGTAAAATCCATCAAAGAAACTGAGCAAAAAGATACTGAAGCCTACCAAAAACGAAAAGTACAGCAAACACAGCAAATCAAAGCATTCGCAAAAGAGCATCAAATTGAGTTAAAAAGTCATCCTTCAGGCTTGTTCTATCATATCGAGAGGCTTGGAGAGGGTGCATATCCCAAAGAAGGCGATGCTGTAAAAGTCCGCTATATAGGCAAACGCTTAAAAGACAATAAAATATTTGATACCAATATCTTAGAAGTAGCCAAAGCAGAGAAAATGCTCAATGAAGAAGAAAGTTATGAACCCTTTGAATTTATACTTGGTCAAGAGCAAGTAATAGAAGGCTGGGAAGAAGGTATGAAGTTACTCAATACAGGTTCTAAGGCATTGTTTTTTATTCCTTCTGATCTTGCTTATGGAGCCTACCAAATCAAAGATGTATTGCCTGCACACGCTTTATTATTGTTTGAAGTAGAATTAATAGAAATTGATTTTCAAAAAAAGTGAATTTTAAAAAAAATAATATGATTTGCTTATTAGATTAAAGATTAATTTCTAAATTGCCTTAAATTAACAATCTAAATTAAACTTTAAAACAAAGAAATTATGAAAAAGCTACTATTATCTGTATTTGTGATGTCTCTTCTACTCATGACTGCTTGCAAAAGCGATCCTGCTGCCAAACTTTTAGGTACTTGGGAAATGGAAAGTGTAGAAGGTGAAGAATTAAGTGCCACAGAAAAATCTATCACTATGACTTTCGAGAAAGAGGGTAAGTTCATCCAAAAATCAAGTCAAAATTCACGTGAAGGTACTTATGAAGTAAGCAAAGATGGAAAAACTATTACTTTGAAACCTTCTGAAGGTAAAGCAGAAGAAATGAAATCTGTAGAATTAAAAGGTAATAAAATGATGTTTAAAGATGGTGATAAAACTGCAACCATTACTTTAAAAAAGAAATAATATAATTTTCATCATTGCCCTTATCCACAAACAACATAAAAAGACCTATTAAAACCTGATTTTAGTAGGTCTTTTCATTTCTTCATTATGGGTTACCTCCTTATAAAACGTTTAGGTAAAACCCTTCAAATCAATAAAGATGATTTACTTATTTCTCAAATGTGAATAGGATTCATTAACTTTGTAGTTAAAAAAAATCAAAATATGATTGATAAATTAGAAGCCATTAGAGAAAGATTCAAAGAAGTGGGGCAGTTAATTATTCAGCCCGACATTATTTCGGATATGCAGAACTACTCTAAACTTACCAAAGAATACAAAGATTTAGAAAAAATAGATTCAAAGTTTGGAGAGTATGAGAACGTACTCAGTAATATTAAATCTACCAAAGAGCTACTCAACTCAGAGAAAGATCCAGAAATGCGTGAAATGGCTAAAATGGAATTAGATGAACTCGTGCCTCTTAAAGATACATTGGAAAACGAAATCAAGACCCTCCTAATTCCCAAAGACCCCAATGATAGCAAAAACATTGTATTGGAGATTCGTGCAGGAGCAGGAGGAGACGAGGCTTCCATTTTTGCAGGAGATTTATTTAGAATGTATCAGCGATTCTGTGAAAAACAGGGCTGGCGTATGGAGTTAATTGACTTTACAGAGGGTACTTCTGGTGGCTACAAAGAGGTTATTTGTGGTATCTCAGGAGATGATGTGTATGGAATGATGAAATTTGAGTCAGGCGTACACCGTGTACAGCGTGTGCCTGCTACTGAGACTCAAGGCAGAGTGCATACTTCTGCTGCAAGTGTGGCGGTACTTCCCGAAGTAGATGATGTAGAAGTAACGATTCACGATGCTGACCTAAGAATTGACACTTTCTGCTCCTCAGGGCCTGGAGGACAGTCTGTAAACACGACTTACTCTGCTGTCAGGATTACCCACAAACCTAGTGGATTGGTAGTTTCTTGCCAAGATGAAAAATCTCAACTCAAAAATAAAGACAAGGCGATGCGTGTATTGCGTTCTCGTCTGTATGAGATAGAACACAAAAAACAACAAGATGAAATCGGTTCTCAGCGTAAATCTATGATAGGTAGCGGTGATCGCTCTGATAAAATCAGAACTTATAACTACCCACAAGGCAGAGTTACTGACCACAGAATAGGCTACACAGTCTATAACCTTAATAATGTAATGGATGGTGCAGTAGAAGATTTTATTGACAATCTAAGAATGGCAGAAAATAGCGAAAAACTCAAAGAAGGTGGGTTTTAAATAGTTATACGTGAGGAGTTATGAATTATGCGTGAGGAGTTACATTTCGGTAATAATTTATCTCAATAAAAAGAATTTAAAAAAATTAAGTATCTGATATTCAGTAATTTAAACTAATAAATACCGTTCAAGCGAAGACGCTTGAACGAGGTGAATCACTGGTGCAAGCGTCTTCGCCTGCACCCCTCTTTACCCATAAAAATCGTAATAATATCTAGTGCAACATACTCCGTGATTCGTGTCTTCTGTTCCGTGATTCGTGTCTTCTGTTCCGTGGTTTGTGTCTTCT
>Ga0163144_10021049_pt1 | contig 12992 bp, 2 predicted proteins | sample OliLak19BULKMAT1_FD_123175 | JGI IMG/M metagenome (GOLD analysis project Ga0163144, IMG submission 123175) | Freshwater microbial mat bacterial communities from Lake Vanda, McMurdo Dry Valleys, Antarctica - Oligotrophic Lake LV.19.BULKMAT1 | ecosystem: Environmental > Aquatic > Freshwater > Lake...
GACGCCTGGCTGGCGACGGTCAGGGCAGTGCCGCGCAGTCGAAAGAGGCAGGCGGCAGCCCGTTGCGCGCGCGTTGCACCATGCCCGTGAAGGCAGCCTCGAGTTGCCCTGTGTAGCGCACCGAGTCGTACAGGCGACAGGTGGGCAATGCGCTGGCCAGCCGGGCGCGCAGGCCGGCCAGCAACCCCGTCTCATGGGCCAGGCGCAGGGCCAGCGCTTCGTACTCGGCCAGCGAGTGCGTGACCAGCTCAGGCAATCCCACCGCGCCGAGCAGGCTGGCACCGACGCGGCTAGGGAAGGTCCTGCCAGTGCAGGTCAGCACCGGCAGACCGGCCCAGAGTGCGTCGCTGCCCGTGGTGTGGGCGTTGTACGGCAGGGTGTCGAGGAACAGGTCCATCAGCCGCAACCGGGCCAGGTGGTGTTCGTGGGTCCAGTTCTGGGCGAAGTGGATACGGCCCCCGTCCACGCCACGCACGCCGGCCTCGTGGCGCAGGTTGGCCTGGGCTTCAGACACTGCGCTGAAAAGCACCAGCACGCTCCCCGGCACCGCCTTCAGCAGCCGCATCCAGACCTCGAACACGTCAGGCATGATCTTGTAGACGTTGTTCATGCAGCAGAAAACGAACGCATCGTCGGGCAGCCCGAGTTCGGAACGTTGGGTGGGTTGGTCGGCCACCTTGCGCTGGGCGTCGTTGGGCTGGTAGCAATCGGGCAGGTACACCACCTGCTCGGTGTAATGCACGCGATCGGCGGGCGGGATCACGGTTGCGTCGGCGATGAGGTAGTCGATGTACGGTGCGCCGATCGTGCCCGGAAAGCCGAGGTAGTTCACCTGCAGCGGCGCCGCACGCAGCGCAAAGATGTTGGTGCGTTGCAGGCCGAAGTAGCCGTTGAGGTTGACCAGCACGTCGATCTCATGCTCGCGAACACGCTCGGCGGCCTGCAGGTCGCTCAGGCCACGGATCGGCACGATCTGCACTGCCGCCTCGATGCGGCGGCGCAGCGGGCTGCCGTCGTCCCAGCCGTTGTCGAAGGCGAAGACCTCGAAGCGAGACTTGTCGTGGCGTTCGAGCACCTCGGTCAACAGCACCGAGGTGGCTTGGTTGCGGAATTCGCCGGCCTGGTAGCCGAGCCGGATCTTCGGTCCTCGTCCGATCGCAGGCGCCGCAAGCATCGACGACCGGTCCGGATGTGCCTTGGCGTTGTGTGCGCGTGCGGCCCGGTGCAGCAGCGCCGGGTCGGCACAATAGCCTTGCAGGCCGAACAACTCTTCGAATGGCAATCCATGTCGAAGGCCTGTTTCGATGGCGTCCTGCAGGCGGTTTAGCGCCGTCCAGTCGGCCATCAGCGTCTTGCAGTGCATCAGCCGGCCGGCTGCGATCGGACTCTCCGGGTCCCGGTGCAGCAGCCGTTCGAAGACAATGGCGGCATCTTCCAGACGCCCCAGATCTTGCAAGATGAGTCCGAAGCGCGACATCACCTCCAGCCTAGTCGGATCGAGCTGCAGCGCGCGCTGGAGGCTGACCACCGCCTCGGCCGGTGTCCTCAGGTGGGCCTGCGCAACGCCCAGCGCCGCCCAGGCGTCTGCTGAGTCGGGATGCTCGACCGTCGCGTCGCGAAAGCAGGCCAGGGCTTCGTCGACGCGGCCCGCGCCGTCGAGGCTGGTTCCGCGGTGCAGCAGGGCCAACAATTGGTACTGCCGATGCTGCGGGTTCAGTTCGACGGCGCGGGCGAAATGGGTGGCCGCCTCGTCGTTCAGGCCAGCGACGCGAAGCGCCTGAGCCAAATCCACACGGGCCTGCGCCTGGGTCGGTGCAGCGGCCACCGCCGCGCGCCGTGCGCGCAGCAATTCCTGTTGCTGCTGCAGCAGCACAGCGCCAAGACCTTGCTGCACAGCGGCATCCTCGGGTGCCTTAGCCAGAAGGCGGCGGTAGACCTCCTCTGATTCGGGCAGATGCCCGGCCTGTTGAAGCGCGCGTGCCTGGGCCAGGGTGTCGGTGGCCGGGATGGCTGCAGTGTGGGTGGTGTTCATGGTGGCGAGTTGGATGCGCTCGCGCCTCAGATCTCGCCGAACAGACAAGTACGCGAGCGCGCAGCACGTTTGACAGAGACGCGCTTCTACCAGACCGAGCAGACAGCGCCGTGACAAGGCCCGATGGACACCGGCAGCGCCGCTCGATTTCAGATGCGCGCGCTCGACGAGGGGTCCGATCGGACGGAGTGCTGCGGCTGAACTGTCATCAACCCTGTTGAGAATCAAGTCCGCTGCCGACTGCCGTTGGCAGCGCAATCCCTGCTGCGCCTGTACCCTGGAAACGGCCTCGATATGAAGAAGTTTCGCTGCGTTCGTGTACGCCTGAACCGATCGTCGGACGCGCTGCCAGGGCGCAGCATGACCAGTTGCAGCGTTCTGGCGCTAGCCGGTGCGGGCGCCCTGGCGCTGGCCCTGCCGGTGCCTGTGCCGGCCCAGACCGCCGGCGCTGCGCTGCCGGCCAATGCGTTGCCGGTGCTGCGTGGCGTGGTCAGTGGCCAAGCCGTGATCAACGCGCCGGCGCCCGGTGCCGATCGCTCATTGCTGACGATTGACCAGAGTTCACAGCGAGCGATCATTGACTGGCGCTCATTCAACATCGGCAAGGACAGCGAGGTGCTGTTCCGGCAACCGGGCGCAACTGCCTCAGCCCTCAATCGCATCTACGATGTCAACCCCAGCGTCATACAGGGCAAGCTCAGGGCCAACGGCCAGGTGCTGCTGATCAACCAGAACGGCATCCTGTTTGACCGCGGCTCGCAGGTGAACACGCAGTCGCTGATCGCATCCACGCTGAACATCACCAACGAACGCTTCCTGTCGGGCGCACTCACGGGCGGCGGTTTGACGGCGCCTGCGTTCGAGGGCGGCTACAACAACGCCGGCGCGACCGTGGCTGGCACGCCGCCCGGCAGCATCGTGATCGGCGGGGGCGCCGCGCCCGCGCCTGCCGCGCAGTTGCGGGCCGGCGCGGGCGGGTCGATCATGCTCTTTGCGCCGCGCATCGACAATGCCGGGGGTGTGATCAGTTCGCCCGACGGGCAAGTGATCCTGGCCGCCGGCAGCAAAGCCTATCTGGCCTTGAACGACGATGCAGCCGACATCACATTGCGTGGATTTCGCGTCGAGGTCGAAGCAGCGCCTGACGGCCAGGGGGTGAACCTGACCAACCTGATCCGCAACGCCGGCGAGATCAGTGCTGACCGCGGCAATGTCTCGTTGGCGGCGCTGGCCGTCAACCAGGAAGGGCGCATCTCGGCCAAGACGGCGGTGCAGTCGAACGGCTCGATATTCCTCAAGGCACAGACACGCGGCAATGCGCAGGCAGGATCGGTGACGTTCAAGGCCGGCAGCGTGACCGAGGTGGTGCCGGACACCGCAGACACTTCTACGGTGGCGGAGAGCCAGGACTACCGACCCTTGCGCGGAGTCATCGAGGCCAGCGGTGGCACCATCACCAGCAGCGGAACGATCAGCGCACCAGGCGGCCTGATCACGCTCGCGGCCGATGGTGCTAGCAGCACGTCGCCGGCGCGCGTGTACCTGGACGCTGCCAGCGTGACCAGCGTGGCTGGCCAATGGGCCGATGTCGAGTTTGCGAAGAACCTCGCCACGTTCCGGGTCACGTCCAACGAACTCAAGAATTCACCCGATCAGAAGACCGGTGTCCTGCGCGGCGCTTCCGTCACGGTCGACCTGCGTAAGGACAACAGCATCCTGGCGCTGGAGGGCTACCGCAGCGTGGTGCCGCGCACGGTGGCTGAAAAGGCCGCGGTCGGCGGCGAGATCAACATCAGCTCCAGCGGTGACGTGATCCAGCGTCCTGGCGCCATGCTCGACGTGTCGGGAGGGGGTTACCGATACCGCGACGGCTTTGCCGTCACGACCCGTTTGCTGGGGGCAGACGGAAAGGTCTACGACATTGCCGCCGCGCCCCAGACCACGGCCTACACGGCCCTGCTCGATCGCTACGAGCGGCGCGACGAGCGCTGGGGCCAGACGCTGAGCTTGGCCAATCCGCTCGGAGCCGTGAGCGCCTATCAACCCGCGTACACCGAGGGCAAAGCTGGCGGCGTTTTGAACATCGGTTCGGCCAAGGGCCTGGTGCTTGACGGCGTCTTGATGGGCGGCGTGACCGTGGGCAGCGAACAGTTGGGCAAGGCCCCTCTTGGCGCCCTGCTGCGCCTGGGCACAGGCCCGGATCCGGCCGCAGGCGGGCAATACAACGCGGGTCAGCGCATCGGTGACATCCTGTGGCGCCAGCAGGCTGTGGATACGCTGGGGGCGCCCTTCACCGCGGCCGGGCTATTGAGTTCGGAGCAGGAACTGACCGTGTCGCTTGCGGCAGAACAGGTGTTCGGTCAGGCCCGCCAATCGCCCGACGGGCTGGTCGAAGCCGGCTTCGGTGCAGTCGAAATCAACTCCAACGGGCGTATTGTGGTGCCGGCAGCGGTCCACATCGAGTCCGACGTCGGTGGCAGCCTCTTTCTTCGTGCGCCGTCGATCGACATCGCCGGTGATATCAGCCTTCCGGCCGGCAATCTGTCGTTGGTGCCGATCATCAACACGGTGGCCACCACCCGGCCTGAGCTGAGCAGCTTGGTTGAAAGGGTTGTTGTGAAATCGGGCGCCGAGTTGACCACCGCCGGGACTTGGATCAACAACGCCACCGTTGACGGCGCCTTTGTCGGACCCGTCACTCCTTCGGGTCGCCTCGGCAGCGACGGCAGCAGCGTCAAGCCCGCCATTGACGGCGGAAGTCTCACGATCCGCATCGACGACCCGCTGTTTCAGACCCGGCTGGAAGCCGGCGCAACGCTCGACGTCGGCGGCGGCGCATCGATCAACAGCGCAAGGCGCGTGAGAGGCGGACGCGGCGGAAGCCTTGCCATCGCCAACGGCGCACTCGGCCAATTTTCGTCGGACTGGTTGCGCGCCGACTTGAAGGGCTTTGCCACGGCAGTGGGTGGTGAATTGACGCTGAGCTTGAATCAGGTCGTGATTGCGCCCAACGGAACAGAAGGTGTAGTGCCGGCGGCGACCACGCGCCTCGAGGAGCGTGTGTTCTCAGACCACGGCTTCTCCAAGGTCAGCATCAACGCGCTCGGCGCCATCGACCTGGCGCCGGGCACCGAGCTGCAGCTGCGTCAACGCAATCTGGTAGTGGATGCCCAGGCGGCGCTGTCGCTGCCGAGCGGCGGCACGCTGGCCGAAGTGTCGACCGAGAGCGCCCTGCCGCTGTGGCAACGCCGTCCAGCCTCGGTGGCCTTGAGCGGCGGCACGTTGCGCATGGCCGAGTCCGCGTCGATCAGCACCGACGCGCAGGGCGAGATTGCGCTCGGCGCCATCGACGCGCTGCGGGTTGACGGGCGCCTGAGCGCACCCGGCGGCAAAATCGGGCTTACGCTCAGGGGCCCTGACGGTCTCACATCACCCGCGCTGCACGTTTCAGGCACTGCGCAGCTTTCCACGGCCGGCGCGTTTGTCGCCACGCCAAACAATGTGGGACTGGTGCAGGGCACGCTGTACAACGGCGGAACGGTGACCTTGGCGGCCAGCCAGGCCGGCGTTCGCGTCGATGCCGGGGCGAACATTGACGTGAGCGGCGTCAGCCAGACGGTGACCCTGACCGGTAGCGGCGCGTCGCCCGCACTGGTGCAGCAGACGCTGGAAGGCCACGCGGGTACGGTGGTTGTTCGCAGTCAGGGCCAGACCACACTTGACGGTACGCTACAAGGGCACGGCGGCTCAGCGGTTGCTGCCGGCGGCAGCTTCGCGTTGGAATTGACACGCCCTGACAGGCAACCGAGCCTGCCTGCCGAACGCCGCATCGTCGTCACGTCTGACGCAAATGCCGAGGCTGCGCGGCCGGGTTCGGCGGATGCCGTGGTCCGAGTTGCCGGTTTGGCAGACGGGGGCTTCGAGAAGTTGCGCCTGTTGTCCGAGAACCGCATCGCGTTTCAGGGTTTGAGTACGCTCGACTTCGAACGCGGCATCCGGCTCGACGCACCGGTGATCGAGCTCGTCGGCGACGCTAGCGTGAAACTGCAGGGCTCGACCGTCTCGTTAGGGCAATCGTTGGGGCCCCGCTACCTGGAACAGACGGCAAGCGGCGCCAGTTGGCAGCTCGACGTTACTGCGGCCATACCGGTGTCGCCAACGCAGTTGGGCCAAGGTGTATTGACCGTGGAGGCCGGGCTGTTAGACTTCTACGGGAACTTGACGCTCAACGGCACCGGGCTGGCGCGCTTCGAAAGCGACAGCGATGTGCGGTTCATCGGCCGCTCCACTGTCGTGGACCTCCCGGCGCCGGTGGGGCGCCAGACGAAGCAGCTGGGTTGGTTGCACTCTGCAGGCAATCTGGAATTTAAGGCCGCCCAGCTGTATCCGGCGACACGCACCAACTTCAGCGTCGCCGTGGCCGCTCAGCCTGGCGGTGCGCCAGCGGCGGACAGCTACTTGCTCGTGACCACCAACGGCAAGTCGCCCGGCGATGTCTACTCAGTTGCGGGTTCGCTCAGCCTGCGGGCCGGCAGCGTGGTGCAGAACGGCGTCGTCAGGGCTCCGCAGGGCAGCATCGATCTTTCTGCGGCCCGTCTGCTCGACCTTGGCGCGGGAAGCCAGACTTCCGTTGCTGGCAACGGCCTGACGGTGCTGTATGGCACAACCGAATCCGGCGTGCAATGGCAATACGTCGACGGCAGCGGCGCGACAGCGTCGCTGCTTAGCAGTGTCTCGGCGTCGGGCAAGCGCATTGAGTTGCGCGCGCCAGAAGTGAACGTGGCCAGCGGCGCCACCGTCGATTTCCGCGGCGGCGGCGACGTGTTGGCAGTGGAGTTCGTTCCCGGAAATGGCGGTGATAGCGACATCACGCTGCGCGACAGCACTTTCGCCATCATTCCCAAGTCGGCCCTTTCGGCGACCCCCTACGACAGCCACCTGCTGTTCGCCACGGGCAGCAAGGATCCGGGCTTCGGCCTTTCGTTGGGCAATGGCCGGGACGGTGTGCTCTACGACAGCATCGATATCGGCTCCGGGAGTGGCGTGCCGAGCGGTGAATACGCGCTTCTGCCCGCGCGCTTCGCATTACTGCCGAACGCCTACCTGGTGCAGCTGCAAACGGGGGCGACTTATCGCAATCTGCAGAGTGGTCAGACCGCCCAGCTGGCCAACGGTGACAGGGTCGTGGCCGGCCACCGCGTTGCGCGCGGCACAACAGTTCGCGAAACGCAGAGCGTTGGAGTGGTGATCCAGCCGGGGTCCAGCACAAGTCGGTCTTCCGACTACACGCTGTCCGGTGCGGGGCTGTTCGCTGATGCCGCGGCTCGAGCGCGGATCGCTTCGCCGGCAGCACCGTGGGACGCCGGGCGCCTGCGTATCGCCGACGCTGCAACTCTCAACCTCGATGGCCAATTCCAGACCCAGCCGGCGCCCAATGCGGTCTACGCCGCGCGCGTCGCCCAGGTCGATATCGAGGGCCGCCAGATTGCGATCGTGGATCGGGTGGGCGACTCCGCCGTTCCCAGCGGCTTCCTTCAACTCAGCGGTGCTTCGTTGTCGCGGCTTGACAGCAGCGTGCTTGTGGGCGGCACGCGCCAGGACACCGCTGACGGGATCCAGATCACGACTGGCGCTGACGAACTGCGCGTGGCCAACACCGCGGCCGGTGCCGTGCGCCTGCCCGAGTTGCTGCTGACTGCCAAGCAAGGGATCGACATAGCTTCTGGCAGTGTGTTGGAGGCCAGTTCGGATGTTGTCGGTACAGCCCCGGGCGTCATCAAGACCAATTTGACGGGTGCCTTCATTCGCCTGAGCAACGGCGAGCAAGCCCGCTTGGACCGCAACCTGCCCGGCGGCGGCAGCGGCAATGTGCGCATTGCGGCCGGCGCTTCGCTGCTGGCGGACAAGGCGCTGTTGGTCGATGCCACCGGATCTGTGCAGTCGAGTGGGCTGCTGCGTGCCGGTGCTGCGGCAGGAGCAGGGGGCTCGCTGGCGCTGTCCTCGGGTCAAGTCACCCTCGGCGAGACGGCTGGCGTGCCTGCCGGCAGTGGCGGGCTCGTCCTTTCGAATCAGGATCTGGCTTCCTACGCGTCGCTCGACGAGTTCGTTCTGCGTGGCTATCAATCCATCGACTTGCTCGGCGCCAGCACTCTCGGCTCGTCGATGCTCGATCGGCTGACATTGGACACCCCGCTGCTGCGCGGCGTGGCGGTTGGCGGCGTCGCCGCCGACGCCGCGATCGTTGGCGGAGCGGTGTCGCTAACGAACAGCAGCGTGACGACCGATTCATCGGCGGCAGGTACCGGGCGTCTTACTGTCAGCGCCACCAACATCGTGCTGGGTGCTGGTGACAAGTCGTTGTCGGGCTTTGGCGTGACCCGGCTGCAGGCCAGTGAGGCAGTCAGAACAGCTAGCAACGGCGCCGTTCGCATGGGTGGCAACCTAGAAATCTTGGCGCCTTTGATTGTGGCCGGCAGCGGCTCCAGCCAATCTGTCAGCGCTGTATCCACGCAGCCTACGGGCGTTACTACCTATGGCAGCGTCGTGTTGCGCCAGGCACCGGGCGTTGCGGCAGGGGTTTCAGCGATCGCATCCTCAGAGCTGGGCGGCCAGATCAGCGTGGTCGGCAGCCGCATAGACGTGTCAACTACCGTGCAGGCGAGGTCTGGGCGAATCTCAGTGCGGGCGCTTGGTTCGAGCGGCGACGATGGCGTCACGCTGTTGCCCGGTGCATCGCTGGATGCGGCGGGGCAGAGCAAGAGCTTCAACGGCACGCTCGTTGCGGCCGATGGCGGCAGCGTGAAGCTGGGCGCCGTCGCCGGCAAAATCGACATCCAGGCGGCGGCCAAAGTCGATGTGTCAGCATCTGTCGCAGGAGGCCGGGCCGGTCATGTCGGCCTCCAGGGTGAATCGCTGAGTCTGGCCGGAACGGTGGCGGCACATGCCGGTTCCGGTGCAAGCTCTGGTTCTGTCGATGTCGATGTCGGCAAGCTCGCCAGTTTTTCCGCCCTCAATGGATCGCTCAATTCCGGAGGCTTCACTGACGAGCGCCACGTGCGTGTGCGTTCGGGCGACGTGGTCATCGTGGCGGGCGACAGCGTCAATGCACGCCGCGTGATCTTGGCGGCGGATGCTGGGCGCATCGATGTCGTAGGGACCGTCGGCAATGGAGCCGCCGAGGGCGGCGCGCAGGTCGCGTTGTACGCAGCGACCGGACTGCACTTGTCCGCGGGAAGCCAAATATTGGCGCAAGGTGCTGATGTGGGTGCTCGAGGTGGCGAGGTCCGGCTGTCGACCCGCAGCGGCACGCTCGACTTCGACAGCAATGCCACGATCGATGTGCGGGCCGGCATCGCCGGTGCGGCCGGATCGGTGACGTTTGGCATCGAGCGGGATGCGACGGGTGTGTTGAGTCCGACGCACCTGCAAGGCCTGGTCAGACGTCAAGGCGCTGTCGCCGGTGACGTTGCAGCCTCTGTCGATGTGGAAGCAACGCGCACCTACCGCGGCGCGGAGGTCGGCAGTGCGCTTGGCAGCACACGCATCGCGCAACTCGCAAGCGATCATGCCGCCTTCGTGGCCGCCAGTACCGCCACCGCTCCCGCCGTCATCGGTGGCCTGCGCGACGAAAGCGGGCCGCTGACCTCAGCACGACTGCTCGGCGCGACGGAACTTCTCGCCGACGGCAACTTGTCGCTGGATGCCAATTGGGACCTGACGAACAGCCAGTGGCTGGCAGCAAACAAACCCGGCACGCTGACCCTTCGTGCCGCCGGTGACCTGACGCTGAGGGATACGCTGGGTGGGAACAGGTCTTCGAGCAGCCAGGACACCAATCACGCGATCCGCTCGGGAGACACCTGGAATATTCGGCTCGTGGCCGGTGCGGACCTGCAATCTGCCGATACGCTGGCCACGAAAAATCCCGCTGCGCCGGGCGCTACCGTCGCGCAATTGCTGCTCACAGGTGCGAACGCGGGTGTCCGCACCGGCACCGGCCGTATCGACCTGGCAGCCTCCGGTGATGTTCGCCTGGACAGCCCGACTTCGGCGATCTACTCCGCCGGCCGCATCGGTGCGGCTGACACCGAAACCAACGGCAACAACCGTTGGGCGGTTGACGGTGGCGGCATCACGATCACAGCGGGTGGCAGCGTGATCGGTGCGGCAGGCGGCACCGACCTTTGGGTGACCGATTGGCTGCGCCGGCCGCGGCTGCTGCTGAATCAGTTCAACCTCCAGAGCTTCCCCACGGAGTGGTGGACCTACCGACCGCGATTCCAGGACGCCGTGGGTTCCCTGGCAGGTGGCGATATCGACATTCGTGCGGGCCGCGATGTGCTGAATGTGGCGGTGATGTCGCCGACGCAGGGACGCAGGATCGTCGAAAGTGGGGTGCGCCAGATCGAAGTATCGGGCGGCGGCGACGTGATGGTGTCTGCCGGCGGCAACGTATCGGGTGGAGCACTCCTGATCGGGCGCGGCGAAGGCCGAGTCGAGGCGGCGGGTGACGTGGGTTCCAGCCGCGCGACTCAACTCTACGTCATGGGCGTGAGCAGCGGCAGTACGCCCGAAGGCGCCAGCATCGACCTTGTCGCCGGCGGGTCGATCCACCTGCAGAGCATCGAGAATCCCACCACATTGAACCTGATCAACAGTTCGGGTGCGGTGGGCCCCAGTTTCAACACCTCGCGAGCTGCCACCTTCTTCACCTATTCGTCCAACAGTGCCGCAGGGCTCTTTGCCAAGGGCGGTGACATCTCCTATGCCGGCGAAATGGCGCCCTCGGCGGCATGGCGCACGTTTGGAGCGTCCTTTCCTGATTCTGCGCGGCCCAGCTCCACGGCCTTTCCCGCCAGCCTGGCAATGGTGGCATTTGACGGCAACATCAGCAGTGGATCGCGCGACTTGATCACGACCTTTCCTTCCGCCAGTGCCACGGTCACATCGTTGGCGGGCGGCTCGATTCGTGACTACGGCATCGACGTGTCCGATCTCGGTCTCGATGCGGTGGTGACGCCGTTCCGCAACTTCGCCAATGCGATTCCCCTTGCTACGGCAACGTCTAACCCGGGCACCGACATTTCGACGGTGGACGTTCTGCGCAATGCGCGTGCCGGCCGTATCGTTTCTCGCGACTGGGCCGATGCGCCTTACGGCACGGTGGGCCGGGAGGCCGGGTCGCGGGACTACGCTTTCGACATCCAGGCGCTGGATGGCAGCATCGAATACACCCAGAACATACCGCTCTTCCTACCCGGCGCCAGCCGCCTGCGCGCCGGCGTGGACATCGTTCAGCCGACGCTGCGATTGCAGAACCTCAACGACGCCGACTTGACGGAAGTGCGGGCCGACACCGGCGACGTGCGTCGTCAAGGAGCCGGTGGTGGTTTCGAGATTCGCGGCCCTGGACGCCTGGTATTGCAGGCGGGCCGCAACATCGACCTCGGCGCGGCATCCGTTACATTTCCGGGCAGTCCGACGGGCGTGGGTGGCCTCGCAGCCACCGGCAATGGTGCGAATAGCCGCCTGTCCAGCGAACAGAGCGCACGCCTGACCGTGGTCGCCGGCGTCAAGGGCGAGCTCGACCTGGCGCGCCTGGAGAGCGTCTACGCCGAAGTGATAGAGCTGAATCGCCAATCCGGCAGCATCCTGGATCTTTATCGACAATTGGCGACTGAACCCGTCGCTGACATTGTGCTTACGGCACCGAACTTGGCCAGTTTGGCGCAGCGCGATCCCAACTACGCGCGCTTCTTGAGCCTGGACGCCGAAGCGCCGCGTGCGCTCAAGGCGTACCAGGACGCGTTGCGCGCGGACAAGTTGCCGATGGGCGCTTCAGCTGACAACGCAACGGCCGTGGCTCTGTACGCGTTGCTGAACGCAGAACCTGATGTGGGCAAGTTGCAGGCCACACGCACGATCGCGGAGTTGGCTGCGACAACCGATGGTCAGGCCTACAAGTCCTTTGTCGACCTTGATAAGCGCTACCCGCGCGTATTTTCCGACTATGTTCAACGGCGCAGTAACGGGGCCGTGCCAACGAGCCTTAACCCGATTGTGCTGTCGGATGCGTTGGCGCAGGTCGTGGCCCAGGCCGTGATGCCAAGTCAGGTGTCGGCGGGCGACATACTCAGCTTCCAGACCTCGATCCAGACGCTCGGCGGGAGCGGCATCGACCTTTGGGCGCCAGGTGGCAACATCATCGTGGGCCTGACGACTCCCGGACAGTCCACGATCGGCGTGACGACAAATGCCGGGGGCTCGATCCGCAGCGTCCTGGCGGGTGACTTCAACATCAACCAGGGAAAAGTCATTACCGTGCAGGGCGGCGACGTCTTGATCTTCTCGTCGAGTGGCAGCATCGATGCCGGCCGTGGCGCCAAGACCTCGCAGTCCACATCGCCGCCAGTGCGGCGCCCCATCCTTGACTCTGAAGGCAACCAGATCGGTGTCCAAGTGGTGATCTCGGCGGCCGCAACGGGTAGCGGCATCCAGACCCTGTCCTCTGACCCAGACGGTCTGGGCCCTTCGACGGCTCCGAAGGCCGGTGACGTCTACTTGTTTGCACCAGCCGGGTCGATCGATGCTGGCGAGGCGGGGATTCGTTCAAGTGGCAATATCCTGATCAACGCACAGACGATCCTCAACGCCTCAGACATCCGCGCCGGCGGCAGCTCGCAGGGCGTGCCGATCGCGGCGGCCGGCAGCCTCGCCTCATCGCTGGCCAGCAGCGGCGCTAACACCGCCGGCACATCCAAGTCGGGCGAAGAAGCGGCCAATGCATCGGCCAGCGCTGCGCGTGCCGCTGCGGCGGCGGCGCAGATGGCCAAGCCGACGATCCTGGTGGTCGAGGTGCTCGGCTTCGGCGACAAGAACTGCAAGGAGCAGGACAAGGATTGTTTTGCGAAGTGATCAGGTCCTGCATTCGAATCCGGGATCCTGAGTGCGCATCCTCAAC
>Ga0163144_10021052_pt1 | contig 12991 bp, 11 predicted proteins | sample OliLak19BULKMAT1_FD_123175 | JGI IMG/M metagenome (GOLD analysis project Ga0163144, IMG submission 123175) | Freshwater microbial mat bacterial communities from Lake Vanda, McMurdo Dry Valleys, Antarctica - Oligotrophic Lake LV.19.BULKMAT1 | ecosystem: Environmental > Aquatic > Freshwater >...
CCGGCCATCAGACGCAAACCGCTTACGACGGTCTGGAAGCGGTCGCCGCTACATTGACCTTCCTGCCCGAAGTCGTGCTGCTCGATATCGGCCTGCCCATACTCAACGGCTACGACGCCTGCCGCCAGATCCGCGCACAGCCAGGGGGCATGCGCATCTTGCTCATCGCCCTCACCGGATGGAGTCAGGATGACGACAGACGCAAGTCCAAAGAGGCCGGGTTCGACGCCCACCTCGTCAAACCCGTGGACCACGAACAACTCATAAAACTCATGGCGGATCTACGGCCGATGCCAACCTGACGCCGACGGGCGTTCCCGGTTCGGCGTCGGGGATCAGGCTCGGCTCGAACCCGCCCACCGAAAAGCCCACATAGAACGGCTCGTCAAAGTATGGTTCAGGCCCGAGCACGGCGGTGTTGCACGCCTCGCCGCGGGCAACCTCGCTTGGCGCGTAGGCGGCGGTGCGGAGTCCGTGAATCACGAGGCCTCCTTGAAGCGAGGACGTACGGTACCTCAAGTCACGGCTTTGTCAGTCACGCGAGAGAACCCCGACCAACCCGAACCGACGGACCCCGCCGCGCTGTCGTTCCTGATCCTCACCAGCCGCCCGCCTTTCCCACATCAACCGTCCGCACCTCAGTGCAAGGCCCACGACGGCGGGAAGACGGCGGTCTCCATGCTGTCGTGGGTCAACTCTCGCGGCGAGAAGGGGCCGTGGTCAGAGATTTGTTCGGGGGACGGTGGCGGCTCAGCCCTGGGGGCTATTCCCTAGGCAGTTTTTCGTCCCCTGTCAGATTCGCATCGCTGTACAATGGGTGCCGGATCGACTCGGTCTGTTCTGGGCTCGATTGCACGCTGATGGAACAACCACAACAACCCCACGCCCTTCCTCCCTCCGCGGCCCCCAGCCCGATCCGCCGCACCCGCGTCCTGTGTGTGGACGATTCGCCGGACATCGGCAAGATGCTCGCTCGCCTCATCCGCGAGCAGCCCGACCTTGAGGATGCCGGTGTGCTTGACCGCGCCGAAGGCCTGGTAGATGAAGTGATCGGGCGGCGGGCGGACGTCGTCGTGCTCGATCTCACCATGCCCGGGTTCGATCCCGTGGTGGTCATCCGTGCCCTCGCCGTGCGCCTCCCATCCTGCCGAGTCATCGCCTTCAGCGGCTACGACGACCCGGACACGAAGGATGAAGTCCGCTGCGCCGGGGCCTGGGGGCTCGTCAGCAAGCACGGCGAATCTGCGGACATCATCCGCGCCATCCGTCTGGCGGGAGCGGAATCCACTCCTCAGGCAACGCGGCCCGCCCCGAGCGGGGTGGGAGGAGCCAGCGATGCCGCCCATCATGGCTGACAACACCCAAGCCGCGACCGTCGCGGATCGCCTCGACCGCTGGCCCCGCGTCGCGTGCGCGGTGCTTGGTGCCTATGCGGCGGTCGTGGGCCTGGTCTCGTTCCTCGGCTGGGCCTTCGACCTCCGCCGTCTGACCGACTGGAACAACGACGGCATCTCGATGTTGCCCAACGCGACGCTCTGCGCGTTCTTCGCGGGGGTGGCGGTCCTCCTGCTGGCAGCGCAGCGGCGGCGGGCCGCGCGGGCGTTCGGGCTGGTCGTCGCTTTGATCGGCTGGGCAACCGCCTTTCAGTGGCTGAGCGGCGCGAGCATCGGGATCGACCAACTTCTTTTGTTCGGGCGCGAGTGGGGCAGTGTCGGCGCGGCGTACACCGGTCGGATGGGGCCCCCGGGAACCGTGTCGTGCTCGTTGATCGGACTTGCGCTCCTGTTGGGGGGGAGTGGTCCGAAGGCCCGCTGTTTCATTCCCGCGCTGGGCGTGCTGGCCGCGGCGATCTCCGGGATTTCATTGATCGGCTATCTCTTTGACGCCAGCCTCCTCTTCTCCCTGCCCCGGCTGACGGTCATCGCCATGCAGACCGCCACCTGCGTCTTCGCGGTGGGCGTGGCCCTGATCCTGAGCGAGCCGGAATGCGAGCCGATGGCGACGCTGCTGGCGGACAGCGGGGCCGGGGCGCTGGCCCGGCGGGTGTTGCCGTTCACGCTCCTGCTACCACTCGCCTTGGGCTGGCTCCTGGTGGGCGGGGAGGCCGCGGGCTATTACGATTCGCGCTTCGGGACGGCGGTGCTGACGGCCGTTGAGGTGGTCTTGTTCTCCGGGCTTGCGTGGTGGGCGATGAAGCACGTTCTGCACCGGGAGCGGGCCTTGCGACGCAGCCAGGACCAGGTGGCCGCCGCCCTCGCGGATGTCGCCGTGGAGCGGGAGCGGCTGGCCGTCACGCTCTTCAGCCTCGGCGACGCCGTCATCGCCACCGACCCGCAGGCCCGCATCACGTTCATGAACCCCGCCGCCGAGCGACTGACGGGCTGGCCGCTGCCGGATGCGATCGGAAGGCCGCTGGCGGAGGTCTTCAACATCGTCAACGAGGCCACCCGGCAGCCGGTCGAAAGCCCCGTGACCAAGTGCCTCCGCACGGGAACCATCGTCGGCCTGGCCAACCACACCGTGCTCATTGCCCGCGATGGCAAGGAGTCGCCCATCGACGACAGCGCCGCGCCAATCAGGAGCGCCGGGTCCGTCGCGGGCGTGGTGATGGTCTTCCGCGATATCACCGAGCGGCGCGCGGCCGAGCGCGGGGTGGCGCACCTCGGCGCCATCGTTGACTCGTCGGACGATGCGATCATCGGCATGGATCTGAACGGCCTCATCACCACCTGGAATCGCGGCGCCCAGCGGCTGTTGGGATATTCCGCGGACGAGGCGGTCGGGCGACCCGTCACCATGGTCGTCCCCCCCGACTCCGCCCATGAGGAACTGCCCATCCTGGAGCGCCTCAGCCGCCGGGAGAGCGTCCCTCACTACGATTCCGTTCGCCGCCGCAAGGACGGGACGCTGGTGGATATCTCGCTGATGGTCTCTCCCATCCGCGATCCCGCCGGTCGGGTCGTCGGGGCGTCGGAGATCGCCCGCGACAACACCGAGCGGCGCGCCGCCGAAGAGGCTCTGCGGGCGAGTGAAGCCAAGGAACGCGACTCCCGCCTGGAACTCGACGCCGCCAACCGGGCCAAGGACGTCTTCCTGGCGACGCTCAGCCACGAGTTGCGCACCCCCCTGAGCGCCATGGTCGGGTGGATGAGCATCATCCGCAAGCAGGGTCGCACCGAGGAAGACCTGCGGGAGGGGCTCAACGTGATCGAGCGCAACACCCGCGTGCAGTTGCAACTCATCGAGGATGTGCTGGACATGTCCCGGATCGTCTCGGGCAAGGTCAGCATCGAGGCCAAGCCCTGCGATCTCGCGGAAGTCGTCCGGGCCGCGGTGGACACCGTGCGGCATGCCGCCAACGCCAAGAACATCGAACTCGTCGCCGACCTGGACCCGGATGCGCGTTCGGGCTTCTGCGATCCGGTCCGCATGCAGCAGGCGGTCTGGAACCTGCTCGCCAACGCCGTCAAGTTCACTCCCAAGAATGGAAAGGTTACGGTCATGCTGTCGCGCCCGGCTCTGCCCGAACGCTCCGTCACCCGCATCTCCGTCGCCGACACCGGGATAGGGATCGCCCCCTCGTTCCTCCCCTTTGTCTTCGACCGCTTCCGTCAGGCCGACGGCAGCACCCGCCGCAAGTTCGGCGGGCTGGGGCTGGGCCTCTCGATCGTCAAGCATCTGGTGGAAACGCACGGCGGGACGATCAAGGTGGAGAGCGGGGGTGAGGGCAAGGGCGCGATGTTCACCATCGACCTCCCGGTGCTTGCCGTCGTCCCTCCCTCGCCGCCGGAACACGACGGGCCGGAGCCCGCAACGTCCCCCAGCGTGCACCACGAGAGCGCGGATGTCGAGCCCGCGCCGAGTGCTCCGCCGCTCCGGCTCGACGGCGTGCGCATTCTGGTGGTGGATGACGAAGCCGATGCCCGCCGTGTGGTCGGCAAACTGCTGGAGGAGGCCGGGGCCGTGGTCGCGACCGCGGGCTCCGTGCCCGAAGCGCTGGCTCTGCTGGCGGGCGAAACGCCCGACGTGCTGGTCAGCGACATCGCCATGCCCGATGAGGACGGCTATGACCTGCTGCGACAGGTTCGCGCGGCCGGGCACACCGCCCGCTCGCTCCCGGCCGTGGCCCTGACCGCCTTCGCCGGCGAGGCCGACGCGCGGAAGGCGCTGCTCTGCGGATTCCGGGTCCACGTCCCCAAACCGGTCGATCCGCACGACCTGATCGCCGTGGTCGGGAGTCTGGTCGGCAAGACCGGTCCGGGGGCGATGTGAGCGGCTGTCTGCGCAGTCTTCACAACCGACCACAGACAGAGGATGCGGCCAAGGGGGGCGGGGGCGGTCGAGCAATCCGTCCGGCAACTCCGGATCGCGAGCAAGTCGCCCCGAAAACGGTCGATCCGGCTGGGAGTGTCCCCCGCGTGCCCATGGACGGCTCGCGTCGCGGATGGACGTTTCGCTGAGCAAGCAGCCGAATCCACTGGCTGAACCATGTGTGGATGCGCTGGGTCAGCCCGACGGGCGAGCGCGGGCCGTGAGGCGATCAGTCGCAAGCGACGATCGCCGCCTGAGTGCTGCGCAGCGCGGCGTAAGCGTTCGCGGTGGGACCGCTCGAATGTCCGACGGGAAATACGCGACGACATCCACACTCGCGCTCTGCCCGGCGTAGAGCACGTTGGGCGTGGCCTGCACGCCCAGCTTTGCAATCCTGCGCCAGCGCGGTGCCGGAAGTAGCGGCCAACCCGGCGATACCGACGATTGTCCGCACGGCCGAGGACCGTGCCGCTGAACTGAGGGTGCCCCTGACGGAGCGGAACAACGATCGATTCATCGAGAACATGTGAGACTCCTTTATGGCCCCTTGGTGAATATGGGGCCTGCCAACGACGCGGAAGTTGCCCACGAATCGCGCCACAGCGAGCACGATTTGCAGCACAGGTGCCCCGCGTTCACGCCAAGTTCGATCGTGCGCTGGCTGCCTTGGTACTCAAAGCCGCTCGCCTCGCGGCTGCGCAACGTTCGCACCGAGCCTGGGGTGGGGCAGAGAGATTGCGCCGGCAATCGTGAACTCGCAGCCACGGGCTGATCAGCCGTCGGCCAGCGCCTTTACTCGCGAACCGGAATGAGGCCGGGCCCGGGTCTCGCCAATATGCACTTTGTGTACGCGGTCTGGAAGCCCATGCGTCGGCCGTTCCGCTCGGTGCCAGTCCCGGGGCGCGAGCCGATGGTGGCGACGCGGATCCCTCGCTCAACCGCCAGGTTAAGTCGTACAGCGATCAAGGTCTGCTGGATGCCGTGCCGGCTCGGCCCGAGGCCGCGACGACGGCCGCTTGGATGCGGCGGTATTCCCGCAGCACCATCCAGAGCGTGACCAGAAGAGTGACGGGCGCCGCCGCGGTCACGCCAATCGCCAACCAATGGCTCGCCGGCCCCACTGCGGGGTGCACAAACCGGAATCCAAACGCAGCCGCGACAGCGATCCCCCAGTACAGCACCAGATCGAACCGCGACCTCAACTGTCGCACGACCAAGGGCACGGGAGCACGCTGTCGGTCTCCTACGTCTGCCATCGCGCAATCGCATGGAGCTGAACCACCCCCCTTCGACGCGCGCGGCCGACCGGCGTGCCGGTCATACCGGGGTATGCCTCACGTCGTCGCCAGATCTCGTCGCGCCAACTTCACACCCGCGACGATCCACAGGGCGGCGGATGCCCCGCCGAGGAATGCCATATCTTTCCCTTGCCACGCCGCTTCGCGAAGGATCAGGGCCGGGCGGTAGTAGTGCAGCACGCTGAGGAAACTGATTCGTTTCGCCGGCTCCCAGAGCAGTTCCAGGTAGTTCAGGAGCACCGAGGCGGCCGCGAAGATCATCACGAAGAGGACCGCGCGTCCGCGGCGGTCGCTGAAGACCGACGCGAGCAGCCCGCAGACGCCGATGAGCACGTACACCAATGCAAGATTGGCGAGGACGATGCCCATGAGCGACCAGTTCGGCTGGTTCTCCGGCTTGACCCAGAAGGAGCCGATGTAACTGCCCGCGAACATCGAGCCGACGACGAGCGCTGCCGTGACAAGCCACGCGAGGGTTTCGCTGATAAACAGTTCCCAGCGTGAAATGGGGAGCCCGAGGAGCACGTCGAGCGTGCCGCTCTGGATCTCGCCGGAGGGCACCCGTGTTGTCACAATGATGGCGTGCGCGAAGAGCAGCGCGACGATGACGGGGTGCGACCACGCTAGCGTGTACGCGATCTCGGCCACCCCCGAAGCATTCGAATCGACGCCCATCATGGTGTTGCGGAGTTGCACAAGCCCGGGCGGGATGAACCCGCGGCTCATGAACCGTTCCTGCACGCGCGGCAGGGCGTAACTCAGCAGGCCGCCGAAACTCCCGATGATCATCGTGAAGACCAGTGTGGCACCGAGGGTCTCGCGCCAGGCGCGGAGCAGCAGACCGAAGTTGATCAAACGCATCACGAGCGGACCTCCGAAGCGCGGCCCGCGGGAAACGCGGCGGTCGCCGGAGTGCCGACGGAGCCGTTCAACCCGGCGTCTGTCGACGCCGCGTTCGCGCTGCCGGGCCGTGACGGTCCGGCCGTTCCCGGTTCGTCGTCGGATTCGTAATAGCGGCGGAAGAGGGTTTCGAGATCCGGCCGCGCCAGCCGCACGTCGCTGACCGGTTTGCCGGCGAGGAAGTCGAGCATCGGCCGGAGCGAGCCGTCCTCGACCGAACCGACCCATCGCGCGGCGCTGCGAGCCGTGAGCGTCGCGAATGGGGGTGGAGGCGTGCGCTCACCAGCGGCGTCGGCCCAGACGATCTCGAACTCGTGCTTGGCCTGGCGGCGCAGATCGTCGAGCGTGGCGTCGGCGACAATGCGTCCCGAGCGCACGATCGCGACGCGCTCGCACAGAGCCTCCACTTCATTGAGTGTGTGGCTGGAGAAAAAGACGGTCTGCCCGCGTGCGGCCATGCGCTTGAGCATCTGGCGGAAGCGATCCTGCATCAGCGGATCGAGCCCGCTGGAGGGTTCGTCGAGCATGATGAGCCTGGGCTCGGGGGCCAAGGCGAGGATGAGCCCGAGTTTCTGCCGCATGCCGCGGGACATCTGACGGACCTTGACGCCCAGGTCGAGCTCAAATTCGTCGGCGAGCAACTTGCCCTTGGCCTGGATATCGCGGCGGCGGATTCGCCCGAAGAGTTTGAGCGCCGAGTGCCCGGTGAGCCAGGGATAGAGGCGCAGGTCGCCGGGGATGCTGCCGATCTCGGCCTTGATGGTGCGCGAGTCGCGCCAGCAATCGAGACCGAAGATCCGGGCGTTTCCGGTGGTGGCGCGGAGAAACCCGAGCAGGCAGCGGATGGTGGTGGTTTTGCCCGCGCCATTGGGGCCGAGAAAGCCGTGGAGCGACCCCTCGCTGACGGCGAGATTGACATCCTCGATTCCGCGGCGTGAGCCGTAACGACGGGTGAGGCTTTCGGTCAGGACTGCGTATGCCATGCGAAAAAGCCGAGGTATCGCGGGGACACGGGAACGGTGCGAACAGCCGCGTGTCGAACGGGAACTGATCTACGGTACGCCTCGCAGGGTAGCGTGCGAGGTCCGACGCGTGCGATTCCTCCGCATGCTGATGAGTTTTTATGCCACGATGCAGGTGCGGCGTCTTCCCACGATCTTCTCCACGCTCCCCCACGCTGCTCCGCGATGTCGCGTTTGCGTGGCGCCCGTCGCAACCACGCGTGAGAACCCCCCCACCTCATCGTTGTCCTTGGGGTCCACAACCCGGACATGCCCCGCCTGAAAGGCGGTGAGGTGCAGATCGGCACACACGCCGATCCGTTCACACGACGCGGAATCCGCGGAGCAATCGCGCCACGACGTTCTGCTGCTGGTGATTCGTCGCGTGGCGGTCTCACCGCCCCGGAACCCAGGTCGCGTCACGATGGCTCCGGCATCGACTCGCTCGCGAGTGTCGATCATTTCACCGTCCGTACCGCAGCGAGGATCCTCTAGCGCCCATCGCCGAGTCTGGACAGAACAGCACACAGGGCAGGGCAAGGGAAGGGAACGTTGCCGGCGGCATGAATCTTGACCCGAACCGGCTATGGCGCCGACGCGGGTCTGCGATTCCCGAACTCAGCGCTTGCTGACGGGGAACCCCGATCCCAGATCATGACAGTGGCAGTGCAAAACCCGACACGCCGCGATGCGAAGCGTCTCGCCTCAGAGTCCCGGCCCGCGACCGACACGGCACCCCTGCGGTTCACCCTGCTAATCGCCCGAACCTGCGGTTGTCGGCGTGGAGGCTGCACGCGGCCCGAAATCGGTGAGCGTCCTCGGCCGGAAAGCCGCTCGCAACGCGTTGAAGATCGCAAGGACGTCAATGATTTCCTGGCTCACCGCGCCGGCCACCGGTGAAAGGTGGCCGCCGCTCGCGAGCGCCATGCCGACCACGCTAAGAGCTATACCGCCAATCGCGCTCTGGAGTGCGATGGTTCGCATGCGTGCGCTGATATGCATGAACTCATCGACCTTCTCCAGCGAGCTATCCATGATCACAACGCCGGCAGACTCGGTCGTGATGTCGCTGTTCTGCCCGATCGCGACGCCGACCGTCGCCGACATCAGCGCCGGCGCGTCGTTGATGCCATCCCCCACATACAGCGTGCGTGCCTTGAGCGTCTCCGCTCGAACGATCGTCACCTTCTCCTCCGGGGTCTTCTCGGCATACACCTCGCTGATTCCGATCTGGTCCGCCAAGTACCGCACCTCGGACTCGCGATCCCCCGAAACAATCAGCAGCCGATTGATCTTGTGCCGCGGAAGCAGGTGCTTGATGAAGGAAGCGCCCTCCGCCCGGGGCTCATCCCGGAATCGGTACGCCGCCGCATAGCGATCATCGATGACAACAAAGCACTCAAGGCCTCCGGCATGGGGCGGGATCTGATCCGATCCGGACACCGGGGTCTTGGCCAGTGCCCCGCGGCTGGTGATCCGCACCGAATGACCGCCGACAGTCCCCCGCATGCCCTGCCCGGGCGGTTCGCTGATCTCCGTCACCTCTTGGAGGCGTACTCCTTCGGCCGCCGCAGAAGCGAGAATCGCCTGCGCGAGTGGATGCTTCGAGTATCGTTCCATGCTCGCCACCAAGCCCAGAACATCGGCGGCTTCAAAGCCGGTTGCGATCACCGGATCGGTCAGGCGGGGGCGCCCATACGTCAGCGTGCCGGTCTTGTCGAAGATCGCCGTGCGGCATGTCGCGATCGTTTCGAGCACCGCCGGGTTCTTGACAATGATGCCCCGGCGGGCGCACAGCGAGATCGCGCCGATGATGGCGACAGGGATCGCGATCAGCAAGGGGCAAGGGGTCGCGACCACGAGCACGGCCAGAAAACGGCTCGATTCCCCGCTGATCAGCCACGCCGCCAACGCGATCAATAGCGCCAGAGGGGTGTAGTACCCGCCCAGCGTGTCGCCCAGGCGACGCATCCGGGGGCGGTTCTGCTCGGCCGACCGCATGACCTGCATGATCCGCGCGTAGCGAGAATCGGCGGCCGGACGAGTCGTTCGGATAGTCAATGCCGACTCGCCGTTGACGGCGCCGGAGATCACTTCCGAACCCGGCGTCTTGGACATCTGGAAGGGCTCGCCGGTCAGGAACGACTCGTCCATGACCCCGTGGCCCTCGGTGACAACCCCGTCCACCGGGCAGATGTCGTGGGGAAACATCACCAGCGTGTCGCCAATGGCGACCTCGCTCAACGGGACATCCACGACCTGCCCTTCCTGACGCCGATGAGCAATCGAGGGCATTCGCTGCGCGAGCGCGCGCAGAACCGATGACGCGCTCCGCACCGCGTAGCTCTCAATCGCCTCGCCGCCCGACAGCATGAGAACAACCAGAGCGCCCGCCAAAAACTCGCCCAGCACCACAGCGGTCACGATCGAGATGCCGGCGAGCAGGTCGGAGCCGAACTGCAGTTTCGTGACCTTCTTCAGCAGGTCGTAGAGAAGGGGAATGCCCCCGAACGCGAGGACGATCCATAACGGAATCTGATACGCCCGAACCTCGGTATGCACGGCATATCGGAGAATCAGGTGGACCGCGATCCCTGCCAACGCCACGCCGGCGATGACGACCATGTGCCGACCGGTCCAGAAGTCTTTCAACCTGGAGACCGACTTGTCGGACGCGGCGGCTTGCATTCATGGTCCCAGGCGGAGGCGCTCCGACGCTGCCCCCGGAACATTCGCCCGGCAGCCCGACACGCATCAGTCAGCGACGCGACGCCCAGTAGGCCTCCGCCTCGGCTTCCAGCCGGTCCAACCGCGTGTAGTAATCCGGGAACTCTTTGAGGTGTGCCCACGCGATCTTGCCCGTGAGCACCACATCGTCGTTGGTCACATTCGTCTCCGGGTCGTGTGATCCGTGCTCGAACTCGACCTCCAGCCCGCGACGGAACTGGTCCAGATCGACCGTTCCCCAGTCGATACCCAATGATGCGCCGATCCCTTTGGCCTCATCTGTATTAACTTTACGTTTGCCCATTGCGCAACTCCTGGTCACCCACCGACTGTATGCGAACCGATTGAGCGGCTTGCTCATCCCACCCGCCTTGGTATGCATCATCCTTGACGCCAGTTCGATCTCCAGATGTGCTGCCGCCCAGCTTCCCGACATACGCTTTCCCCGCTGAAAACCGCCGCGGGGGGTTCCAATCCCGTCGAGGTCATCCTTCCGTTCCGCCCCGTCCCTTCTGAGGCGGGCGTCTGCGTTCCCAATCGCCTTTGTCGGAGGTCCCGTCGTGAGCCATCGCTTTGTCTCTCTCTTTTCCTGCGGCCTTTGCTCGTTCGCCCTTCTCTCGTGCAACAGCACCGAGCGTCGCGAAGTTCCGGCCAGCGCCGGCCAGCACGGCCCCGAGGAAACCGAAGAATACTGCCGCAGCGTCAAGCCCGGTGTCATCACGAGTGTCAATTCAATGTGCGCGGTGATGGTCGAAGACCCCGTCGACCCGGCGCTGACGCCGACCGTCTGGAAGGGTCAGAAAGTCGGCTTTTGCTGCCAAGGTTGCATCCCGCGTTGGGAGCAGATGACCGACGCCCAGCGCGACTCCAACCTCGCCAAGGCAATCGCCAATTCGGTGCCGGCCGTTTCCACGACCACCGATCCCGCGCGGTGGTAACCCCGGAACGATCCGCTGCGCTCAACGCGGCGGACCCCAAACCACCGACGCCGACCGCGCAACGTCCGGGATCACAGCGCCCGCACGCCCATACCGACGCCCTCGATTTGCCCGCTGGTGAGCTCGGACCCCGGCAAAGCGTCTGATACATCAATTCCGCCTGATCGATTTTGTCGGCGACGGCGACCGGGTTACCCGTCAGTCGCGGCCCCAATGAAGATTTTTTACCCCCCGTCATTGGTGAGGTCTCATTCGTTTACTATGCGTTCGGCTCCAAATCGACCCGGCCGGTGCTGGGCTCGATGGCGCGCTCCCATGGAACTCGAACCACGACAGCCCTCCGCCCTTCCTCCCCCCGCCGCACCGGGTCCGACCCGCCGCACGCGCGTTCTATGTGTAGACGATTCGCCCGACATCGGCACGATGCTCGCGCGGCTTATCCGCGATCAGCCCGACCTTGAGGATGCCGGTGTGCTTGACCGCGCAGAAGGCCTCGTAGACGAAGTACTCGGGCAGCGGGCCGACGTCGTCGTACTCGATCTCACCATGCCCGGGCCCGATCCCATGGGGGCCATCCGTGCCCTCGCCCTGCGTGTGCCATCCTGCCGAGTCATCGCCTTCAGCGGCTACGACGATCCAGAAATGAAGGATGAAGTACGCTGCGCCGGGGCGTGGGGGCTGGTGAGCAAGAACGGGCAACCCGCCGATATCATTCGCGCCATCCGCAGCGCCGGGGGCGAAGCCCCGCCGCCCGGCCCCCGACAGGTCAGCGGCCACCCCGTGTGAGAACGAAGTGATGCCCGATGCCGTGCCCGACGCCCTTGTGCTGGACCCCGCGCCGGATGGCGCAGGTCGCGGGCTCCGCCTCGCCTGCGCCTCGCTCGGAATCTACGCCGCAGTGGGCGGATTAATTTCGTTCCTCGGCTGGCCCTTGGATGTTCCACGTCTCACAAACTGGGACAATGACGGAATCTCGATCCTGCCGAATGCCGCGGTATGCGCGGCGGTGTCGGGCCTGGGGGTTGTCCTGCTCGCCCTCGGTCGCCGGCGCAGCGCGGGCATCGCCGGGCTGATCGTCTCGGCGATCGCGGCGGCGACCGCGTTCGAGTGGCTCAGCGGCGTGCCGATGGCTCGACACCGTGCTCATGTTCGGGCGCGAGTGGGGACGACTCGGGGTGGCCTTCCCAGGTCGGATGGGGCCGCCTGCGACGCTGTCGTGGATGCTCATAGGGGCGGCGTCAATGGTCCCAAGTCTTGACGCGTTCGGCACCCCCGCGGTTCAACCTGTTGATCGTCCAAGTCTGCGGATGACGGCGTTGGGCGCGCGCGGCCCAAAATCGGTGAGCGTCTTCGGGCGGAAGGCCGCTCGCAGCGCGTTGAAGATTGCAAGGACGTCGATGATCTCCTGACTGACCGCGCCAGCCACGGGTGAACGGAGCCCGCCGCTCGCGAGCGCCATGCCGATCACGCTGAGCGCCATTCCGCCAATGGCGCTCTGGAGCGCGATGGATCGCATGCGTGCGCTTATGAATCGGTAGCTCCCAAACAGACCCCGCTTCATCTCCTAGTTGGGAGGATGCTCGTAATCGGTCGCGGGAAGCCGGGCGAGCAAAACCGTAGGCTTCTGCGGGATACTTGCCCGAGGTTGATTTCGATGGCGTTGGGGCACGCCCGCTCACTTCTGCACCACCCATTGGCCAAGGAGTTCTGTCGCCACGGTGATCGCGACGACCGCCAACATATTGAGTCCGAACCCTGCTCGGTGCATCTGGCTCATCGTGACGTGCCCGGTCGCGTACACGATGGCGTTGGGAGG
>Ga0163144_10021053_pt1 | contig 12990 bp, 10 predicted proteins | sample OliLak19BULKMAT1_FD_123175 | JGI IMG/M metagenome (GOLD analysis project Ga0163144, IMG submission 123175) | Freshwater microbial mat bacterial communities from Lake Vanda, McMurdo Dry Valleys, Antarctica - Oligotrophic Lake LV.19.BULKMAT1 | ecosystem: Environmental > Aquatic > Freshwater >...
CTCGGGCAGCTCCGAGGGCTGAATAGCGGGTTGAACACTCGCAGGAGTGGGTTCGGGATTGGGCGTCGGCGGGACTTTCGCATCGCGACTGGAAGGCATCAGGCAGACCATCAGCATGATAAAAATGATGCCGCCGAACGCGTCGCAGGACGTGCTGAGAAACAGATCGACGCTGCTGTCTTCTTCGGCCACGGGTCTACGCGCCATGCATCACCATTTGATCGCGGTGCGATCTTCTTCGAGAGGTTCGGCTCCGACTGCGTAATCTTTTCCACGCAGGGTTTCCATGAACAGATTTGCATCGTTGAACGCAGAGGGCTTGACGATCAGCACAACGGCGAAGCGGTCCTTGGGATACGATTTTAACGCGTCCATTGCGGAATCCACGCGATTGCCCATTGCTTCACCTTTGCAGACTACCGGACGAACGGTACCTTCCAGGGGCTGGACGAGAATCGTATCCTTGGAAAATTCGATCAGCACAACTTTGCGGTCGGCGACTTTGGCATCGGCGAGGCTCATGTTTACGTGCTTTAAATTGCGGCCCGAAAGCTTTGAGAGATCCCCCGTCTCTTCGCGCGCACTCGCAGTTTTCTTCTCCGCTTCGGCAATCGACGTTTCCAGCTTCCTCATTTCGGCTTCACTCTCGCGGATGCGATCCCGCAGAACGGCGATTTCGTGAGCCGTGGCGTTCTCATCTGGTTTTGGCGGCGGCAACTCGACTCTCGTAGGAGGTTCAATCGTCGCGACAGCGGGTGCCTTCGCGGGCTCAAGCTTAGGCTGCGTCTCGTTCTTGCTCAGGTCGAGATCCAGAACCAGCAGAATGATCACGAACAACATCACGCCTGTCACCGCCATGATGATGTCGATGAAAAAGACGAATGAGATTTCTACGCCGCCACCACGGGGAGTCATTGGCTGGGCGCCTCCCCATCAGTCAGGCGGAGCTTGCTGACGATATTGCGGTGACAGTAGTCGTCGCAGCTCTCGTGAAATTCTTCTTCCGCTTTGCGCAAGAATACCATCACGATCTGTAGACAGAGAGTCCCCACCAATCCCAGCAAAGTGGTTCCGAACGAGACCGAAAGGCCGCTTACAACGCCCTGCAGGGAGTTGCGCAGATTTCCGATTTCGCCGCCGCCGGCGAGTACCGCGCCGAAACCACCAATGGCAAGCGAAAGGCCTTCGACCGTTCCAATAAAGCCCAGAACCGGCATGGCCCAGATCATTCCTCGCAGGATGGAGTAAGAACTTTCGAGGCTGTTGTGGTCCATGTCGGACTGGGTGCGGATGATGATTTCAATATCCGGCACGCGGCCCATATTTTTCAGATTGGATAGCGCGCGCAAGATTCGATTGAAGAGCATGAAGTGCTCGGGATCGGCCACGTGGCGGTAAAGATTTTCGAGAATGCGGTCCGCGGATTCCACGGACAGGACAAAGCTGTAGTCCAGTGGTACCGCGCGAATGGTTAACGCCTTGCGCTGCAGCGCAAGTTTGCGCCATTTAATGAAGAGCACACACACGCCCCAGAAGAAGGTGAAGGCGATGGCGTAAGGAACCCAGCCGAGCTCCGTCATGATGTGAGCGAAATATGTCTTTTTGAAAAAACCGAGCACGACATAAAACGCGACGAAAAACACGATCCCGAGTAGGAATGAAAGCAGCGGAGAAACATCGGTCATCTTCTTTCCCGCAAACCAGAACTTGCGTTCAATGTCGTCTGCTTCCCAACTCAACAAAATGGCACTCCCTTTTTGTGCGCGTTCCTGGAAACGAATGGCGACAACGATTAAAGCGCGGCCCCCGTTGGCAGCTCTGCGGCGAGTACGTTTATCGGAAATGGACTGACCGGCTTTGCGGGAGAACTGCCTGCGGTCCTGCGCCAGAAATCGAGCGAGTTCAATGTATCGGTAGGTGTCAGCAAGGGTTGTCCCGCCACTGTCGTCACGCCATCGACCCATCGCCAGTTTGAATCGTCCGTTTTCGTCGCAACAATAACAAAAGACGTTTCCCCTCCCCTCACCTGCAACGTCCACAGTTCACGCGGAGAGCCCGCTTCCTTCAGTAGCCAGGGGCGCGCTTTACCTTGCGCGTCCAGTTCGACGACGCCAGCGAGCTGAATCGGCCGCAACAGCGCCGGCAGCGCAAGCTTCCATTCGCGTTCGACCTCTTCGGCGTCGTGAACCAGAGCTAGCAGAGCCGGCTGAAGCTCTTTCAGTCCCGCGCGCAGCTTTTCGCGCTCACTATGAACAGAGTTCGAACCGCTGAGCCAGAAATCCATAAGGCCCGAATTCAGGCCTCGCAGGCGCTTCAGCGTGACATCTGGCGTCTTCAACATGCCGAAGTATCCCGCGTCGAGCGCGAACAGTTGATTGAGCAGAAGCCAGCGGGCAAAGGGCTCCATTTCGATTGCGTAAACCGCCTTGCGAAATAGCGGCGTAAACCCGGGAATCCATTCGGGCGATTCCATTTCCTTCTTCAGGAACGCCTGGATTTCAGTGCCAAGCGCAGTGTGCGCGGGTGTCTGGAGCGCGGAAACGCGATTCTTCGGGAACGTTTTCTGTTCGGAATTGTTGGTATCGTTGACCATTACAGGAATAACTACGTTTCCCTGCCCGGCGTCTTCAAAGGCGCATCCGGCACCCGTGTAGAATGTCGCGATCGTACGGCCTTCGGTATCCAGTTCATGAAACACCTGCAGTTGCGTCAATGCACTGCTGCTCAACACTGCTTGAACATCTTTAAGCGTGGTGGGATTGTCACGGATTCTCTGTCGCTGAGCGTAATGCGCCTGAAGGGTCGCGTACGGCGTGGGCCCAGCGAGTTCCTGCAATTCGCTGCCAAGCGTTCGCTGAAAATCAGCGTACGAAGTGGCTGCGGACAAATTAGCTTCTGCCGCCTTCACGCGCGCGCCAAATCGGGTGACAGCTTTGTAACCCTGGAGTTGTGAATGCCACTCCGCGAGCCGCGCGAACTCCGGTTCTGCGCGACGCACTTGCGCTCCTTCGTGGAGGACCTCGGCATACTTATCAAGGTCTGGCAGCGCGGCACGAGCCATTGGCAGCGGCGAGTCTCCCACGGCCGCAGGGAAACTGTTGTTCGCGTGCGAGAATCCAGAGTTTTTCCAGAACAGGAATGCTCCAAGTCCAACAATCGCACAGAGTATGAAACCGACAACCATGGACCGAATGCGCCGGCTCCGCCAGCGCGCCTGTTCGGTACGATGGATGTGCGCTTTGATGCGCTGCTCCAGCGCCCCCGGAATCTTGACGCCGGCCCGCGCCGCCTGTTCAAGACGAGACTCAATGGTGCGCGTGGAAACCTGCTCATCCAGCATGGATTCCAGTGCGATGACGGTGTTGTTCTGGCGGTTCCGCTGCGCTTCCAGTTGCTCAGCGGCAGTAGCCACACGCACGCGTTGATCCGCGGGCAAATCCATGCCTGTGGATTGCTGGATCGCTGCAATGTACTTCAGCGCCGCCTGCGCAGCGGTGAGATCCTGCGAATCCATCGACGCTTGCAGCTTTTCTAAGTGATAGTGATAAAGTTCGCCGATGCGCAGCGTGCGATCCTGCTGCTCCATCCGAGTCAGAGACTCGATCAAATTCTCCGAGGGCGGAACTGTCCAATCGGGGGCTCGCAACTCTTCGATCAGCGCGGAAAGCTCGTCGCGCTGTAGATTCCCGCTCTGAACTGCGGCCTCGATCTGGGACAAACGCGCGCGCTCCCAGTCCGCGAGGATGCCCACTTCCGCAGATTTCGGATCGCGGGCACAAATCTGACGCAGCAAAGTCAACGCATCGGGAATTTTCTCGGCAGCGACGCTCTTTTGAAACAGGACGCGCAGATGCGGAAGGATGTCCGCGCGCGCATACAATTCTTTCAACCGCTCTACAGATTTTCGGGACAGTTCCAGCGATGTCGGAAGCCCATGCGACTGCGCAATTGTTTTCCAGCCTTTGTGCGGAAGCGCCTGATAGCGCGCAACGGCTCCGGGGAGACGCGTCACGGTTTCGGCGATACGCAGCGCTTCGAGACACTGATTTTGGGCGAGTAACTCCTCGCACTTCATTAGGCGGCGCGTCAGTTCGCGATGCACTTCTTCCAGATCGTGAGAAAGCGTGCCGAGTCGTTTCGTGTCGATGACGCCGAATCGAATGACGTCGTTGAGGTTACTGTGAAGGGCTTCCAGATTCATGCCGTCCCCTGAGCCTGGAAATCAACGCATTTAGAGCTCGTCCAATGCATTACACCCGGGTCACTCGCACTCATTAAGAGCACCGAATTTCGGGGTTACTTCATGTTTTTTGAAAGCACACCTGAGATTGGTAAGGAACATGAGCAGGGAAGGATTGAGTATTGGGCGCAGTGGTCAAATCGGTATTCAGGATAGCTTTTTCTCCTGCCAGAATTCAACCTGCGCGATTTGCGGCGGAGCAACGGTCAGTTTGTTTTTACTGTTCTATCGATTCGATTGTTCAAGGCACCTATGGCCTTGTCGATAACCTCCTCGGTGTTTGCCGGACCGCACTTGGATTTTACGGTACGCCGCTTTTCTGACTCCATTCGTATCTTCTTGAGTTCTCCGGATTCACTGGCGAGCGACTTCGCGAAGTTACCAAAAATGGACATTGCGCTTCCTCAAAAATAATGGATTCGATAGGGAAAACGATTCAGACGGGATCGCGTTTGCCAAAATTTGCACCCTATTAGAAAAATCTTCAGGTTGTGGCGCAATCCAACACCTCGTCCAACAAATTCCTGTGTAGATTCCCCGTCCGTTACATCACTACCGAACCGGTTTTTTGGCTCGTAACACATTTTTTTACAGCGCGCAAAATCACCGAAACTCAGCGAGCCCGCATCCACACTAACTTTGGCACGGATCATCGGACTTTCATTGCACGTTAGGTAAAATGCAAGGTTTTGAGTTGCCAGTTCGCTCATAGAACATAAAAATATTCATCGTCCCACGCACCAGTCCGCACCTTCGACGCTGCAGCCTTGACTCAGATTGCTCAATTGATTCGCGCGATTTTTCGCGCTGGGAGAGACTGCATGTTCCGAAGTATTTTTCGCATCGCTACTCTGGGGATTAGCCTGTCTCTCGCGAGCGTGCTCGCCATCGATGTGTCGCCGCCCCCGCCCGTGCTGACGGGCTCCGCGCTGGCTTTCACGCGCGATGGCACGGGTCGCACGTTCATCACCGGGTTCTTCTCCGGCACCCTCGATCTCGATCCTTGATATTTCGGATGTAGAGAACATGACGGCGACGTTTACGGATCTAACCGGAAACACATCGCCCTTTGCATTCTTTGGGCGCTCGCCAGCACTGCCGCCGGATAACGGTGGGGGCGGAAGCGGTGGTGGTGGATCGCCTTCACTGCCGGGCGACACCGACGGCGACGGCGTGGCGGACATTCTGGAAATGCTAGCGGGAACGAACCCGGCACTCGCCGACGACAAGCCGGTGCAGCAGGGCGCGGCGATCATGGATGCCTTCGCGCTGACGCTAAACTTCGCAAAACCGAATTCGGACGCGCTGAAAGTGGCGCTGCGATTGTCGCTGCCGAATGGTTACGTGCAGGATGGCGCGGTCTATTCAATACTGCTCGGCGAGCATACCGAGTCGAGCCTGGTATTGAACGCCAAGGGCGCGAGCCCGAAAGCCAATACGACGCTGAAAGTGACGAAGTCCACAGTCGGCACAGGCGCAAAACTGGCTCTGGCGGTGAAGAAGGGATCGCTTGCCACCAATCTCCAGAAGTTCTTCGCCAATAAGACGACAGCCAAGACGGGTGAAGTATTCAAGATCCCGAGCGCAGTAGTAATCCAGACCGGCGGGGCGAAGTTCCTGTACGTCGGTGAGATTGAGGTGCAATACAAGGCCACACAAGGCAAGCTTGGTAAGGCCAAAAACGCACTATAGGACACCGCGCTCCGCACGACACAGATTGTCGCAGTGTCACGTATCTGCGCCACGCAATACTGGTCAGTGCTGATTGAATTTTCTTGGGTTCGGGCGTCACGAGCCTGGATCGAGCCTTCACCTCGTTTGCTACTTAGGCCGGAGCTTGTGGTGCCAAAACTCGCTTTGTTAGCATCGATATGCTGGCAATATTTGGAATCGGCTTTGGATCGAAAAGGAGATTTCAGTGTTGATTGAAAGCTTCAAAGCTCAACTTGAGCCTAAAATGCTGCGTTCGGGACGCGACACTAGAATATGGTAAAATATAAAATATTAATGACTTATGAGTATTTGGCGTACCCGAAAAACTACGAACTGCGTGTCGTTCCATAGTGTCTGCCGCCCATCCCCTACTCGCCCTCGCCCACTCCTGTTATGAACATTCGAACGTTCATAATGCTCACTTCAAGAGAGCAACTTTCCCGGGTCGAAGAATTAACACAGGAACTAAAAGTAAGTTCACCAGAATCAAAGGTTGCACAGGTATTGCATATCGATTGACTGAAAGCAAAAGTAGAGAATGTAAAAGTAAATAAAAAAGAGGTACTACCGAAAAGGTCAGCAATAAGATATCCTTCCGAACTATTGCCAAAATAAAACCAAAACATGTCAAAGCAGAGCCGATAACCACTAGCCATCGAAAAGGGAATATCAGTTTGTTTAAAACCTTTGCAAGAATAGATCTCCCCGTCTCCCGCCTAAAATATTGTACTTCTATTAAGTAATTGGGGTGATCCTTTCCCTCCAAGCACGAGCCTATTGCTCCCTTGTCAAAAATGGCGCGAGCGCTGCGAATGTTGTCGTCGTCAAGACTATCTCGACCCATGAAATAGACCAAGCATCGAAGAACGCTTGTTGCGTAGCGCCCCGGGTATCTCTGAATAGAATCCAAAAAAACGCTGTCCGCATCCCCACCATGAGCACTCATAAATTGCCATTGAAATTGAACAAAAGATCCTTGTGTCAAGCCTGATGCGTCGAGAACGCCATCGGGGGAAGAATCCTTAATAGCTTTTATGTAAGCGTCGCGATAGGGTTCCATTAGAGAGTCTGTCGGGGGTAGCAAAACACCCTTCAACATTCCAAACCCTATCATATACCTATTCATGTCTCTCGCTGTTGGGTTCGCAGAAATCATCTGCGACCAAGGTAGCTTCAGTAGGAATGGCAGGACTACTATCAATGCCATTTGCGGCATTGCCATTCTCCATCTGAATATATACTGTTCGCTACGAAGCCGAAATAGCCATAACAGCGCAACCAATGGAGCCAAATAAATTAATGTTGGGCGCTGGTAATAGCCAAGGCCTAAGGTACCCGCTAGCAAAAACACTGACCTCCATCCCAATATACGGGGATAGAGCAGCGCGAATATTGTTAGGGCAACAAAGAAGAAACTCCCCACTTCGGTGAGCGGCGTATGCTGATAAGCAATGAATTCGGGCGCAAGAGTTGTTAGTATAAGAACGAATATTGAGAGCAAGGGTCGCTCGTATCGGCGAAGTAGTACCGCTATCAATAGCAATCCGATATTCCCGAGTATTAGTCCAGGCAATAGAACTCCATAAACGTTTCGTCCGAATAATTCCATAGAGACTCGTAATAACGCTGGATACAGTGGGGGGCGTGAAATATAGTATTCGGTATGAAACCGCGCGGTTCCAAGCAAATCAGCATAACGAATATATTCGAATCCATCGTAAGTAATAATTATTGGTACAAGCCAGAGGTGTAATATTTGAAAACAAAAAGACGCTACACAAGCAAATACTAAAGCTCTTTTTTGAGCGAGAATTTCCATCAGTCGTGTGATGCGAGTCCAAAACAAATCAAATCCTCGAATGCCCAGCCCCACTAAGCTTGCGATCATCCGCGAACCTCACCGGAACTCTGTATACGAATTTTATCCGCCGACGAAACACAACGCTCACAGGTGCCAACTAGGTCTATTGGGGATGTGCATTCTGATTTTCATAGAGTGAGAGAGAGAACCAAAAAGCTGAGATAGTCATGCCCCCGCTAACATACCAGGGAGTATCAAATACATTGGATAACCCCAGTAGGAAAAGTCCCAAAGCTGCCGGAGAGAAGATACGATTTTGCATTATCAGGGTAGCTGGGATTGCGATCCAAATTATAATCCAAAGAAAGGAAGCCGGTATTCCACCTTCCCCCATTATATTGACGGGTGTGGAATGTGCCACTATGCCGGGAACTCCATAAATGCGTACTATGTCTATTCGAGTTTCCGGTACTTGAGATGCGTGAATATAATATGTACCTGGACCGCTTCCCAGCAACGGATATTTAAGTGCCATGCCTCCAGCGACTGTCCACAGCTGATTTCGATACGAAGTTGCGTCGTCCCAGTTCCCGGTACGCAATTTTTCAATTGCACCAATGCTTCGGCTTAATGATTCAACGCGAATCATCTTAGATTGTGGCAGAGGAACCCAGAAGAGCAATGAATATATTACCACTGCGGTTATGATATTAATTGTCATGACCCGCTGAATGCTGGCGCCAAACCACCAACAGACCCACAGCAGTGACGCAAGTAACAATATACCGTTTCGCGAACCGGTGAGAATCGTTAACAGAGATAGTCCCGCAGTGAATAATGGAAGTACATATTTTAAGAATCTCAATTTAAGAAATTGGTGGCATGACAATATTGCCGTTCCTGCAAGCACCAGCATAGGTGCCAAGGTATTGCGGTTTGAAAATGGCCCCGCAGGCGGGCCATTATCAAATTCCCAATGCCAGTCCCTAGATAGCTGATCGATTACAATACAGGAACAAACAATCATCCCCGCTACGAACGTGAAAAGTGGCCACGATATTGCATCTAGCCGGTTGCGCTCGAATAAAATTGCTCGCATGAGCGCGATCAAAAAGAGTAAATTTATGACAATAGGAATACCTACCCAAAATATGCGCAGCACTGACAGAGGATCGTAGACATATAAAATTCGTCGGAAGTCTGGGGGATGGACATTCCATTCTGGGGGGGCATTACTAAGTCTAGAATGCGCGGCTAAAACACTTAGAATCGTTAGAAGTGCGAAAGCATAAATTAAACTGGGTGAATATCTTAATAAAAATCCGAAGCGGGCGTCATTTATCCGAAATGGGTCGGGAGGAATTGTTATCAACTGCCGAATTACAATAGCGGCCGTGAAAACAGACGCTAATGGCCAGTCGAATAGGTCTGGTATGGCACTAAACAATGCAGAGAGATCTCTCACAAGTAGGAATTTAATCAGTAATTGGAACGGCCAGAACAAAGTGAACAAAGCGATTCCTCGCCATGCCCAAATGTATTCAATACCACCGACTATTAGAATGAATCCAAGAGTTCCAAGGCGAACATTTCGAACGCCTGGCGGATGGTTTAGATCTGTTAGACACGCAACAGAAAACGTCAGGAAGCATAAACTACACACGACAGCTAAGATCAGCCCGTGCCCACGACGCCACAACCCGCCTAAAGTCCAAAATTGCATCTCGAATGCCCCACTATTTCGTGCCTTACTTCTCGGAGATGCTGAACCGCCACCCGACGACTTGAAAATTCAATTTTGAACAGTCCTTTCGAGCGTAACGGTTGTCAGGGAGGCGGAAAGCTCTAGAGTTCACCTAGCATTATACTTTCCGTCCGGTCGTGATCTATGTGAATCCTTTGGCGGCGGCTCATTCTTTCGGTGGACTGCTTCCGTTACATCCTAGCAAACAGTACATTTTATCTGTATGCATGTCAAGCCGCCGCAGGCTTTACTGATACAATATTTGCCACCAACGTTCGTGGAGAATCGGCACAATATTACGTACACAACAAGTTCGCTATGTAGAAAATGCACTATTACTAACGCCAGTTCTCTATCCGCTAGTAGCACTCGGTGCCTTAATTGCATTTAGGAATTCATGCGTCAGATGAACGTGATCCCGCCTGACATGTCCTTCACGATTGCTATTTCTCGCGACTGGCATGCTTGCCGGATCAGGTCTCGCGCTACGACCGCGATCTCTCCCTGCAGCACCTTGTACCGATACTTTGTGACCCACACCACGTGATACTTCAGATCGCAAACTGTTTGCGCCCCACTTCGATAGTCTGGCATAGCTCAGCCTTCCATCGGAGTATATGCTCCACTAACCGCTCAAGATATTTCGCCTAAAAGCGAAGGTTTTACCCGTCAGATTAAAAATAGAGTGCGTGAACCAGATTAATATTATATTCCATTATAAATCGTTTTTTAATACTTCAGAATGCGACACCTTCATTGGTCAACATTTAGTTCCAGAATATTTCTAAACTGCTCAGCCACCGTGCCCCAATCCACGGGAAAACTATCCAAATGACGCTTCAGGTCCCCCTGCTTCGCGGGCCACTCCTCAATAAACTGAGGCAGCGCTTGGATCGCATTGACAATCGAAACCGAATCGAGTGGGTCGAAATAGATCGCGAAATCTTTTGCAATATAATGCGCAAAATCCCGATTAGAAGTGAGGATAGGCCGATTTAATAACATCGATTCTAGGTAAACCAATCCATAACTCTCTACCATTGTGGGCAAAAACAGTGCGTCCGAAGTTCGTAGCGCCGACGCAACTTCATCTGGCTTCAATCTCCCCAAGTTCACGACGACAGCAGAATTTTCCAATTCGGGCTGTAGCCGCGCCCATTCCTCGGTAGTCAGCGTCGTATATAGTCGAACTCGATCATGCAAATTGCGCCGCTTAAGTTCGACACAAACACTTGGGAGAATTGCGTGATTCTTGTGTGGATAATACTGAGCGAGAAACAATAGCTTCAATCTTTCACCTGTACCCGCAATGACATCATGCAAAGCTTTACTTTCAGAGAATGTTTTAACATGGACAGGAGCCGGCTGGCCAACAATACAAACTCGCTTTGCGTCGACACAATAGCTATCTATTAAGCGATCCCTCATCACGGGGGTCTGGACCACTACAGCAGCGACACGCCCCAGTGTTCGTTGCAGGCAACGTTTTAAATACCAACCTTTAATCGGTCCCCAACTTGAATGGCCATGCAGCTCGCTAACCGGATAGACAAACAAAGAATTTTGAAGAAAAACAATCTCTGAACACTGAAGCCGTTGTACTCCCACGTCTCCAAGCGTAAGACAAGCGTGGGCGCCAAACTCCCTAGCGTGACGCGGTATACCCAAATAAAGTTCATGCATTCGCAATAAGTTGTTCTTGATTCCAGTTGCCCGTGGAAAAAAGTATCGTTGATTGTTAGAAGCCAGTTTAATATTTATAAATTCAGCGGTATCGGGCAATAATAATCGCAATGCATGTTTTGATAACGTATTGGACAATTCAGGTAATAAACTAAGCGCAAGCGCTTTCGGCCCGCTACCAACAACGTTTGTCGCATTAATCAGTATTTTCATTATATATCTCCCGTTAAAATAATTTGCATCCATGCTTATTAAAGAATTTTAACGATGAGATAATATTGTATATTGTTAATCTCAGACTTTTATACGATCCTCGCTTCCAGTGGTGAAAAACTACGCTATCTGGATAAAACACAACACGTGAAATCTTACTTATTCGGTAACTAAGGTCCATGTCCTCAAAATATAAAAAAAACTGCTCGTCAAAGCCCTTGACGCTGTTTAAAACACTGCATCGTAGAAACATAAAACACCCCGTCGCAAACTGAATATCCATTATTCGATCATAGCCAGTATCGCGCATCTCCGAATAGTCTAAACTCGACTGAAAGTACTTCCTTAAAAAGGATGGCATGAATCTGCGAACTATCAGTATGTATAAACTGGGATATCTTCGGCATAAATACTGCACTGTCCCATCCGGAAAACAAACTTTCGGGCTAAGCAAACCCACATTGATATTATTATTCATAAACTTTATCATTGCCTCTAACGAATTTCTATCAAAGGATATGTCAGGGTTAATAATTACATGATACGCGCCAGTAGCCTCGGTTATCGCAAGATTATGCCCTGGGCCAAAACCAATATTCTTCCCCAGATACCTATAGTTGCAGATATCACCCTTGCACACCTCCTGGAGAGAATCATTAGGAGAATTATCAATGATATACAACGCCGAAATCAACTCAGTCTGAATGACGCATTCGACAACATGTCGGACCATAACACTATCATTCTTATACAATACTATCGAAGCAGTTATGTTTTCCTTATCAGGTCTTTGCATTTGAACAATGAGTCCTCTTCATAAAGTTAATTTGCAGAAAGCGTTGCGCAAGTGCTAAATGTTTTGCAGATTGTAAGTTCGCAAGCCATTCATTGGACGCTTTATGAACTTGGAACGGGCTTCCCCAATGATTCATGCGGGTGATCACCAATAAAGTACTTGCGTATTGATGCCCTTCTCAGGAAATAACCTATCATAATTGCAAGGATCAAATTTGCGGGGAAGGCTTCCGTAATTTGAGTAGTTAGCGCAAACAAACCCCAAATAAGCGTTGCGCACAATGCGTCGAGTCGGCGAGCATATAAAACCCATGCCCCCCACGCGATCATGGCTGCTATCATCATTAAAAGCCCGATAAAACCCGTATTTGAGAGAACGGCAATATAGAATGAATCTGCAATGACTCCTTCATTTCCACCCATACTTGCAGAAAGAAGGACCCCGGAGTTGGTACTTCTGCCGAATTTTGTTGACACCAACTCTGCATTTTCTATGGACTGGGTTAAGATAGCGCCGCGTTCTTCAATGGAAACATATATGTCTGGACGATTCGTAATTTCCGGTAGATAAAACCACAGTACCGCAACAGCTACCGCGGGAAGCGGCAACAGAAAAAACGCATAACGACCCATTAGTATCACCAAAATTATAGCAGTCATAACGATAACGCCAGTTGCTGAGGCGGCTAACAAGACGCTCACTGGGCTCAGAAGTAGAACTAGTATCCTCTTTCTTGAGGATCGCGGCAGATAGTAGAAGGAGAACATAAAGGTAATACAGGAAAACTGAGCGGCCGTAGA
>Ga0163144_10021054_pt1 | contig 12990 bp, 10 predicted proteins | sample OliLak19BULKMAT1_FD_123175 | JGI IMG/M metagenome (GOLD analysis project Ga0163144, IMG submission 123175) | Freshwater microbial mat bacterial communities from Lake Vanda, McMurdo Dry Valleys, Antarctica - Oligotrophic Lake LV.19.BULKMAT1 | ecosystem: Environmental > Aquatic > Freshwater >...
TGGGTCCTCTTCCACAGCCGGATCTCCTCCCAAAGCGGCGCGAGATCCGTATCGGCCAAGGCCATCGCCTTGACCTTGTCGAAACGGCCAACGGCCACGGATCGCCTCAGCCACTTCCGCGCTTCGTCGAGTTCGCCCATCTGCGCGGCGTAGCATGCGAGATTGTAGGGGATGACCGGTTCATCCGGGAACTGGTCCGGTGCGGGCAGCAGGGATTCCCGGGCACGGCTGAGTCCGCCGTTCTCCATCCGTCGAAGCGCGTAGGCCCGGTGCAGCCAGCCGTTGGCACGCTCGGGATACAGGGTGACAAGAAGCTCCCCGATCACGACACCCCGGCTCCAGTCGAAGCGCGCAGCAGTGACGCTCCATTCCGTCTCCAGCACATCCGGATGATGCCGGTTCATCGCGGACACCCGCCCCAACTCCAGCTCCGCTTCATCCCGGCATCCGAGCTCCATCCAGCCCTCAGCGGCACGGACGTGGTGGATGTCGGGGGCGGTCAGCGGCGAATTCATCGGATGGATTCCGCCGGATCAACCGCCGAACAACGTCGTCGGTTCATCACGGTCCTGACCGACACGGTAGCGGGGAGCCGCTTTGAGCGAGAAGGCGACACCGACGGTGATGTCGTCGTCTCCCACGCGGTTGTTGCGCATACGCAAGGTCAGGGCGCTCGTCCAGCTGCGAAGGTCGCGATAAAGCGTGTAGTATTGCTCCTCCATCACACCGTCCCGGGCCTCGAAATGGTGCGAAGTCCGGAAGGCCCAGTTCTCGTTCAACTTGTAGTAGAAGCTGCTGAAAAGAAGGTTGTGGCCCGAGTTCAAACCGTAAGTCGCCTGGTCGTCGAAGAAGCGATGGCCAAGTGTCAGGTGCCAGATGTCGTTCGGCTGGATGTAGACGCGGTGCAACGATTCGCGGAGTTCGCCGTCGGCAATGCTGTAGCGGACCATCGAGTTGAACGTGATCCACGAGCGCGGCTTGAAATCGAGGTCGCTGTAGAAATCCGAGAATCCGGTTTGTCCCTGCCGGGGCTTGAGACGCCAATCGGTGTAGAGGCCCCAGTTGACGACGTTGTCCACGCCTTCAGCGCGCCGGGTCTGGAGCTTGTTGCGTAGGGAAAGCCTCAGCACGTTCTGACTGTCGACCGAGTCGATCGAGTTGTATTCCGCGTATTCGATGGGCAGCAGGCGAAGGCTTGGCAGCTCCGGATCAAACTGCGGCAACGCGGGCGGCAGGACGTTCGGCGACGGAACGAACGCGTAGTTCAACGACGGCTCGATGATATGGCGAAGCCCGTCGACATCGAAGGTCTGGTTCGCCGCGCCCCGCCAAAGGCGTGATGCCTTGAAGGACACCTCGGCTCCGGTGTTGAAGACGAACCGGTCCTGATCGTCCGCCGTCGCCGTGGCTCCGTAGGTTTCCGCGTAATGGGTGACGCGCCCGCCGACCCGAGGGGTGAAGTTCAGCCAGCCAAAGAACGTCTTCGGCAGGAGCACTTGATGAAAACTGTCGCCACGCCATGCCGCGAAAGACGGGGTCAACCCGTAGGCGAAATCCTTCTGGTAGTAACCGACGGAGCTTTCGCTCTCGTAGTAGAACGGCGAGTCGCCGAGCTGCTGCCGATAGCCGGTCAGGCGGACATCGGGCAGGCGCTGGACGGTTTCCTGAAACTCGTTGACCTGCGGCTGGACGAAAACGTCGAGCGACCAGTTCGGCCAAGTCTTCAGGGCTTCGACGAATGTGCTGGGTTGGACGTTCTGCCGGTATTCGCTTTCGAAAAAGTCGCGGACGATGAACGGGTCCTGCTGGTAGCGGACGACGGACTGGAAGGTGAAGTTCGTCCACGGAGCCGCGCTGTAACTGAAGTTCAGGCGCTGCCGGTTGTCCGGCAGAGGCTGCGGCGGCGTCCGCGCGTCAAGGCCCGGTTCCTCGTCGCGGGCGATGTAGTATTTCAGGCGGGCTTCGCCCCAGCGGCCGAGGTGGAGATTGACGTCGGGCCCGCCGGCGACTCCGCGTTTCTCGCGAAGGTCGAAGCGGATCGCGCCGTCGAGGTGCTCGTCGACGGCGTAGTTGAACTTCGTCTCCAGATACGCCCCGTATAGGCTGCGATAACCCGGGAGGAAGGAGAAGTTGTAGGGGTGCCGCTCGAGGCTGCGACGGTAGTGCGGGAAGTAGAACACCGGCACGTCGCCCAGATACAGCGTCGCGCCGTCGGCCTCGACATATTGCCCGGGCACGATCCGGATGACCTTGGCTTTCAGGCGGTGGGCCGGTTCGGAGTAGTTGTCGGTCGTGAGAACGGCGTTGGTTGCGCTGTAGACGTTCTTGTCCTTGTCGAAGCTCAGGCCGGCGCCCGAAACGAAGAGGGGATCGCGACCCACCTTGAACTCCCCGGCCGACATTTGTCCGGTCGTGAAATTGTAGTTGATGCGTTCACCGGTCCAGGACGCCCCTTTGCCGACTACCGATACGGCTCCCTCCGCGAGAACCTCCTGCTTGAGCAGGTTTCCGGTCAAACGGTCCGCAGTGAGCGTGACGCCCTGGAACGTGATGACCGCGCCACCGGTCGACGAGAAATCGCCGCGAGCCAGGTCATACTCGACCTGGCCCTTCGGGTCGCGCGACCGGAACTCCCAGCCATTGGGCAGCTTGACGGCACCGGCTTGGACGGCGCTCAACGCGGCCACGGCCGGCAGTAACAGGCGAAGGGATTTCATCAGCGGAGGGAGCGTAGCCACGCGGCGGAAGCGATGCCAAGCATCACATCAGGAACGCCGAGACGCCGATCGCCACGCCAACCATCGCGAGCACGATCCCGAGGTAGAAAAATCCCCGGCGTTTGGTCAAAAGTGTGATCGAGCAGAACACCACGCCGATCTGGAGGAAGATCTCCGCTTTGTTGTAGCGGTCGCCGGTCTTGGCCGAATGCTCCGCATTGGCCTGCTCCTTGGCCGATTCCTTCCTGAACTCCTCGGCATCCTTGAGAATCTTCTCGTTCTCCTCCTTATACTCCGCGTTCTTGGCCACGAGCTTCTCCTCGGACTTCTTCATGGCGGCCAGCTGCGCCGGCGTGGCGTTGCCCAGCGCGTCGATCTTCATCTGCTCGATGAAAAGGTCGTTCATGCCTTGCCGGTTGCGCTTGGACTGATACCAGGCGAAGCCGTTCGAGGCTTTGACCTCCAGGCTGGCCGCCTTCACTTCGGAGACGATCTTCTCGTTGTCCTCGTCCTTGCCGAGGCTGGAAACGATGGCCAACAGGATGGCGACGATGGCGATGGTCAGGCCGATCCGTTTCTCATGGTCGTCCTTGGCGTCTTCGGGGATTTCAATTTCAGGCATGGCAGCGATGGAATAGAGCCCGGGCCGGTTCCTGACAAGGGACCAGTGGTCGGATACGCTGCCGGCCTGCTGGACGAACGCACTGAAACCATCCCCTTGCCGTTGCCGCATGGGGACGCGCAGATTCGAGTCGTAGCCGCTTCCTTTCACACCATGAATATCCGCCACCTCTTTTACGCCGGAGTTTCGACCGTCTTTCTCACAGCCTCAACTCAGGCAGCCATCAAGGTCACACCGGTGCAAGGTGACGGCGGCCCGGGATTCAGCCTCAAGCCCGTGCCCACTCCGGCCAACAACGACGCGGCCACATCGGCCACGTTCACGCTGGTAGACGGCACCCGTGATCCCAATGGCGGCAGTCTCGACGTGCTTCACGATGGCCGAGTCCCCAGCGGCGAAGACGAACCGGCAGCCAACTTTTTCTTCCGCTCTGGCACCGACGGCGGCCGTATCCAGATCGATCTTGGCACGGCGACCTCCGTGAAACAGGTGAACAGCTATTCGTGGCACGGCGGCACCCGAGGACCGCAGGTCTACCGGCTCTTCGCTTCGGATGGTTCGGGCGACGGCTTCCAAGCGACGCCCAAGAAGGACACCGACCCGATGTCTTGCGGTTGGAAACTGGTCGCGAGCGTCGACACGCGTCCGAAAGAAGGCGACGGCGGCGGCCAGCACGCCGTTTCGATCTCCGACACCGACGGACCCATAGGCAAGTTCCACTACCTGCTCCTCGACATTGCCAAGACCGAACCGCGCGACGCCTTCGGCAACACCTTCTACAGCGAGATCGACGTGATCGACGCCGACGGTCCGGCTCCGACCAGCAATTCCGTCTCGGACTCCAAGCCGATCCTGAAGACGTTTGAAGCGGCGAACGGACAATACCAGTTCACCATCAACGCCACGGCCGCTCCTGACCTCGCCGAATGGGCCGAGACGGAACTCAGGCCCGTCGTGCAGGAGTGGTATCCCAAGATTGTCGCCATGCTGCCGAGCGAGGGTTTCCGCGCCGCGACGAACGTCACGCTGCGCTTCCGAAACGACATGGGCGGAATTCCCGCGTCCGCCAGCGGTGCGGGCGTCAACATGAACAGCCAATGGTTCCGCAAGGAGCTCAAGCGCGAGGCCCGGGGTTCCGTGGTCCACGAACTTGTCCACGTCGTCCAAAGCTACGGCCGCGCACGCCGCACCAATCCCGACGCGATCCGCACTCCCGGTTGGCTCACTGAAGGCATCCCCGACTACATCCGCTGGTTCCTCTACGAACCGCAGACCAAGGGCGCGGAGATTACGAAACGCAATCTGGCCAATGCCCGCTACGATGCCAGTTACCGCGTCTCCGGTAATTTCCTCGATTGGCTCGTGCGGACCCACGACAAGGACATCGTGCGCAAAATCAACGCCGCCGCCCGAGAAGGGAACTATTCCGAGAAGCTTTGGAAGGATTGGACCGGCAAGACCGTTCAGGAACTCGGCGTCGACTGGAAAAAAACCCACGAACAACGCCTCGGCGCCGACAAGCCGTCCGCGGAGGCGAAGTAGCCTTTCCCCTGCCCGGCCGCTCAACCGAAGTTCGGGTTCCGGGCGAACGCGAATTCGCCGACGACCTTCCCTCCGATCAGATGCTCTTGGATGATCCGCTCGAGGACCGTAGGACTGCACGAATGATACCAGATGCCGTCCGGGTAGACGACGGCAACGGGACCATGCGCACAGACGCGCAGGCAGTTGGCCTTGGTCCGGAAGACCGCTGGATCCGATCCCGCCAAACCAAGCTCCTTGAGCCGACGCTTGAGATATTCCCACGATTCCAACCCCGCTTCCTTTGCGCAGCACTTCGCCTCCGTCTGATCCGCGCAGAGGAATATGTGGCGACCGAACTTCTCCAGCCCGAGGGAGATTTTGGCAGATGCGAGTCGAACGGAGCGAGTGTCGTCGGAAGGCACGCCTGCAAGATGCAGATCAACAGACAGCCACTGCAAGCCAAGGGACTTCAGGCCGGCCGAGAGCGCGGAGTTTTCAGGCGGGTCAACCATTCCTCCGCTTCGGGAGGATTGGTCTCGAAGGGATTCAGCAGCTGGACCGGATTGCCGCCCTCCGCGCCGATTACTTCCCAATCGAGATAGTAGCTGGCTCCGACGGTTTGCAGTTCCTTCATCAGCCGTGAACGGACCGCTGCGCGCGTGTTCTCGGGCGGTTTGAGGAAAGCTTCGCGAAGCTGGACCTCGTCGAGGAACCATTCCGGCGGAGTTTGCGCCAAGGCAAGGCCGAGGCTCCGCGCCGGGTTCACATGGTGATACTCCAAGTCCTGCGCCTTCAGCCAGGGATGTCCCCAGTCGATTCCTTCCTGCTCGATGAACTGGCCGAAGAGCCAGCGTTTGGTGATCCAGTCGACCTTGCCGATCATCGCCGTCTGGTCCCCCGCCAAGGCATCGATCGTCTGCTTCCACGCGCCCAGGAGAAAATCCGTTTCCGCATCGCGGCCACGAAACTCCGTCTCCGCCACTTCCCAATAGGCCGCCAGCACCTCCACCGCGGCAAGCGTGCGGCCATCCGACATCAGCACGTCCCAAGGTCCTTCCGGTGAATGCGACAGCGACCGGAAAGTTTGGACGGAGTCGGCCAGCGACAGGTTTGGCAGGTGATCGATCTCCAGCAGGTCGAGCGCGAGCGACGTGGTCCCTACTTTCAACAGGAGCGAATACGGCAGAACATTCGCGTCGCCGTGCAGAAGATGGAGCCGACGGTAGCGGCGGGCGTCGGCCAGCGGCTCATCGCGCGTGTTGATGATCGCACGGTTGAACTGCACCCATTCGAAGAGGTCGTTGTTGATGTAGTCCGCGCGCTGGCTGATCTGGAAAAGATTGGATTCGCCCGGCCGGGTCAGGTCGCCACGCGACTCCGCCGCCACGGTTGAGCCCACCCTGCCCGCCCCGCAGAGCAGCACGCGCAAGGTGAGGAACGTCAGCAGGGAAAGGACATTTCCCTCGGTCAACTGGGCGGAACGTCGGACGAGATAGTTCTCATGGCAGCCAAAGGTCGCGCCGGAGTAGTGATCGACGTTGTTGCGGATGAAGCTGACCTCGCCGCCGATGCTCATCTCCTCCACCGCCTGACAGATCATGGCGTCGCCGGATTGGTCGTAACGGAGCACGTCGAGGAGCGAGAGGCATTCGGGCGTGCAGAGTTCTAGGTGGCCCATGTCGACGTAGGCCCTACCGCCATTGAAGAGGAAGCCGCCATTGCCCGCCGGCTCATCCCAATCGCGCTGATGGACGTCGATGAGTCCGTAACGTTGCCGCGCGAAGATCCAGTCCCGCACCCGGCTCACCGCACCGGGCGATCCCGCAAGACTGGGCGCGAGGCAGCCGTATTCCGTTTCGAGGCCGACGATGCGGTTCATGGGTCAATCACCTGGGGGCCGTTCAACCACGAACCCTCAAAGCCCCAGCCCAGCGGCGGCCAGCGGTTCATATCTCGCCGCGCGTTGACCAAGACGGTTCAGCCAGCCGAGTTCGATGGTCTTACCCACGACGCCCGCCCGCCAACCGGCTGCGAGTTCGGTCCGGGGAGTCGTCAATGGCTTGTCGTTCGTGAGACCAAACCAGACTTCCAGAAACGCCCGAGCCGCGTCGGCCAGCGAGGTTTGCGGTGTGATGAGCGTGCGGAGATGCGCGGTGGCTCCGGCTTCGAGATCGGTATTGCCTGCGGCCACCATCACACCACCTGGCTGGATCTGGAATGTGCCGTCGTAACGGAGACGAACGAGTTGGTCGCGGTCAGGAGCATCGGCCAACTCGGCGAGGATGAGTTCCACCAGGAACGGCGCCTGGAAGATCTGTTCGAAGCCCGTCTTCAACTGCGGCCCGAGCCCGAAGCCGACGAGTCGACGCAGGCTCACGTCCTCGGGAGCCCGGGTGAATCCTTCGACATGGGCGGCATCGATGGCGGCCTGGCGGATCTTTTCCATGTCCGCCGGATGGCCAAGACCGGCGAGCGCGTGACGGTCGAAGAGTTCAAACACCTTCGACTGCCCGCTGCCGACGCCTAGCAGCAGAATGCCATCGGCGAGGCTGGCGGCGAAGACGGGCGACCCGCCCTTCAACTGCTCGCGCACATAGTCGCGCCGGTTCGAGACGGCTTCCAACCAACGATAGGGTTCTTCAGTCATGACTTACACATCTCGGTCGATCCAACACGCCATTTTCCGCCGTATCGGATAGCATTCACTCGCCAAGGCCAACTACACGGTTTCCCTCTTCGTCGAACGGCAGGCCTCGGATTTGGGCCGAAGACAAAGTCCGGACAACTTTGCCAGTTTTGCTTACGGCAATAGCAGGAACGTTGGCAGTAGAACCGTCGCGTAGTTTAATGGTTCCGAACAAATACCAGTCACATCCATTGTCTCGTTTCGGAATTTCAACAACCACCGTTCCATTCGAGTTTACGGGGAAATCCCGCGAACGATCAGAAATGAGCCGAACTGAACAATTCAGTGGATCCATAGTTTTTACTTTGAGTCTCACCTCAGTTGCCGACGTGGGCACCCGGCGTGCAACGACACACCCGGATGTAAACACGGCGACAGCGAAAAGCCCGAATACAAGAAACCAAATAACTGGAGATTCAGTCTGATGGAGCAGACTCGATTTCATGGTTCCAAAGCAGTTCTGCAAGTTTCGAATCGAAGTTCGGAAGCTTCACCTCAGCAACTCCCTCTGTTCCTCGTCGCTGACAATGTGGACGCCGTCGGCCTTCAAGAGACGGATGGTGGCGAATTGGCTGGTGGCCGGATTGACGCCGCCGGTGGCACTGTCGAACTCCGATGCTGTGATCAGGAGCCGCAGGGCGAACTTCACAGCCTCGGCACGGCTCATCTCGGAAGGCCTCGGAGACCCGTGGTTGTGCTGGAAACTCAGGATGCTCCGCACGGTCTGCGAACCGGAACCGGACGCGGAGTATCCGACGGCCTGGAACTGTGCGCCGAGCGGGTCGTAGAAAAAGATCTGCGGCTTGGCCGGCGAGACGGAGGTGTCGAGCCCCGCGAACAGCGGCACGACCACCCCGACGCCTTGAAGCGTCATGGGGAGATTGTCGCGCAGAAGCCGGGCCAGCGCGCGGACTTTGGCCGAGAGGCTAAGGGGCTGAAGCTGGCTTCGGCGGTAATACTCGAAGGAAGTCTGCATCACCCGCGCCATCTCGAAGGCCGTGGCCGGCACGCCCGCGATGGCGAGAAGCGACGTCGCATCGATCTCGATGACCTTCTCCACCTGGTCGGTGACGATCTGGTTGCCCGCCGTGGCGCGACGATCGCCGGCCATCAGGACGCCTTCGGCGCAGTGGAACGCGAACACGGTCGTCGCCTGGGTCTGGGTGAACGTCGCCGCGTTCACCGAGGCCCCGCGCAGGGGCTCGACACGGTGGTCGTTCAGAAGCGAAAGGAAATCTCCGGCAATCGGGTGGGCCATTGTGTCCGGAGGGGTTACTGGCCAGTGCGCTGGCGGTAACGCTTGGCCTGGTCGGGATCGACCTTTCGCATGCGCTTGAGTAGTTCGTCGGTGTTCGGCTTGTCGACCTTGGGTGCGGCCGGGCCGTCACCTCCGCCACTGCCGGGTCCGGGAACCACCGGCCGGGTCCGCTGGGTTTGATCAGGCATACTTCGGGGAGAGTTGATTGAAACCGTTGTCCGGAAGCTCGCAGAATATTCCCTCCGCGCAAGCGCCGAGCCGGTTGCAACCCGATCGATCGCTGACGAAAGCCGACCGTCGAAGGCCCGGCCCTCCAGACTCACGCAATCCGGGAGGTAGATGGCCAGCCCAAGATGCCTATCCTTCGCCCTATCGGCCTCCGCCGGATGCCTTGCGGCAATCCGTTAACTCCCTTCAGGAAAAGGCCGAGGAACCAAAAACCTTGGCTGCGGGCCGAAACTTTTCCAGATTCACGGCGTTTTCATTCCAGCACGAAGCTCAACTGAATGGCACTGGCCTCAATAAAGCAGATTTTTGAACGCGAAGGGATCGCGTCGCCCGGCCAATTCAGCGAATGGTCCAAGGCTTGGAAGTCCGCCGCCGACACCGGCGCGACGGAAACCCTGCTGGCATTCATCGCCCGGGAACGCGGCATTTCCGAGGAGTCCCTGCTCCAGAAGCTGGCCGCGAGCTTCGGATGGCCGTTCCTCGAAGTGTCGAAGATGGACATCCCGGTCGAGGCCCGGAACAAGATCTCGACCAAGGTCGCCTTCCAATACAACGCCCTGCCCGCCGCCTGGGAAAACGGAGTCCTCACCGTCGCCGTCAGCAATCCTTTCGACTCCAGCATGCTGAACGCGGTGCAGTTCGACGCCCGTGGGCCGGTCAGGTTCGCCTTGGCCACATCCATCGACATCGACAAGGCGCTGAAGAAATTCTACGGCGTCGGCGCCGAGACGTTGGACGAGATCTCCAAGGATGAACCGCTGGAACTGCTCATCGGCGACAACAAGGAGATCACCGAGGACGACCAGGAAGCGTCGATCATCAAGTTCGTCAACCAGATCATCTGGGAAGCCCACAAGACCCGCGCGACGGACATCCATTTTGAGCCGCAGGAGGACGAGCTCCGCATCCGCTACCGCATCGACGGCATCCTGCTCCAAGCCCCGATGCCTCCCCAGCTCAAGCGTTACCAGGCGGCGCTCATCTCGCGCATCAAGGTGATGTCCGGGATGAACATCGCCGAGAAACGCCTTCCGCAGGACGGCCGCATCAACGTCCGGATCAAGGGCGAGGAGATCGACATCCGCGTCTCCACCGTGCCGACGGTCTACGGCGAATCGGTTTCGCTGCGTCTGCTCATGCGTGGCAAGATCATGTTCAGCCTGGAGAAGCTCGGCTTCCGTCCGAAGGAGGAGAAGCTGATCCGGGAACTGATCGTCAAACCCCACGGCATCTTCCTCGTCACCGGCCCGACCGGTTCCGGTAAATCAACGTCGCTCTACGCCTTCCTCAGCACGATCAACTCGGTCACCAAGCGCATCATCACGATCGAGGAGCCGGTCGAATACGAGCTCAAGGGCATCAACCAGATCGCCGTCCGCTCGGACATCGGATTGAACTTCGCGATGGGTCTGCGCCACATCCTCCGTCAGGATCCAAACGTGGTGATGGTCGGCGAAATTCGTGACTCGGAGACAGCCGAGATCGCCATCCGCGCCTCGCTCACCGGCCACTTGGTCTTTTCGACTTTGCACACGAACGATGCCCCCAGCGCGTTCACCCGTTTGATCGACATGGGGATCGAGCCATTCCTAGTGGCCTCCTCGGTCGAGGCCGTCATGGCCCAGCGGCTCGTCCGCACGATCTGCCCGCACTGCAAGGCTCCGCAGAGCCTTTCGCTGGATTACCTCCAGACCATCGGGTTCCCGACGCAGCACATCCACTCGACCACGTTCTACAAGGGCACGGGCTGTGAAGAGTGCCGCCAACTCGGTTACCAGGGACGCAACGGCATCCACGAACTCCTCGTCGTCACCGAAGCCATCCGGCCGCTTGTCATGCAGCGCGCCCCTTCCACGGCGATCGCGATGAAGGCGGTCGAAGGCGGCATGGAAACGTTGCGCGACGACGGCTGGATCAAGGTCATGAACGCCGCCACAACCGTCGAGGAGGTGCTGCGGGTCACGCAGTCCGAGGAACACATGAAGGCTTTGGTCGACTGAGCGAAGGACCTAACGCATGGCGCTACCGAAGAAAACAACCCCGCAACGTTGGCAGTCCGCCAACCTCCTCGACCTGCGGCCGAACAGCCGCCGCCTCTGGCATTTCGGGATCGAAAAACAGAAGCCCGTTCTCCAGTCCGAAACACCCGTCGCCGAACTGGGTCTGTTTTCGAACAGCACCGTCGGCAAGGACTGGCGGGCCGCGATCCAACCACGACTGAATGTCGCGTGGTTGCCGCTTGGGCGCGTCTACCTCCGCCTGCTTCATCTTCCCTCGAACGACACGACCGAGCTCCAGTCGATGATCGAGCTGCAGTTGGAAAAGCTTTCGCCGATCCCCGTTTCCCAGGTCGTCTGGAGCTACCAGATCCTTCCCGGCTCGGCCAACAACCTGACGACGATCGCGGTCACCATCGTGCCCCGGAGCACGGTCGACGAGTTCCTCGGCCAGCTTGAAAAGCGCGGCTACATCGCCGATCGCATCGAAGTTCCTTTGATCGACCAGCTGATCGGGCTCGAACCCCGCGAGGACAGCGCGTGGCTGATCCCGGCCGAGAACAACACCTTCCTCGTCGCGTGGTGGACCGGCGGCACCTGGCAGCAGCTCGCGCTGTTGACCTCTCTCTCGGCCGAAGACCGCGCCGCGCAACTTACCGCCCAGCTTGGGCAGGTCCAATGGGCCGGCGAACTCGAGGGTTGGTTAACCACGGAACCCAAGTGGCACCTGGTCGGCGCGCCCGAGACGATCGCTGAATGGGAGCCCGTGCTTCAGGCCGTCGTCGGCGGACCCGTCGACGTCCAACCGCCCCTCGCTCCGGCTGAACTCGCACGACGCAACGCGGACCGCGCGTTGAAATCGGCCACCGTCGAAGGGCTCGTCCCGGCCGACAAGACGCTCGCCTACAAACAGCAGCTGACCAACCGCCTCTGGATCGGTGCGCTCGGGGCCGCCGTGGGCGTCTACTGCATCGGCGCGGCGCTCTACATGGGCGCGCTTGGCATCTTCAAGTTCCAGCAGGGCCGGATCGAAACGGAGGTCGCCTCCGTTCGTCCCGGCTACACCAACACCATGCAGATGCGCCAGCGGGTCCTGATCCTGGAGGACCAGTCGACCTTGAAGTTCGCCGCGCTGGATTCCTGGAAAACCACGGCCGAACTTCTTCCCCCCGAAATGCAGATCGTCTCGATGACGCTCTCACGCGGAAAGAAGATGGCCCTCTTCGGCACCGTTCCGCAGAGCGATTCGTCGAAGATCTCGGACTTCAACGAGGCGCTTTCGAAGGCCGTGGTGAACGGCAAGACCGTGGCGGTGACGCCCCCGATTCAACAGGCCCCGCGTCCCAGCGCGTCCGGAATACCGACGATCAGCTGGAGCTTTGACGCGATCTTCGGAGGGAAGGACGAATGATCCGCTTCCTCGAAAAACTGAACCTCAAGCCGGGCGAGATCCGTCTCGTCGTGGGGGTTGGGTTCGTCCTTTTCGTCGTCTTGAACGTCATGTTCGTCTGGCCGCAGTTCGGCGAAGTGGCGAAGTCCCAGCTCCAGATCGCTCAACTCCAGCGTGACCTGGTCCGGTTCAAGAAGGAGATCGCCAACGCCCCGACCTATCAGGCCTCGCTCAAGAAACTCGAGGAAGGCGGAGGCTCCGTGCTGGCCGAGGACCAGGCGCTGAACCTGATCCGCACCGTGCAGTCCCTCGCCGCCGCGGCCGGTGTCGTCCCGAACGGCATCACTCCGGTGAACCGCGCGGGTGCGACGGCCAATCCACAGGATTTTTTCGAGGAACAGTCCGTCACCATGGGACTCGTCGACACGCAGGAGGAGAAGCTCGTCGACTTCCTCTACAACCTCAGCACTGGAACCTCGTTGATCCGGGTGCGTGACATGAATCTCCGTCCCGACGCCGTGAACCAGAAGCTGCAAGGCTCGCTCACGCTGACCGCCAGTTACCAGAA
>Ga0163144_10021055_pt1 | contig 12989 bp, 10 predicted proteins | sample OliLak19BULKMAT1_FD_123175 | JGI IMG/M metagenome (GOLD analysis project Ga0163144, IMG submission 123175) | Freshwater microbial mat bacterial communities from Lake Vanda, McMurdo Dry Valleys, Antarctica - Oligotrophic Lake LV.19.BULKMAT1 | ecosystem: Environmental > Aquatic > Freshwater >...
AAGACCCTTGCACCTTTTTTGTTCACTCCCCTCAAAAGAAGGTTTTACAGGTGATTTCCCCGCGTAATCCTTGCTCAATCAGCGCAGCGATATCTGGACGTTGACCCCATGGCGTGGCTTGGACATGGGCGATGTCAGTTGCCGCACCTACTACGTCACCGCTATCACTGCGAACCTGCGCCCGCATTAAATAGGCAACCGCCAAGTCTGGCTCTACTTCAATAGCCTGTGTATAGGCCATATTTGCTTGAGCAGTATCATCTAAATTACAGTGGGCGATGCCTTGGACGAGATACATATCCGCCCATGATGGGTCAATAGTGATAGCTGCATCAGCAGCCGTAAGCGCCCTACTGAATTGACCTAGCGTCAGATACATCACTGCATTAACGCCCTGACCATATTTGATAACAGCATCGGCTTGACCATACAACGCCTTGAAAAAACGATTGAACTCCGTAGGGTTTGGGAACTGGCGAGTCACTATGGCTTTAATAGCGGCCACCTCTGCCAGATTTCCCTCACGTATGGCAATTGAGACAGCCAGCGCATAAGGCAGGCTTGTTGGCGGGCTGAACTCATCAATAATGCGCGTAACATCAATCGCTACAGAGGCATAATCACCGACAAGATAATAGGTGAACGCCCGATTGAATAGCGGAAACCAGTCATTCGGACGTGCGGCGACCATCTCATCAAAGTAACGGCGTGAACTGAGAGGGTCATTAGCAAACATCCAACCGTCATTACCGCGAATATAAAGGGGGAGAATCCACTCTGGGGCGAGAGAACGCACGGTTTGAGCGTCCTCTAAAGCCGCTTGATTTAAGCCGAGACGTTGTAAGGTATATCCTCTCAACGCATAAATCAACGCATTCGTATCGATGTCTAGTACGGCGTCTAACTCCGCACGGGATATTTCTGTCTCGCTGACATAGGCGATAAGTGCTTTGTGAACACGGCCAGCAATGCCGGTACTAACGACCTCAGCAGTAGGCGGTGGCAACAAATCTAAGGCAGCCAATGCGCTAATCATGGCGTATCCATCACTATCTGCCGTCTGAAGCAATATCATCATCGAAACGACATGCGGCGCGATAGAGTCTTCTTGCTCATGGTTGAGACGCAAACGAATATTAGCTGCACGGGTGATAATATCTCTAGGCAGCACAGCAATTGTCGGGAAAGCATCAAATGACCCCACTTGGAGGCGCAGATTGACGGTCTCGGCTGCGTAGTCACCCCAAATAATGATTGATGCGCCGACCTGCTCGGCCAAAGCCTGTGCCTCCGTCTCATTGGTGACAGGTATGGGGTAATAACGAACGCGCAACGTTGAGAATGGAATATCTTGCTCTAAACTTTGGCGCAGATTCTCGACAATCACTTGAGCGACAGGACGATTTTGCGTGCTGATAGGGATGATGTCTGTGACCAAGACCATATATTGCCCCGTCGCTACTGTCGGGAGAGGGTCTTGATTTTCAAAAGGTTTATCATTGTTTAGGATGAACAGGGTTATTGCGCCTACAACCGCAATTAAGAGACCCAATAGTGCAATCCGATACCAGAATGAGGCGGGACGGCGGTAAGCTGCCGAAGGGGTAAGCGATGTTAGCGCAACATGCTGCTGAATTTTTTCAACAAGTATTTGCATATCATGCTCGAAGTCCGGGTTATACCGGACACGAGCCGCATTACGATAATGCAATTCACGTAGGTCATCTGGCAGCATACTAGCATCAGGCATCGGCGCATCATCTACCAAGATGGGGATTACCAGCAGCTTTGGGTTTTTGAGCGCAGTGGCGACTTCCATCCGCACGGGGTCATCAGGATTATCTAGGCGTCGTTGACCGTTTTCACCCGTTATGGTTAGCCAACGCTGACCAATGATGACCAATAAGACATCGGCAGAGTCGAGATTTGTTTTTAAATAATCCCGAAAATTCACCCCGACAGGTATGTCTAATACATCTTGAAAGACATATTCATCTCCTATCAAGCGGGCAAGATGTCCGTGAATATTATCCGTGATGGCACGACTGTCTGCGCGTCGATACGAGATGAAAACGTTCGCCATAAGCTTCACTCCTGCCCCATCCCTCGCGAATCATATTAGGGAGGGAGTATAGCGTATCGGCTTATATAAACCGCCTTATTCGTCGTCCATTTTGAGGACGCGGATTTCGTCTGACGATTTGGGCGGGTTATAGCGGCCAATCAACGCCCAGAAAATCAGGTTGATGAGTCCGGCCACGATGAAGGCGGTGGCGGCTTGTCCCAGTATGCCACGGGTATTACTGAACCATAGTACCGCGCCGCCAATGACCAGAAATAGAAAACGAGTCACACAGCCGCGAGCTTTGGCTTCACTGCGCTGGATGAGGAAAAAAGTCAGGCCAAAGACCAGCGTGAGAGGGAGAGAATAGTCTTGCATAATGGGTTTTACTGCCACCTATCGAATTTTCTCTGAACGATTGCATTATAGCCAGCAATATCGGTTACAATAGTGTCGATAACAAGGGACTCTGTACGCTCAAAGGATTGTCTTGGACTATGAATATTCAAGTTGCCGCCGAGGGTAATATAACCGTCTTACGCGCCTCTGGCCGGATTGATAGTATGAACGCCCCTCAGTTGGGGGAATCGTTTAACGAGCATATCGGGGCGGGGCATATCCATCTGGTATTAGACCTGTCCGCCGTCGATTATATGAGCAGCGCGGGTCTACGCGAGTTGGTCAACGCGCTCAAGAAGCTCAGGCGGGTGGCGGGTGATTTGCGGATTGCCCAACCCTCTAAGCGCGTGCGCGAGGTGATGGAAATGGCCGGATTGGATACAATCTTTTTAATCTTCGACACCTCGTCTGAGGCTGTCGAGAGTTTTTAGCGGTCATCGCGGGAAGAGGGGAACGCGATGGATGAACGACATTCCATTAAGTTGCCGGCTCATCTGGAGTCGGTTGAGGCCGCACAAGCATTTATCAGCCGGGTTGCGGCGATTTATGGCCTGAGTGATGACAGCATCCACCATTGTAACGTCTCGGTGGATGAGGTGATTACCAACATCGTCGAACATGGGTATGAATTCAGCGATGCGCCAGACGCGATTGAAGTCGTGCTGGTTCGAGATGGAGAGTCGTTGATTATTGAAATCATTGACGGTGCTCCCTTGTTTAACCCGTTGATGCACCCTGACCCCGACCCTTCGTTGCCGCTATGGGAGCGAATCGACAATGGCGGATGGGGCATTCATTTCGTCAAGAAGTTTATGGATAGCGCAATCTACCATAGCACGGGTGGGCGGAATCATCTGCGAATGGTCAAAAGTATCAAGTGATGAATGTAGGGACGCCCTTCCGGGCGTCCTTTACATTTGCCAAAAAACGGACGGCAAAAATGCCGTCCCTACTATTTTTATGGGGCGCGACGCCAAGCGTTGATGTCATTCAGGTTGACTAATTCCGGCGTCGGGGGGAGATAATTCCCCTCACAGCCTTGGGCAGTGGCCGGAAGGTCTGTGCGAGCGGTGAGCAATGGCTCGCCCGCATCGAAGTAATTCCACGTCGCCCGCGAGATGCCCTCCATCAGCGGCCAAAGGCGCTCGAAATTCTGAAAGCCGGTATCCTCCCACAAGAAGATGGCGATGACGTAATTGCGTCCGCTGGTGGGGTAGACGATGCCCGCATCCCCAACAACCTCATCCAGCCACCCATTTTTATGTGAGACGCGCATCCCAGCGGGGATTCCGCCTTGAATCAATCGCAGTAGGTCGTTGGCTGACATCAGTTCCAACATCTGGCGACATTCTTGCTGCGTATAGTCCTCTGGAAGGGCGGTCAAGATGCCAGAGCCATAATTGGCGCAGTCATAAATCATGCTGAACAGCGTCCCCAAATCTTCTGGGGTGGTCTGGTTGAACGGGTCTGGGACGGTGTTGTGGTCAGGGTTTGGTTTGGTGGCGGGGGCAGTGGTCGAACCGAGAAATTCGTTTGCGACGCCTTCAACAAACGGCGCGGAGATGAAGGTGTTGGTCGCGCCCAGTGCTTGTGCGGTATTGCTGACGCTGCGGACGCCCGCGAGGATGTCGTCATTTCCAATCAGGCGCATGAGCAGGTTAGAGGATGAGTTGCGGCTGCATAGGAGGGAATTCGCCATGATGAACGCTTCCTCAGGCGTGGGTGGAAAATCTAGGAAGCGGTAGAGGTCTAGGAGGATGGGGACTTTGGTGGTGCTGGCCGCGCTGAAAGCGACATCACTGAGGATATTGAGTTCTTCGCCGGTTTGCAGGTCGAGGACAAAGACCGAGGCGACGCTGGTCGGGCTGTCGTAGATAAATCCCTGTGTATCAAGATAGTCGATGATGAGATTTCGTAGGACGTTGAGGTTCGGGCGGCTGGCCTGTGAGTCGCCGATGGGGAGGTCTACGACGCGATTGGTCGGATTTTTGAGCGCGGCGTCAATGCGGACGATGGCCTCGTCAACATCCAATTGAGCGCCGGTCTGCCCCGCATAGACCGTCAGCGTGGCGACATCATACCCGGGGTTGCCGGGTGCGCGGTCATAACGACTGGCGATGTCATCCAATACCGAGCGCAGTAGACCCTCTTGGTAATCGGCCAATAGCGGGATATTCGCGGCGACGCGCTCTTCTTGTACGCCGGTCAGGTAGGCTAAGAAGCGCGGCCAAAAATCACCGGTAGAGGCTTGGGCATTGGCGCGCATGGTATTTGAGTTGAGGCGGAAGTCGATAGTCCCCGGCTCTAAGACGATGGATTCTTGGCCGTACTTGAGGATGACCGGTTGATTGAAGGCTTGTTCCCATTTGGTCACAGCTTTGTCAACCGTCAGATTGCCGACGGGGATTCCGCCGACGGTGACATCGGATGCCAACAGGTTTTCACGCTGGCTGAAACTGTACATCTCCGCGCCGAGCAAAACGAACGCCGCTACAATCATCAGGAGCGATAGAATGCGAAAAACTGGCACATTGGGGCGTTTTGTGCGCTTGGTACGAGAGGGCGCATAGGTTGTCATTAGGATTACAGAACCTCTGCTCTTGAACGACGGCGCTAGAGAGTCAACCCCTCCATGCTGCGTGTGGTCTACTTGTTAATGATGTTGCCATTATGCCGCGAGGCGGGCGGCTTGCCCAGACGTAGCTCTACAAACGCATCTCAAACGTAGGTCGAACGTTGCCATTACTGTGTGCGTGAGTGAAACACGATATACTGAAATCAGGTACTAGAGGGATACACCCCCAACGGATGGGATATTTACATGAATTTCTTGACCATCTTTGTTCAACCCCCCGGCGATCTGATTTACTTCGTGCTGGTGATTAGCGTGATGATGGCGTGTCTGTTGATGACGCTGGGGCAGCATCTGCGCGAACGAACCCGTCTGACCAATCGGTTTATGGTTGGATTGATGGCATCGCTGGCAGCGTGGTCATTGCTGCTGGTGGGTGCGCTGACGGTGATTATGGGCAGCGCGAGCAGTGGTGCGTTGACCGTATTGGGCATCGAGCGCCCCGCCAGCCTCATCGCCGTGATTGCGATGGGGTGGGCGTTCATCACGGCGGATGATGCCCAGTGGAAAGGCCGCTCTTCGCAATTGGCGGCGGGCATAGGGTTGGGCGTGTTGGCGTTATATCTGGTGATGAGCCTCGTCCCGGGTCTGAATGAGGGCGATACCGGTTTCATCATCGGGATCATCTGGGCGGTTCTGCCGGTAGCAGCCACGGCTGGCATCGCTATCATCATCGTGACGCATTGGACGGTGATTGTGGATGCGCCATTGAAACTGGTCTGGACGGGGATTTTACTGGTCGGCTATGGGCTGGCGCTGATGCGCTACTTCCTCGCTGAACCGCTCACCCAAATAGGGGCGGGGCGGCTGGCATTCGCAGTAGGCGGCGCGGTCTTGTGTGGCATCGTTTATCGTGCGATGTTGAGCCAGATGAAAGTGGCTTATGACATCCGCATGATAGCGCTCAAGTCACCCTCAAGCACGCCTCAGAAAGGGGCGGTCACGAGTTCGGCCTCGGTCACGGCGTCGCCTGTGCCTACGGGGACTGCGCCAGCCCCTGCGCCGCGTCCATCTCCCCGTGCCACCTCTGCTGGTGAGCGTGATTCGGTGCAATTGCTCAAGGCGCTGGGCTTGATGATTGAAGATACGTCGCCCAAGCAGCTTCCCCAGCAAATCGTGAAGGCCACGCTGGAGATGATGCGGGCGGATGTTGGGGCGCTGATACGCGCTCAGGATGTGAATTATGCCGACATCGCGTGTGCCTATGACCGGGCGCGTAACCGTCCATTACCGGGGGTGTCCATCAACCTCGATAACCAACCGACTCTGCGGAACGCGATTGAGCGCGGGCAGCAGCGCCCACTGTATACAGACCGTAATGAGGCGGAACTACAAGACCTCTATCCCCGGCTGGGTATCGATACCACTGGGCCGACGTATCTGCAACCGTTGACTCGTAGCGGGACGGTGATTGCGGTGCTACTGGTCGGTTATCCGTTCGGGAATCGGGAGTTGGGCGATGCAGAGATAGAGAGTCTGCGCGGGATTGGGGTGATTGCGGGCGGCCTATTGGCGTTGAGCGATGAGGCCGAGGAAGCGCGTTTGATGGCGGAAGAACGCGCCATCCAAGCGATGGTCAAAGGCATCCCCTTGAGCCAACTCAGCGATGACCAAGTGGCGACTGAACGCCGGAATGCTTATGTCGAGTTGCAGGCGGCGCGTACCGAGATTTCGCAACTCCAGACCCAGATGCAGTCGCTGGAAGACCGTCTGACGCATGAGCGCGGACGTTTGATTGAGACATTGGGCGATACGGCTGAGGATTTGAGCCTGTCACAGCGGATTGTCGCCATCAATGAAGAACAGACCATGTTACGCGATGAGCGCGGGCAACTTTTGCAGCGCCTACAGCAGATGGAAAGCACGTTGATTGCCGTGAGTCAGACCGGCGATGAGAAGGCGATGCAAGCCGCTTTGACCGGGTTGAAACGCGAACGCGATGAGTTGGCCTCGCAGCGTGACCGGCTAGAGGCACAGTTATCGTCTCTGACCGAAACCACGCCTGACCGTCAAACTGTGCAGGCGACGGTGGCTGAGATGGGCGGCGAGAACAGCGCACTTATTGAGGAACGTAATCACCTCAAAGGGCGGCTGGAATCGTTGGAGTCGGAGTTGAAGCAATTTGGGGTTGATGCGACGGCTTCCGGGGTAGGGCAGTTGGTCAGTGATTTGTACCAAGAGCGCACGACATTGCGGGCGAAAGTCTCGTCATTTGACGCCGAGCGTGATGCGTGGTCGCGCAAGGTCGCGCAGTTGAATCAGCGGTTGGCGGCAGTGCGTGATGCTGAATTGAAGATAAACGACCTTCAACGCAACGCCCAAAACTTGGCTGTAGACCGTGATACAGCGATGACGCAACTGGATAAGATGCGGAAACAACGTGACGAATTGGCGATGCGAGCATTGAAGTTCAAAGAATATCATGAACGTACCAACGCAACGATGGAGTCGTTGAAGTCCGAATTGACGCAAGCGCTGAATGGTCAATCTGCGCCTGTCGCGCACCACGGCGAAGCAAGCGCGGCGGTGGTGTCGGAACTCAGCCGTTCGATGGAGCGCATCAGCGAACTAGAGCGCGAATTGCGGACGATTAAGGCCAAAACGACCTCTAATGGAGTAACCCGTGCTGTGGGTCAGGAGCAAATCGACGCGATGATTGGGTTGGCACAAGAATTACGTTCACCGCTAACGTCTATCACGGGCTATCTGGATTTGCTGCTCAAGGAGTCTGTCGGTATCCTCGGCGATATGCAGCGGCGATTCGTGCAGCGTGTGATTGCCAACTCTCAACGGCTGGCCGGGATGGTTGACGATATGGTACGACTGGCTGCGTTGGACGCCGGACGGGTGCGCCTGAACTTTGACCCGGTAGATGTGGTAAAAGTGGTCGAGGATACCATCATCGAAGTCAGCGTGGCTTTGCGTGAGAAGGGTATCGAAGTCGATTTGAACGTGGACGAGCCTGTGCCGACAATTTTGGGCGACGCCGAAGCCATTAGGCAGATTCTGGGTCAGGTATTGACCAATGCTTACTTAGCGTCTCCCAGCGACAGCGCGATACAAGTGTCTATCAGCGCACGCCAGCACCGTCCGGCGGATGCGCCGGATACTGTGACCGTTGCGGCGTTAATCAGCGTGCGCGACATGGGCGCTGGCGTGTCGCCGGATTCCGAAGACCAAGTATTCAGCCGCCGGTATCTGTCTGAGAATCCGTTGATTGCGGGGCTGGGCGATACGGGCGTGGCGATGGCGGTGGCTAAGGCGTTGACCGAGGCACATCACGGGACGATGTGGATTGAGATGGCTGAGGGCGGCGGCACGGTAGTTAACGTGCTACTGCCTCGGAATGAGTGATGATTTTTATAAGGGATGAGTCCTCGGTGCTGAGTTTTGAGCGATAAAGTGTTTATCTCAGGACTTGGGACTCGGGACTCTTTTTAGAGGTGTGGCGTGCAGCGAAGTTTGGGCGATGAAGTTCTGATTGCGATTATCGCGGTGGCCGTCATCGCGTTTGCCACGGCTTTTGGGGTGATTCTATCGTTGGTCACGACTGACCCTATCGAGCCAACGGCTGTATCGGTTTTGGCGACGCTCCCCCCGACGGCGACGATCAACTTTACGCCGTTTGCTACCTTCACACGCGAAGCGTCCGCCACGTCAGAGGCGACGGCGACTCCTACCGATAATCCGACGGAAGCCGCTACTGCGACCCCGACTCTCAGCGTGACGGTAAGCCCATCTGCGACTGGCACGGTTACATCGACTCCTAGCGCCACCGATAGCCCTTCCAGCACGCCGACGGTTGCGCCATCCGACACGGCAACGGCGACGATTGAACCGTCAGTTGTTGCCAGCGATACGGTCACACCTGTCCCCACGGATACAGCGACCCGTACCCCAACAGTGACCGCAACGGCCAGCCCATCCCCACAGCCGACGGCCAGCGCGACCCGGACATCTACTGCGACGGTCACATTTACGGCTACCTCAACCTACACGCATACGGCGACGGCGACGGTCACATCGACCCCATCCATCACCCATACACCGACCTCAACGCGCACGGCCACCCGTACAGCGACGCTTGCGCCCACTGCAACGCCGATTCCGACCATTACGCTCATCCCAACCGTGACCCCAACGGGTACGGCGACCTCATTCCCTGTGGAGTGTGAGTTACCAGAACGATGGGCGCGGTTCACGGTGCAGCCGGGGGATACGCTAGAGTCGCTGGCGGCAGCGGCGGGCGTGCCGGTGGAGCGCGTCATTCGGCGGAATTGCTTGCCGGATGATGTGCAACTCATCCCCGGCGATGCGGTTTTATTGCCTGTGACGGGGGATGTCCTCAGTGCGCCTAGCGACGCGGTGATGGGATGCGGCGTCCCTTCGGTGGCGTCAATTGAAGTCATTCGTGCTGGCACGGTGTTGCGTGGCTTGATTGAGATTGAAGGCACGGTGGGCGGGGATGATTTCCGGCGCTATCGACTGGAAATCCGGCCTGATGGCTATTTGCGCTATGTGCCAATCCTTGCGGGCAATACGCCCGTGAATGGGCGCGTGCTAGGCGTGTTGGACGCGGCGACGCTACCATCTGGGTTAGCGTGGCTGAGAGTGGTCATCACCACCGACGTCGGCACTATTGGGGCGGATGATGTTTGCGTGATTCCCGTGGTTATTATGGTGCAACGGTGAGTGAACGGCGGGGCGGCGTCAGGCGCGGCCTATCGACGGGATGAACGGCCTCAGCTACACTTACGCGGTGAATTTGCCCCGTGATGGGTGAGGCTAAATCTGATGAAACGAGCATTTGGATTGCTATTCCGCGTGGTTTTACCCGTGGCGATGGCGATAGTTGTAGCGATGGGCGTGCTGAATATCGTCAACACACTGCGGGCGCAGCAGGCGGAGCGTGAGATATATGCCCAGCGCCAGCCGATTTACGCACAGACAGCGGACGCGATTCAACCGACTTCCGAGGCGATGGGCGGCGTGCAGGTCGTCTCGCTTGGCGGCTGGGATCTGATCGAACAATTTGCCACCAATACGCCGCGCCCTGACCCGGCCTTTGCGACCAATACCCCTGAAGGCGTCGAGCCATTAGCGACCCCAGAAACGCCAGTGATTCAACCGACAGTTGCGTTGGATATCCCTTCGGCAGTTGGGCCGCTGCCGACCATCTTGTTTTTGGGCGACCCGTATGCCAGTCAGCCACAGCCAACGGCACTGCCAACGGCCTTCCCAGTGGTTGACCGTAAAGGCGCAAACCTGATCAATATCTTGCTGATGGGGCAGGATAATGAGGTCACGGGCGATAGTTTGGCGCGGACGGATACGATGGTTGTGTTGTCGATTAACCGCGATACCAATACGGTCTCGATGCTGCATCTGCCGCGTGACCTGTACGTGTATATGCCGCAGGTCGGGATGGGGCGTCTGAACACGGTGTATGAAATCGGGAGCGCGCTCGGTTGGGACGGCGGCCCGTTTTTCTATATGCGTCAGGTGATTTTATATAACCTCGGCATCAATGTGCATTATTATGCGCTGGTTGACCTGACCGGATTCGCCAGCCTGATTGACAGCGTGGGCGGGGTTGACCTCGCGGTGGATTGCGCGATTCAAGACTTTCAAATCCAAGGGGCGACTGTCCCAGCGGGGGCTGTCTTGAATGACCCGGTAGCGCTGCAATATACGCTCCCTGTTGGTTTTTATCACATGAACGGGCAAGAAGCGCTATGGTATGCGCGTTCACGCGGTAATAGTGACGATTTTGACCGTGGGCGGCGGCAGCAGCAGGTTCTACGGGCGGCCTTGCGTTCGGTGCGAGAGCAAGGGCTACTCAGCGACGTGACGCGCTTGCCGGGATTGATTCAGCAAGGGTTGTCCGTCTCTGAAACCGACATGAGTCTTGATGTCATCTTGAGCCTCGTCCCCGTGGCGCTACAAGTTGACCCCAGCGAGATTGAGACATATCGCCTGATTCGCACCTATCATACGCAGCCCTGGCAACCGCCGGATGGTCAGTTCGTTCAGCTTCCGATTTATGAGCCGGTGTTCGACCTCATGACGGACTTTTATACGCCGCCAACAGATAATCAAGTTACGTTGCGGTCTGCGAGGGTACAGGTCTTGAATGGGACGGCCAACGCTAACTTTGACCGAGTAGCGTCGGAGCGCTTGGGTGAGGCGAATTTCGCGGCGACGGCTGGGGGTGATTTCAGCAACACTGCGGAATCGACCACTTATGTGATTGACTATACCGGCAGCGAGAAGGGCAGCAGTCTGGCGGAAATCCTCAAGACGCTGAATCTGACCGAGGCCAGCGTGCGCGTACAGCCAGACGCTAACCGTACTTTCGACTATGAGGTGGTGGTCGGGGCGGATTATAACGCTTGCGGTGGGGCAGTTCTGCCGCCGGAAGAATAGCTTGACATCCCACACTTGAAACGGGCTGCGGGCTGCGCTATACTGTGGGGAGTTCGGGGTATAGCGCAGCCTGGTAGCGTGCTTGCATGGGGTGCAAGAGGTCCTGGGTTCGAATCCCAGTACCCCGACCAATTTTCGCTCAGATTTGAAACGGTTTGACCCCAAAAAAGCACCCACCAAGTTGATTCTTGGTGGGTGCTTTTTGTTTAGCGTGTTTTCAATACCTTCGCCTATCAGGGGACTAAGAAGCCGTTTGAAAATTCAATCGTTATCCCCTCACCCCCTAAGTCCCCCTCTCCCACAGGGTGGTGAGGGGGACTTTTTCGGCGTTTTTGTCCCTCGCCCCTTGTGGGAGAGGGACGGTTCAACGCTAGGTGAACAGGGTGAGGGGAATATTCAAACGGCCTCTAAATGAAAATTAGGACAAATGACTAAATAACATAGTTCAGATGGGGGAGTCTATATAACCGCGTCGAAGATACTATTTAAGAATAGTTTAGCAAAAAATCTATGGAGCAGGTCTCATGACTCATGACCCTAAAATATACGACCCAAAAGTGAATGAGGGTTGGAGTGGTGACAACAAGACTGGCGATCTTGGTACAGAACTGGATACGGAGCAGCGGCGCGGCGTAAATCCCGGTGGCATTAGCCCTCAAGGACGCCCGGACGATGATTTAGAAGGTGGTCGCGGCGGCAACGAGGGCGGACGTGGCGACTTAGAAGATTGACGCTGTTTTAGCGTATTTCCTGATTGTCCGCCTCATTTAGGTCATAATAACTCCCAATTGTCTTGCCCAATTCGACCTCAAATTCTTGTGTATCGCAGTTGGTGGTCGGGATGGTGTCTTGAGAAATCGGTGTTTTAAGCTTATCTATGTGTTGGCGGAAGCGTTCTCTATCGACATGGATAGCGGCACGTAAGACGTGCAAGGGATGCGAACCCGTCCCTATGGTCTTATAGCAGATATAGTCGTAAGCGTCGACGGGGCTTGATTCGCACTCTTGGACATCTCCATAGGTTTTGGTCGTCTTTTCGGTGAAGTCGGAATATTTCTGATTGGCGACCCCGGATTCGGCAACCTTTTGCATCTCTGAGAGCCACGCGCCCAAGTCATCAATTCGCCACGGGACGTTGGTTAAAAGCCGCACCCCCAGCATCTGTACTTTGTATTCATAAATGCTGAGGAGGCCGGAAGGGGTATTGCGTCGGGAGGTGAGTTTGTAAATCGCGCTGTTCACGGAGGCCGTCATTGGTTTTCCTTCCATTGCATTATAGGCATAGCGTCCAATTATTCAGCTTCAAAAATAAAATTCTCTGGGACTTAGGACTATTGGTGAAATATTTCTTTCAAGTATCAACTTAATGATACCTTACTATCAATATTACTTGGACTGAGAGATATATACCAATTTGTTCTATGGTCAAAAGAAGCCGTTTGAAAACCCCCTCACCCTGTTCACCTATCG